>VOFC01001083.1_pt1 | contig 22001 bp, 37 predicted proteins | sample 5384161 | NCBI WGS metagenome assembly VOFC01 (sample SAMN12384722, study PRJNA508395) | human gut metagenome | isolation source: healthy gut B | host: Homo sapiens | reverse complement strand
TAAGAAGAACCCGAACCTAGCGTAAAGTCCAGCAAGTCCTGTTCAACCTTTTGCTCAATGTAGCAGAAAGGACATTCATCATCTGCCGCAAAGGCATCGTTTAAGGGAATGGTATATAATTGCTCTTTCATGTGAAAATCTCCTCGTAGTTAAGTAATGTATTAAGCATAGCATATTTGCAAGAAATATGTTAGAGTAAAAAGCACTTCAAATTAACTTACAATATAAAAATAAGGATGCAACAGTTTGTATATTCTGTTGCATCCTTTGCTTACACTTTATATATCGGCATATCTATTCTAAACTTTATACTTATTTTTCCAAAATTACAATTTTTTTTAGAATTATGATTAATACATACACGCCAAAAAAGCTATGACCATAATAAGTCATAGCAATAGTGCTGTGCAGTTATGTTATTTTTACAAAAGTATCTTTCTGTATATGTCATCTTTGTCATCCTGCTCAATACACAGGTAACGTTTCGTGATCGAAAATGAAGAATGATTATAGATCAGCATGATAACTACAGGGTCTGCCCCCTGCTTCCATGCGTGATATCCAAAAAGTCTTACGTAGTGAATGGCAGCTGATATATGTCAATAGTTTTTTAATCACTTTTTTCAAAAAAAAAACTAGCAAAAAAAAATAGAACGTATAGATTATTTCCATACGCTCTATCTCACATTTCATATTAAATTTTGAATGCTACAAGCTGTAATTCTCTTTTTCTTATTCCCAATTGTTTTCTTGTAATACTAAATGAAGTAAGTGAGAATAATTAGCCATTGTATCTTTTGCACGGTTTCCATATTCGTTTTCTATAAAAGACAAATCATCCTTATCGGAATGCATAATCAATCCATGATTTTCTGTTTCTACTGGTAAACCATTGAGCCAATTATTTGCTTCAAAATAAATATAAGGAATTCCTATATCACTAAATGGAGCATGGTCACTTCTCTTTTTGCCCTGTTGGATATGGATAATCAACATTTCCTTTTGGTGTTAATTGCATTGGTAAATTTGCCTTTTTTGCAATTTCAAATGCCTTATTTACAGCTTCTACATCTTTAACAACACCTTTATCATTTATGCGTCCTCCATACAAATAAAGATTATCTCCTGCAAGAATACTATCTATATTTATCATTAGCACAAATTTAACGGACAACATAGACTGTCTGCCCGATTTTCTTTGTAAATGTGTTCCCTCTGTTTTTTTTTGTATTCATCATTTTTTCCATAATCATCTATTTCGATTAAACCTCCTTTCTTTCCTGTGCCCGACAGAGAGAGGACTTGTTCTTTGTCCCTGCCGGGAGTTTATCGGCACGCTGACAACGCAAGTGTCAACATGGGGTTTGAAACTTTTTACGGGTTGAGTTTTTACTGTTTTCCAAAATACTACTGGAAAGTTTTTTGAATGTTCTTGTTGACACCTGTAAAAAAGTAGCTGAAACACCGGTAAATACAAGGGATTTAGGTGTCAACAAATCTGTCAACAAGCGATAAATTTACAGAAGATTTGTAGCCTTCCGATATCAAAATCAGCCTTTCTCTCTGTCGGGCAGATCAAATGGCAGCTCCAACTGTTCTGCTTCGTCAGCTTCGTAAATCCGTCTTTGTCCGGTTCGTTGCCACCCTCTTCTTCTGCTCCTTCCCTGATCCAGCTTCTCTGTCTGCCATATCCCTCCTTTGAAAATCTGTGGACTCCGGCTCTCTTCCAGCCGGCGATCTGTGTATCCATAATGGAACAGATCTCATTTGTCTCGAATTTTTTCGGCTCCCGGTCAAAATGGTCAAAGGCTTCTTTCCAGATCTGGACGGAGCATACATGAGTACCTTGTAGTGCATCTAGCCAGTCTGTATCATTCCTGCCATCGTATCTTCCTGTGTGAACTGTTTTCGGTATTCACTGATCTCCTGCTCCATTTCCTTTGAGAACTTCAACAGGCTGCTCTTATTCTCCGTTGACCAGTAGATTTCCATTGCTTCTGCCCACAGCTGGTCAAAATAGGCTCTGGCTTCTTTTTCATCATCGAAGGATATGCTTCTCTGCCTTGCTGCTGTCTATGGCAATCGGCAGGAACCGTCTTGCCCCGGTACGGTCAAAGGGAATAAACTGCCTTGTGTTCGTTGACCCGGCAAAGATACACTGACGCTTCCGATCTTCCTCATATTTATCATAAGGGTTCCGGTAAGTGTCTTTCTGTCTGGTCAGGAATGACTTGATCTCTTCATTGCTCTTTGCACTGATTGCTGCAATCATCTCTGACATTTCCATAATCCAGTGTCCCCGGAGATGCTCGTATATCTTACTGTCGTTCAACTGCTTCAGATCATCAGAAAACCAGTCATCGTTCAGTGCAAGGAAACGGAAGAAATGTGGATTTCCCGGCTCCCTGCTGACCTACCAGACAGAGCATTTCATCTGCTTTACAACCGGGACGGTAGATTCTGCTTAATGCTTCCATCAGGAAGTGCTTCACAACCTCATAGACAAAATCCGAAGCATCTGCTCCCATGTACCGTTGCAGTACATAACGGATTCGCTCCTGCCCGTCCCACTCCAGTTGTTCCAGATACTCACAGATCGGGTGGTATGCCCGGCTGTTGGCTTCTATGCGGAGTGCCTTATCCATACATTTTTCACTTGTGAGCTTGTAATACCGTTCAAAGAAATAGTAGAAATAAGTCCTGCCATCATCGTCCAGCTTGCAGATTCCTCATTCCACCAGAGTTTTTTCACAATATCAATCCTGCCTGTCAGCTTATTGTACTTCATACTCTCACGCACAAGCGGATCATTTCTCAGCACGACCATATAATTTCCTACCGTTGCTTTCGCAGTTCCCTTCTGTGTATATTCCAGCATCTGTTTCACTTCATCGACTTTACTTTTATCTGCCATCTGGAGCATTTCTTTCATGGCATCTTTCTGTTCTTTTGTAGCAATCTCCTTTATCTTCTCTTTCGCATTGCTCAATCTTCTCCACCTCCTTCCATTTTTCTTTTACAAGTGCTTCCTTATCTGCCCTGTCCCCGAAGAGCAGGATATCCAGATAATACTCAACAACCGTCAGTTCCCTGAGAGAAGTCATAAACTTTTCATTCCATTCTTCTGTCCATGTTTTTGGTGCATACTGCTCTTTCCATTCCAGAAGCAGGCTCCGGTAATTCAGATAGGCTCTCAGGCATCTTAGATATTTTTTCTGCCAGAGTTCTTCCGGTGTCGGCTTGGCTTTTTTTGCTGAAACGTCTTCTCTTGTTCTGCAGTGATTCCCTGTCCTTGCCGGAATAAGGAATTCCTAAAATCATCTGCCAGCTTCATAGCAGCATCTTTCAGTCCAATGCCAAACAGTTGTGCTGTAAAATCAATCGCATCTCCCGTACAGCCACACCCGAAGCAGTAATACCTCCGGTCAACTTTCATACTGGGTGATTTGTCATTATGAAAAATACAGCGGATCAGTCCGCTCCTGTTGGGCTTCAATCCATACAATCTCAACAGCCTGCCAGACAGTCACGTTCTGTTTTACTTCATCAAATAATCCCAATTCGTTTCCTCGCTTTCTTATAACTGCTTCCCAAATCCGGGAAGCACTTTTTACTCCAAAACAAAAGCACTTTGTCCTGTCTTACGGAATCAACAAAATGCCCTTATAGTTCCAGATCACTAGAACATGATCTTCCTTTATTCAGTTGTTTTCTCTCTGCCTCTTCTCTTTGAATCTTTGCTACGTTCTGTGCAAGTCTTTCTCTGATAGACGGCTTCACTTCTTTTTTGATTTCTTCAACAACGGCTTTTTTCTTCTCTGGCTGTTTTAACTGTTTAGTACCGTCACATGACCACTTTTTTTCCATTGCATTTCTATTTTTCTTATCAGCCCGTCCAGTCTGTTTATCGCATATTCCTTTTCTCTTCGTGAAGCCTTACGTTCCGGATCCTGAATCCACTCTTAGAATCTTCTGCAAGACGGATGTCATCTCTTCTGGTAGCCCGCATTGCTTCTTCTGCGACTTTCATCCACAGCCTTGTCATAGGCTTCACTGGATACTTCATCAAGCAAGTTTTCCACATCTTCAATACGGAGAGTAAGCTGTTGCAGTTCCTCTCTCTGTTCTTCAAGCAGCTCGCCCTGACTTAGAATCCGGTCAGAATTGGAAATGAAATTTTCTTTAAATTCTTTTTCCTGCTGTTCTATTTTTTCTTTCTGTGACTGGATAACCTTCTTCATTTGCCCTGACATGGTTTGACTGCCTTTGCAAGTTCCAGATGATTCGCATTGACCTTATCCCTCTGCATGATTGAGCATTTCCTGCTGATTCGCAATCTCTTCTTTCTGCTTCATACGGATATAGTCTTGTTTCTCCAGATGCTGCCTTCCTCCATAGGATGGTTCTTCGTCAAGTTCCAGTCCGTGACGTTTGCAGATATCCAGAAACATTGTCCGGCAGGCAGAATCAAAAACAACCTTGCGGTTATTTGTCTTTGATCTCTTCTTTTCCGGATCTGGAAGTTCAAAGCCAAGTTCTTCCAGTGCCGCTTCCTGTTTCGGCTCAATCTCCCCATACCGGTTCGTAGCATCGAATACATGACGCTCATGAATATGCGGAGTCGCTTCGTCCATGTGTAGCGACCAATCAATAATATGCACGTTAGAGCCAAACCGCTTATCGAACTCTTTCTTGAACTCGTCAAATACTAAAATCAGCGTTTCCACAGAAGCGTGTTCATCTATCGTCCCCAGCTGATAGATACTTTCTTCAGGGCAGGTCTTTTTATTTTTCCGAATCTCTTCCACACCTTTACATCTGTCGGGGTGTCTTGCTTTCTCATGACTCTCATTCTGGTTAATCACATAATCGCTGTAATGATCCACATAGTATGCCATCTCAATCTGGTTAAAAGAAAAATTATCCTCTTTTCCCCGGTCTGCCATTGTGGTATATCCCTGATAGCAGTCCCAGTAAATATTCTGCCGGACACGTTCATTGTCAATATGCTCACTGTGTTCCGGATCAAATCTCCGGTCATTGTGAAGCGGATTGTAAACACCGTCTTTCCCAGATCTGCCATTATGCCTTGTGCCTTTCAATTCACATCTCTCCTTTCTTTTCAAGTTGTTTCCCCGGAGGGGATTGCAGCGAAGCTTCCAAAGGCTCTGTCCCCGTTACAGACAGTACCCAGTACCATATGGCGAAACGCCATATCACTGGGCAATGGCTGCCGCCCTTAACCTGCTAAGGGCTTTGCCCCTTAACCCCAGCAAGATGCTGCCGCTCTTTGCAATCTGGGCACAAAGGACTTCCAGCCCTCTGTACTCCCAGCAGACAAAACGTAACTCCTGCCGCTGTCCCTTCAGCAGGATCTCCGTTCCGTCTGTTTTTCAAAAATCCTCTGCATCGGATTTTGTGAAAATATAAAAATAGGGGTAAATCAAGGGCACTAACTTTTTACGGTTAATGCCCTTTCCTTTACTCATTCACATTTTCAAATGCTTCCTGTGTATTTGAGAGTCCCATTCCTACCATGACTTCACTGTTTCAGATAACTACGATAGCTGTCTATCACAGAATCTGTAACACCGCTTTTGTACACTTTCGGATATCAACGATTTTTTCATCTTTCAGTGTTTCAGCCAGTCCAGTAAATCTTTTCTGCTGTTTGCAAAATTACAGCATCTTCCGTCTGCATATTCAATCCAGTATCTCATAAGCCCCTCCTACACATACACCAGTTCATTTAAAATAATTTCATCTACCCGGCTTCTTGCATTGTTTGCCCGGCGAACCCATTCCATCTGATCTCTGCTTTTCAATTCTTCCGTAATGCCTTCCTGCTCCATAATCTGATTCATGAGAAAATCTCTGTATTCTACGCACTGCTCATTTAAGTCTGCAAGGTAAGTCCAGAGTTCCCCAGTCAATGTCAGATAGGAATACAAGCCACTCTGTAATCTTTCAGATAGTTTCTGTGAAGACTTCCATAAAAGCCAATCTCTCTTTTCTCTTCGGGTACTGCGATCAGTGGCAGATAGATTTCCCCGACAAGGATATAATCCAGACCATTACTGTTATCGTGAATGATTCTTTCTAATTTACTCATGCTGATGCAACTCCTTTCTTCGGTTCTGCTGGGGGAAGCAGTGATAGCGGAATGAACACACCTTTTGCAATATCTTCCTGCCGGATCTCTTTTTTTTTGCATCCAGTTCGGCTTTCTTTTTTGCCTTTGTCCGTTCATAGTATTCCTGCTGCTTTCCACTTGCTTTTCTTCTCAGGTAATTCTGGTGAAGCCTGTCTTTTCTGGCTTCCCGCTTCTTCCATTTCTTCAATTTCCTCCGGTGTCATTTTCACCTCACCGAAATGTGGCGGTAAATATTTTCCAATGAAATTAAAATAGATTTCCACTTCCTGAGTTGTCTCAATGCTTCCTTTTCGGTCACGCTCATGAACCACAATCTTTTCAACAAATTCGTTCAGCATGTAAGTGGTCAATTCATCAAAGTTTTGGTATTTATCAACCAGAGCAATAAACTTCTCCGCTGATCTGCGACCTTCTTCATAACCTGATAATTCAGCTTCCATATCTGCAATTTCTGCCGACAAATCTTTCTGTTCTTTAGAATATTGTCCGTCAAGAATCGCATAGCGTTCATCTGGCAGCTTGCCAAGAATATTGTCCTCATAGATTCTGCAGATCAGTTTTTCCAGTTCCTGCACACGCTTTTTTGCTTCTGCTAATCTGCTTTTCAATCTTGTAATCTCACTGGACTGCTGTGAAGTCTGTGCCTTTTTTACTGTTTCCAAAAATTCTTCACGATTCAACTGTGAATACTCCGCAACAGCCTTTAAAAGTTCCTTAATCAGCTCCATAACCACATCTGCATTAATTCTGTGTTGTGTCTGGCAGAGTGTTCCAACCGGAACTTTAGAATATGCAGAACAGGTATATTGTGGTACTCGCTTGCCATTATTTACTCGATGTACATACATTTTGGAACCACAGTCTGCACAATACATCAGACCTGTCAAGGGGTGGACTTCTCCCCATCCATCTGGGTACCTTCTCACATTGCTTCGGATTCTCTGCACATTGTCAAAAGTTTCCTGATCTATGATTGCTTCCTGCGTGTTCTCAAACACCGTCCAGTTATCCTCAGATACATAATGGCTTTTCTTATCCTTGAAATGTTTTCTGGTCTTGAAGTTCACTGTATGACCAAGATACTCTCTTTTCTTCAGAATACCTGCAACAGTAGAAGAGCCCCAGCCATAAGGATCTTTGATTTCTTCTACTCTGCCTTTCCATAATCCGGCATCTTTCTTTGCCATATGAACCGCTGGTATCTCAACCTTATCCTCTTTCAGTGCCTTGGCAATCTGATATGGTCCGTACCCGTCCATTGTCATGTGAAAGATTCTCCGTACAACTACAGCTGCTTCTTCATCAACAATCCATACATTCGGATCATCCTTGTCTTTCAGATATCCATACGGTGTTGTACTTGCCACATGCTTGCCGGATTTCCCTTTCGCCTTGAAAGTTGATTTTATCTTTTTACTGGTATCCCTTGCATACCATTCATTCATGATATTTCGGAATGGAGTAAAATCATCGTCCTCCCGGAAGCTGTCTACATTCTCGTTGACTGCAATCAGGCGGACATTCTTCTGTCGCAGCAACTCCATATATTGTCCGACTTTCAGATAATCTCTTCCCATTCGGCTCATATCTTTAATCAGAATCGTTCCGACTTTCCCTGACTCTACTTCTTTCATCATGGCAAGAAAGCCTGGGCGATCAAATCTTGTACCGGAGATACCATCATCAGTAAAATGAACAAGATTGGTAAATCCATGTTCTTTTGCATATTGTTCCAGCAGTTTCTTCTGGTTTGAAATACTATTGGATTCCCCGTTTAATTCATCATCACGACTAAGACGTTCATACAACGCTGTCATGAATCCCTGTTTCTCTGTCATAGTCAGATGTCATCCTTCCTTTGTTTATTAATTGCCTGTTCTCATCCCATATCCGTTCCTGTACCGGGTTCTGATGTTTCCGGGACGTATTAACCAGAAAAGACACGCTGAATGCCTATTCAGTTCTGGTATCACTACGGGCAGACTGTTTCGTTTTCAAGGTTCGTGTAAGAAGTAAAAAAGTTCTTTACACTAAACGAAATGCTCAGAGGTCTTTTTACAGCCCCCTTACTGCATCTTTTTTTTTGATTTCGTGTCATCTTTTTTTTTAAAGTTCCTTACACAATCTCTGTACTGACGAAACAAAATACGGACATGTTTTGAAATTGTTTTTTACAAAATACAATTTTGTTCTTTAAGGTAAAAAAATAAGCCTCAAGAGACTTTTTAATCATTTTGGAGCTCCAACTCTTTAAATCAAATACTGTGCATCTGGACAAAAAGCGTGTCGAACCGGAACCACCGATCACAAGAATGTTTTATTCCTTGCATACTTCGGCTCTTTGGTCTGCCGGACATCATAAGTTTGCCGTTAAAAAAGCACGTTGTTTTCCGAACCATAAGGCTCTATGTCTTTGGCAGTTCCCCACCTTGCCGAACCGTATTCTACTCCCTGCCGGAATTTCTTTGCATTTTTCGCTTTATAATATACTACCATACGAAATCCTATCCCGCATCCCACGCCAACCAGTAAATCCCCCGGCATAACACTGGGAAACGGGTTTGCAAACGCACCTCCCATCCCATTGATTGTGTCCAACACCTTCTGTAACGTGTTATCCCCTGCCTGCTGTCCATACAGCCATGAAACCTTATTAAAGACATATCCGAATATCACATAGGGAGCACATTTGAGGGTAAGCTGTTTCCCATTTACCCCTCTGCACTTTTCTTTGACAGTTTTCGGAATTGACTGCAAATCCTTTACAATCCCGTCAATGACCTTGCTTATAAGCTCTGTCCCCTGTCCTTGTTTTTCTCTCTGCTTCGCTCCCTGTTCTTATTCTGTGCGATCATCTTCTGAAGTCCTTTCAGTTTCTGCCGTAATGACGGACGTTGTTGCTTTTTCTCATTAACTTTTACAAATTCCTTGAACGCCTGTGCAATCACATCGGCATCCTTACCCTTAAAAAATACAAGGTATTTGGGCGGCTCCGTGGTCTTATCCCGCTTCACAGCGAAATCTACATTGTACTTTCTCGCCACACGCTCAAAAGCCTTAATGTTATCATCCGTGACCTCTATGGACTTCGCACCCGCTCCCTGACCGACCAGCTTCTTTACCGGGATTTTCCCATGGGAAGGCTCCTTATGCTTCTGATGTTCCAGATACATCTTCATCGCCTTCTGCAAAACGCTTGCGGTCAGCTTGGAAGTCTTGATTGCAAGAGCAATGGTTTTCTTGTGTTGTTTCCTCCTGCACGGTGTACCTCCTTCCTTATCTGCACCAACTTGATTTAGGGTGGAACCAACAGCCTGTGAAGCTGTGTTTTCATTGCCATACCGTTACTGCTCCCCCCTTCCTCAAGGTCTTTATCCCACCAGTTCATTTCTTCCTCATAAAAATCCTTAAATATATCAGCAGGAATATTTTCTTTCTGCTTTTTTTGCATTTTTAGTGTCTCGTACCACCTTTTGCCACAATTACCACAGCAATAACAGCAAGCAATAATTTCTTCACATCTTTTCTGTTCATTTCCTTTTCCTTTCCACTTCTGGACGCCGTGACCAGAAGTTGTTGCAATAAAAAAACAGATACAAAATCTTTCGATCTCATACCTGCCTTAACGCTGTATATTTTTCTATATTCTTTTTGATTAGTAGAGCTTTGCACCTGCCGGAATTGCATCATCCAGCATAACTAAATTAAGCTTTTCCTCTCCATTTACTGTATGAACAGCGGATAAAAGCATACCACAGGAATCAATTCCCATCATACTTCTAGGTGGTAAATTTGTAATTGCAAGTAATGTCTTTCCGACCAGTTCCTCCGGTTCATAATATGCATGGATTCCAGAGAGAATAATTCTGTCTGTTCCTGTGCCATCATCTAAAACAAAATGTAACAGCTTTTTGCTTTTCTTCACAGCACTACATTCTTTTTACTTTTACAACACGGAAATCTGACTTGCTGAATGTATCAAAATCCACCATTTCCTCAAATAATGGTTCTGTTTCCACCTTTGGCTCAACAGGCTCAGTAACCTGTTCTTCTAAATTCATATTTTCATCGCACATATTCATTTCCTCCAGACATAATAAGCTAATGCCCATTATAGCAGAAAAGCTGTGCTTTGAGAAGAAATTCTAACTTAAAAATCGTGTACATCTTTGCACCGATCAGATTATCTTCTATCCATACATCATCGAGCAGCAGACAATGTGATAACACTTCCAGATTTTCCATGTTTATCAGCCGTTGAACAACAGTATTTGTATTCTCCGGTATTTCATGAGCTTCCATTGCAATATCCCGCCTAGCTTCCCTGCAATATTTATATAGTCCTAAGATATACTTATTTGACAGGATAAAACCAAACGCATCATTATTCAGATATATCATTTTATGCTTTTCCCATTCCTCCGGCAATGAAAAATAGCACTTTGCTGTTTCGATATAGCAGTCTCCCACATAAGTAGGCTTCATCTTCCTTTCCTGCCGCAGCATCTGATGATAGATCTTTCTCCCTGTCAAAAACACTTCTTGCCCTTGTAAAATCCGGTGTCCTTCCACGCATAAAAGTGTAAACATTATTGATCACCGTTTTTCCCGCTAAAGACTTGTAATTCCCTACCCTATGAAGGTACTGCAATACCTCTGTTAGCTTCTCCTCAGAAGTAATCTCTTGGTAATTCTTTGTATCAATCTCCATTTGTTCAAAAGTTAATGGTGTGCTTCCTTTTTTGATTTCACGCTCCATGATACGCTTGGTATCTCTCATTGATTCCATATCATTTCCTTTCCACTTCTGGACGCTGTGACCAGAAGTTATAAAACAAGCAGGTATAAAAACTTTCATTTCATACCTGCTCCTGTTCAGCAAGAAATTCTCTTTCCTGCAAGTTCCATTATGATATTGATTACTTCCCTAATGATTGCAATAATTTTTATTGCAAGGACAATCACTCCGATCATGCCGCCTATGACTGCGTCAAGTGCCAACACTCCAATGCTCCCTGCAATTCCAAAATTGCGAGGTATCAGCAGTACGAGCATCTTTTGTATGCCGAATGGAAATCCACTCATAATCCAGAATTGAAACCAGTTTGCTCCGTTCTCTCCCAGACATATCCAGTAACACATATTCAGCCATACTACAATAAATGCCAGCGGCAAAATCACCTTAAATAATACCCTTTTTCATGCCAGCCTCCCCCATACATATCATGCTGCACTTCCTGTTGATAAAAATGATTTATCGTAGTGGGTGCATTATAAAGTGCCGTAACCATATATGCCTTGATATTTGTAATCTTTGTCGTTGTCTCTTTCATGCAACCAATCACATATTCCAAATGACTGCTTTCCAGTTTCAAAAACCTTGATTTCACAAGCTCATACGGATAATCCTCACCTGCAACTCGGATTGATTTTCTCTTTACGCACACTACTTCGCAGATTATCCCAAATAATTCGTCATAAAGTTCTTTTTTCACCATAACCATCATACTTCATGTGATGATCATAATTGATATTTTCTTTAATCAGTTCTATGTATGCCTGTGCATCATCCATCGAATCAATCACATCATCTTGTGGCTTTTCTGTTGCAGATTGATTGATAGGATTGTTATAACTCTCCTCAGTATGGTTATAATTAGTTTGGTTCATATAAGTCTGATTATAGTTAGTATAATTAGGGTTCGATTCTCCGACTTCTTGAGGTTCGATTTCCGGACTTCCAGAGGTCTGTTTTTCCGACTTCTTGAAGTTCGATTTTCCGACTTCTTGAAGTTCGATTTCCGGACTTCTTGGAGTTCGATTTTCCGACTTCTTGAAGTCTGATTTTCCGACTTCTGTGATTTTATCAGCATTAGCAGGCTCTTTTTTCGTCCATCTGCTCTGAAATTGAAGCAAAGTTTTTCACATAAATTATATCCGGTTTTCCAAGTCCTCTACGCACTTTCTCTACCAGCCCAATTCCCTTAACAGAATCCAGCTCTGCCAATACCTTAACAGCTTTTTCCTTAGCGCATCCCAAATCCTCCATAATGCTGTCTATGGTATAAATGATGTATGCACGATTTTCATCGTCAAACCATTCATTTTTCATAGACAGCGACATACGATCAAGCATAAGTCCATACAATAATTTTGCATCACTGGACAGCTTCTTAAATCTCTCGTCCTTTATCAGCAGGCGTGGAACACGATAGAATGAGAACTGTTCCGCTTCTATTCCGTAATAATAGTCTAGCTGCAAAATTTCTCCCATTCTCGTCTCCTCCTTCCTACTGCGTATTTTTCCAGTTATCTAATAGCTGAAATATTATTTTTTCTATATCATCTGTGCTGTATGTATCCGGGAAATAACTGTTAATGCGTTCTGTTTTTATAACAACCTTACGCTCTACTGGCTTTTCTTTCTCCAGAAGCATACGCACCATTGGAAAGGTCAACTCTCCTTTTTTGTCACTTTCCTTCAGCAATGCGCTCTGCTGTTTTGTGATTGCTGCATTGGTGTCCTGTATTGCTACCAAAATCCATTGCTGTGCATCCTCTGATAAAAACGAGAGGTCCACAGCCTGCATAATGCCTATTTTCCCCGAATCCACCATATCAAGCAACGGTTCCGATAATCGTGAAATCCATATATATCTTTGAACAGTTTTTGCACTCTCTCCTGCCGCTCCTCCCAAGTTCGCCAAGCGTAAGTCCACCTGTTCTGCTTCCCTGATGCTTCATGGCATCATATTTCATGCGGTATGCCTTCGCTTTTTTCGCTTGGAAGAATATCTTCTCTTTGAATATTGCTGTCCACCATGATAATCGTAGCTTCGTCGTCCGTATAATCACGAATGAACATCGGCATTGTAGTAAGTCCGACAAGCTCACAGGCGTGTCTCCTTCGGTGTCCGGCAATAATCTCATAGCCGCCCTCAGCTCTTGGTCTTGCAATGCCCGGCATCAGCACGCCATGCTCCCTGACGCTTTCTACCGTCTCCTGCATCTTTTCATCATCCAGTACCTTAAACGGGTGTCCTTTGAACTCATGCAGTTCTGACAATGCGATTTCCTGTACCTGCTCTATTCCTGTCTGTGGCTGCCCCTCTCCGAATAAATCATCGAAACTGTTCAATTTTACCTTTGCGGCACTTCCTGTTTTACTCATTGCCAAGCACCTCCTCCGTCAATGATTGGTAGGCACTCGCCACCTTTCCCTTCGGATCGTGCTTATAAATGCTCACACCTTCAGCAGAAATCTCCGCAGCTCTTACCGAAATTGGAATACTGTTTTCAAATATTCTTACCTTGCTACCATAATTCTCCACAACCAATGCACTGATGTCTTTTGCATAATTTGTTCTGTTATCAACCATTGTCAGCAGAATACCCTCTATCTCCAGTTTCGGGTTGATCTGACGCTTTTACCTTTCCAATCGTCTTAATAAGCTGTTCCAGACCTTTTACCGGCAGATATGCCGCCTGTACCGGAATTAAGATACCATCGGCACTGGTAAAGGCATTTATGGTAATCATGCCAAGTGAAGGCATACAGTCAATCAGAATGTAATCATACCTTTCTTTCTGCTGTTCTATATAAGTCCGAAGCACAAGCTCCCTGCTCATGACATTTACCAGTGATACTTCCAATCCCGACAACTCTATATTGCCAGGCATAAGGTCTACACCCTCGTCGTGCTTTAGGATGCCATAATCTGGCTCCATATCTTCTTCATTGATGATATTCGCCATAATGGTTGCAAGAGATACATCCAGTTTATCCGGCTCCTGAAAGCCTAAACTTGCTGTCAGGCTTCCCTGTGCATCCGCATCTATCAGAAGCACCTTTTTTCCCCTTTTTGCAAGTCCGATTCCTAAATTGCTTGTTGTGGTGGTCTTTCCGACTCCACCTTTCTGATTTGCGATTGCTATTACTTTACACATGATGAAATTCCTCCAAATTCTACTATTATTCTTTTACATTGCTCTTTTTTACTTCTACATACGATCTGTAATATTTGTCTGTTCCCTTGTTCGAGTATAGGTCTGACATCTCCAGAACCTCTACCTTTGAATTTCTCTGCATGATTTTTTTGAACCATGTAATATCATTCTTTGTTCCCATCAATCGAATCTTTAACATCAATCATTTCCTCCAAACATCGCATACAAATTTTTATTGTATGTGGCATACTCCGGATAGCGAATCTGTATTGCCTGCCAAAAATATGGTGCATAGCAACAGCAGAACAAATCCTCTACTGAATATCTCCGGCACTCATCCACCTGCTCCTCTGTGCCCTGCTCATCATCTACGCTCGGTGTTCCGTTGCAATACAACTTGAAAGCCATTCGCACCACCTTCATACTGCCACTGGTCTGCCAGCCTTCATGCAGACACTCCGTTTTTACACAGCCCGTCTTAAAATCGTAAATTCTATCCACATTTCTTCGTGTATCCTCGTTTATTCCAAGGCAATAGCAAAGTGCCTTGTGATATACATCTGCTTCCCTAACTTTCGGGATTTTTTCATAGTAGAATTTCTCATGTGCTTCACTAATAAAACTAATTTTTCTTTTTTTGCTTCTAACGCTGTACTGTTCATACTGACTTCCTCCATTTTCTTATTTTGTTCCGTTGACCATAATTCCTCTAAAAATTTCTTTTTAGAAAAATGTCCTTATAGTACAAAATATGAACTTGAACTGACTCGATTTTAATTTAAAATCGTTTGTTTTAACCCTTTAAGATAGGTTATTTTGTCGTACTCCTGTCGTACCATACAAGTTGGAAGTCCGCAAACCCTTGATTTTATTGGTCTTTTTTTATCCAATGACTTCATTGTCGGGAACAGCAACACGTCTCGGATCGCTGCGGAGTTTGTCATGATCATAACCATACGGTCAATTCCAAAGCCGATTCCACCTGTTGGCGGCATACCAAGCTCTAAGGCATTCATAAAGTCCTCGTCGGTGGTGTTAGCTTCTTCATCTCCCTGCGCCAACAGTTCTTCCTGTGCTTTGAAACGCTCTCTCTGGTCAATCGGATCATTTAACTCGGAGTACGCATTTGCCATCTCCCAGCCATTCATGAAGAACTCAAAACGCTCTACATAATCCGGATTATCCGGCTTTTTCTTTGTCAATGGAGAGATCTCGATCGGATGATCCATGATAAAGGTTGGCTGAATCAAATGCTCCTCTACATATTCTTCAAAGAATAAGTTAAGAATATCGCCTTTTTTGTGACGCTCCTCAAATTCAATATGATGTTCTCTTGCAACTGCTCTTGCTTCTTCAAGGTCTTTGATCTCATTGAAGTCTACGTTTGCATATTTTTTAACGGCATCTACCATGGTGATACGCTCAAAGGGCTTAGATAAGTCAATGACATGCTCACCGTAAGGAAGCTGAAGTCCTCCGGTAACCTCCTGTGCCACATGACGGTAGAGATTCTCGGTTAAGTCCATCATGCCGTGGTAATCGGTGTATGCCTGATACAGCTCCATCAGGGTAAACTCCGGGTTGTGACGGGTGTCTAAACCTTCATTTCTGAATACACGTCCGATTTCGTATACTCTTTCTAAACCGCCGACGATCAGACGTTTCAGATATAATTCCAAGGAAATTCTGAGTTTTAAGTCCTCGGATAATGCATTAAAATGCGTTTCAAACGGTCTTGCAGCAGCTCCACCGGCATTTGATACCAACATCGGTGTCTCAACCTCCATGAAACCTTCACCGTCTAAATAATGACGGATGCTGCTGATGATCTTAGAACGTTTTACAAAAGTATCCTTTACTTCCTGGTTCATGATCAGGTCTACATAACGCTGTCTGTAACGGATATCTGTGTTGGTCAGTCCGTGGAATTTTTTCCGGTAAAATCTGCAGACTCTTAGAAAGTAAAGTTACTTCCTTTGCGTGAATGGAAATTTCGCCTGTCTTTGTCTTAAATACAAATCCGGTAATTCCGATCGAATATCGCCGACATCCATTTTTTTGAAATCCTTATAGGAATCTTCGCCGATCTCATCTCTTGCAACATAAGACTGGATGTTGCCTTTTAAGTCCTGCACATTGCAGAAAGAAGCCTTACCCATGACACGTTTGCATCATACGTCCTGCAACGGTAACGGTCTGTCCTTCCATCTGCTCATAGTTTTCTTTTTATCTGTGCTGTGGTTTGTCACATCAAATTTTGTGATTACAAAAGGGTCTTTGCCATTTTCCTGCAGATCTGCAAGCTTTTCACGGCGTACCTTGAGTAATTGGTTAATGTCCTGTTCCTGTACGTTCTTTTTGTTCCGCCATTATACTCTCCTTTAATTTGATCTCTGGATCTCTAATACTTTTGTAATTCAGGTCTCCTGCCTGTGTTTCAACGGTTACAACCTCACCGACTTTTGTCCTAAAAGTGCTTTTCCGACCGGTGATTCGTTAGAAATTTTACCGTTCAGGCTGTTTGCCTCGGAGGAACCGACAATTTTATAGTCTAACTCTTCGTCATATTCCATATCTAATATCTTCACACGGCAGCCAACGCTGATCTTGTCTAAGTCTACTTCTTCTTCTACTACGACTTCCGCATTTTTAAGATTTTTTCAATCTCATCGATACGGGCCTCGATATCACGCTGCTCGTCCTTGGCTGCGTCATACTCGGCGTTCTCGGACAGGTCTCCCTGCTCTCTTGCCTCTTTGATCTTCTGTGCAACTTCTTTACGTTTTACGACTTTTAAATTGTGTAATTCGCTCTCTAACTTCTGTAATCCTTCGTAAGTTAATAGATTCTTTTTTGTCCATGATTTCTACCCTTCTTTATGATTTATCATAGTAAAACGGACCTGAGCTGTCCGTTTTGCCTTCACCTATTTACATTCATAGTATTATACTCGTGAAACATGCCCTGTGTCAAGGTTTTCAAGCGTTTCCGAGATGGCTTAACAGTTCTTTCAACTCTTCATAGGTTTCCGTTTCGTTGATTTTTCCACGCAGCTTTGCAGAATTTTTATAACCGGCTGTATACCATGCGGCATGTTTGCGGATCTCACGCATACCGATGTACTCGCCTTTGAATTCCATCTGCATTTTTGCATGGCGCAGGATCATTTCCGTCACCTCCTGCGGAGATGGCTTTTCTAACAGCTCTCCGGTCTGTTCATAGTGGAGTATCTGTTTAAAAATCCACGGATTTCCCTGTGCGCCGCGCCCGATCATTACACCATCACAGCCTGTCTGTTTTCTCATATCGATCGCATCCTGCGGTGTCCATACGTCACCGTTTCCTATAACCGGGATCTTAACGGCTTCTTTCACCTTTCGGATGATCTCCCCAATCTGCCTTGCCGGAATAATACTGTTCTCTGGTCCGCCCGTGAACGGCAATGGCTGCTGCCCCCGACTCCTGTGCGATGTGTCCATTTCCACTGCATTGATATGTTCCTCATCAAATCCCTTTCGTTTTGACCGTTACCGGTTTTTGGATGGCACGGGCTGTTTTTCAATGATCTCCCTGCTAAGAGTGGATTTTTCATCAGGGCGGAGCCGTCTCCGTTGTTTACGATCTTAGGTACCGGACATCCCATGTTGATGTCTAAGATATCAAACGGCAGCTCCTCGATCCGTTTTGCCTGTTCGCTGATGATGTCTGGATCCGAACCAAATAATTGCAGGGACACCGGTCTTTCGCGCTCATCGATCGTCAGAAGGAATTTCGTATTTTTGTTGTTATACATAATTCCCTTCGCACTGACCATCTCCATGCAGAGCAGCCCTGCTCCCTGCTCTTTGCAAAGCAGACGAAATGGCAGGTCGGTTACTCCTGCCATCGGTCCTAAGATCGATCATTCTCTAATTTTACATTTCCTATCTGTAATTCGGGCATATTCATGCTCTCCCAATTCCTGTACTTTTTTACAAAATTCTGCTACTTCCGGTTCTGTTTTTCGTAGATCAGTCTCATTCCTGACAGTGTCAGATTCGGATCATAGACATCGATCGCATCTGTTTCCGGTGCGATAATGCTGCCGAGTCCTCCGGTTGCAACTACTTTGATCGGCTCATCCATGTTTGCTTCTTCTTTGATTTTCCGGATGATATACTCGGTCTGACCGATCTGTCCGTATACCAGTCCTGCCTGCATACTGCTGATCGTCTCTTTTGCAAGAATGCTTTCCGGCTTCTTAATTTCGATCTCCGGAAGTTTTATAAGATCCTGCCATAACGCTTTTGCTGAGATGCGGATTCCCGGTGCCGTGATCCCCGCTAAAAATGCTCCGTCTTTATCAATCAGATCATAGGTTGTGGCTGTACCAAAGTCAATGACAATCACCGGTCCTCCATAAATTCCAATCGCTCCCGCTGCATCTACGATACGATCTGCTCCAATCTGTCTCGGATTCTCCGTCACTACCTTAATTCCGGTCTTAATGCCCGCTTCCACCACGATTGGCACTAAATGAAAATATTTGATGATTGCACTTCCTAAGGAATGCATAACATTCGGTACAACGGAAGAAATAATGACATCTTTGATATCCTGAAAACGGATTCCGTTCTGTAACAGCATACCGGAAAGATGAATGGCATATTCATCGGATGTTCTTGACTGCTTGGTGGTCAGACGGAATGTGTTCACTATTTCCTTATCTTTAAATACTCCCACTGTGATATTTGTATTTCCTACATCAATCGCTAATAACATGTTAGTCCTCCTTAAAATCTTCCCCTAAGAAAAAATACCTTAAAATACATCTCTAACGATTCGAGTAATTCTCTTTTTTCTCTTTTTTGTATCTGCTTAATCTTGAGAATACTTCCTATTTCGTCATATAATAAATCTCCTTCATCGGCATCGGTACGAAAATGCAGGTTTCCTCTTCGTCAAACACCAGCTCTAAGGTTCCTCCCACATCCTCCGTGTAGAGTACACAAAGAATTTTCAGCTCATCCTGAATGCCCTGCGGCAGTCCCTCAAAATCTTCACTCAGATAAAATTTTTTATTATACGCACTCGCACCACAGAGCACGACTTCTTCCTGATACATAATAGGCTCTCCTTACACATATCCATAGAGTCCACGCACAGATACCTCGCCTGACGAAACGAGCTTTCTTGCTTCCCATGTGTCCACGATCAGCTCTCCTTTCGACGTGATTCCCCTCGCCGTTCCCTCGTATGGGTCTTTCGGATCCAGTACGCGTACCTGCTGATTCATATTTGCCAGCTTCCGATTATACTCGCCAACCAGTCCCTGCATGTCCTCTGTTTTAAATAAATATCATAATATGTTTCAAATTCCTCCCAGACTGCCTCTATAATAGCTGCCCGGTTCTGCTTTTTCCCTTTCTCTATCCGAAGCGAGGTTGCAACCTCTCCGATTTCCTCCGGAAAGGCTTCATTCTGAACATTTATCCCAATACCAATCACGATATAATTAATGTAGTCCATCTGGGTACTCATCTCTGTCAAAATTCCACAGACCTTTTTTCCATGGATGACAATATCATTCGGCCATTTGATCTTACACTCTAATCCGGTGGTTTTTTCTATTCCTCCCGCTACTGCCATGGCAGTGATCAGGGTCAGCATGGAAGCATGGTTCGGCTCTATCTCCGGTTTTAAAACGAGAGACATATAAACGGATACCCCCTTCTGGGACTCCCATGCCCTGCCTCTTCTGCCCCGTCCGCCGGTCTGTTCATCCGCAACTACCAGTGTTCCGTGGACAGCACCATCCTCTGCAAGACGTTTTGCTCTGGTATTCGTCGAATCCGTACTGTCAAAATAGTGAATTTCCTCTCCGACCCACGTTGTTTTTCGATTGCTTTCTAATTCAGTCCTGCTCAAAATATCCGGGGATGAAACAATATGATATCCTTTATTTTGGACAGCCTCTATCTCATATCCTGCCTGTTTTAGCTGATTGATGGCTTTCCAGACGGCTGTTCTGGACACACCGAATTTTTCACATAATTCCTGTCCGGAAACATAGCCGTCAGCACTTCGCAGTGCCGCTAATATTTCTGATTTCACGGTTACTCTCCTAATGTCGCAAGCATCACTGCCTTGATCGTATGCATACGGTTTTCTGCTTCATCAAATACAACGGACTGTGGACTTTCAAATACCTCATCCGTTACTTCCATCTCACTGATACCGAATTTTTCATGGATTTCTTTTCCGATTTTTGTCTTTAAGTCATGGAATGCCGGGAGACAATGCATGAAGATTGCGCTGTCTTTTGCATTTGCCATTGCCTTTGCGTTCACCTGATATGGCATCAGTTCGCGGATACGCTCTTCCCAGACTTCGTCCGGCTCTCCCATGGATACCCAGACATCGGTATAGATTACGTCTGCATCTTTGGTTCCTGCTGCTACATCCTCTGTCAGCGTTACGCTGCCTCCTGTCTGTTTTGCAACTTCTACGCAATAGTCTACCAGTTCTTTTTCCGGGAAATAATTCTCAGAAGTACATGCTACAAAATGCATTCCCAGCTTTGCACAGGTTACCATCAGGGAATTTCCCATGTTATAACGTGCATCACCCATATAAACCAGCTTCACACCCTTTAATCTGCCTAAATGCTCACGGATGGTCAGCATATCTGCTAACATCTGTGTCGGATGAAATTCATTTGTCAGTCCGTTCCAGACCGGCACACCTGCATATTCCGCAAGCTCTTCTACAATGTCCTGTCCAAAACCACGATATTCGATTCCGTCAAACATTCTTCCAAGCACTCTTGCCGTATCAGCAATACTCTCTTTTTTTCCTATCTGGGAACCGGATGGGTCTAAGTATGTAACATGCATACCTAAGTCATGTGCTGCTACTTCAAAGGAGCAGCGGGTTCTGGTACTGGTTTTTTCAAAAATAAGTGCAATGTTCCTGCCGACCAAGCTGTCATGGCGAACACCCTGTTTCTTTTTTGCCTTTAAATCTGCTGCCAGATCAATCATATAAAGTATTTCTTCCGGTGTGAGATCCTTTAATTTTAAAAAAATTACGTCCTTTTAAGTTCATGGTATTTCCTCCTCTTGTATTTCTTATACTCCACGAATATCAAAGGGGCTGTCAGATATAACCCAACAGCCCATAAGATTCTTTATGATACGCTCTCCTGTCGGATTGCTCTTCTACTCTGCATCAGATGCTACTTCGGTGACAGACTTCACCAGTCCGGCAATTCCCTGTATCTCCGATGGAATAATACTCTTGGTTGCCTTGCCGTCTGCTGCTTTTGCAAATGCTTCGAGGCTCTTTAACTGAAGTACGGCATCATCGGCTCCTGCTTCTTTGATAAATTTCAAACCATCTGCATTTGCCTGCTGGATTCTTAAGATTGCTTCTGCCTGACCTTCTGCCTCACGCACAGTTGCTTCTTTTTTCGCCTCTGCACGCAGGATTGCTGCCTGCTTCTCTGCCTCGGCATCGAGAATTGCTGACTCCTTCTTTCCCTGTGCTACAAGGATTGTTGCTGTCTTTTTTCTCCCTCTGCTCTGGTAACGGCTTCACGTCGTTCACGCTCTGCCTTCATCTGCTTTTCCATCGCATCCTGAATTGCCTGCGGTGGGATGATATTCTTTAATTCCACACGGTTCACTTTGATTCCCCATGGGTCTGTTGCCACATCTAAAGACGCTCGCATCTTGGTATTGATCGTTTCTCTTGATGTCAGTGTTTCATCTAACTCTAACTCACCAATGATATTACGAAGTGTCGTAGCTGTCAGATTTTCAATCGCCATGATCGGGTTATCTACACCGTATACAAACAGCTTCGGGTCTGTAATCTGGAAAAATACGACCGTATCAATTCTCATCGTTACATTATCCTT
>VOFC01001065.1_pt1 | contig 22001 bp, 38 predicted proteins | sample 5384161 | NCBI WGS metagenome assembly VOFC01 (sample SAMN12384722, study PRJNA508395) | human gut metagenome | isolation source: healthy gut B | host: Homo sapiens | reverse complement strand
CGGGATTGTGGCAGAAAAGGCTAAGACGATAAAGAGCGTGAGCGACAGACAGACTTCCATTCAGATGAAGGATACTACCTACCTGAATCCTGCCAGAGAGGAGAAAAAGTCCATAGCGGAAAAGATTGAAGAGAGTTCTGGGATGAATGCATTTGACACGCAAAAATCAGATGGCAGTTTTATCAAATACAACATCGGAAGAAGATTATGCGAAAATGCAGGAGGAAGGTTTTTCCCTGGATTCCACAGATTCACATACGATTATTACGGTGACAGACAAAATCAAAATGCAGCTTGCAAAAGCAGGAAAAGAAGTGTTTGGAGATGACCTTGATGCAGAAAGTTAGAGGCGATGACAGGAAGTGTGGCACTCGCAAGTCAGCTGGAACAGGCATTTAAGGAAGCTGATCTTCCGGCGACAGATGAGAATATTGCAATGAGCATGGAGGCATTTGAACAGCTGCAGATGCTGCAGCCGATGACAGATGGTGCGATCAAATACATGTTGGATAATCAGTTGCAGCCAACAATAGAGAATTTATACATGGCACAGTTTTCGGGCAGTGCAGGTTATACAGGGCAGACTGTAGAAAACATGGAACAGTTGTCAGGACAGATCCAGAACATGCTCTCTTCTATGGGATTGCCGGTAAATGAGAATACTATGGCAGACTGCCAGTGGCTGATTCAAAACGATGTTCCCCTCACGGAAGAGAATCTGACCTACTATGAGGATCTGAAAACTTTGGAACTCCCGGCGGATCCATCACAGGCATTGGGACAGATTGCGGATGCAATTACACAGGAAATATGCCAAAGGATGCAATGGTGGCAGAGGGCTACAGTCTCAAAGATCAGGCACAGTATGCCGCAGATGTGATTGAAAATGCTAAAGATGAAGATGTTGCCTATGTTGTGAACAATGGTATGGAGCTGACCGTGGATAATCTTGCCAAAGCAGCGGAAAACCGTGGGAAAGATGCTGAAAGCGACTCCCAAAATCAGAAAGCTTATACGGATAAAGGCTTAGAACTCCTCACTGCAAAGAAACAGTTAGAGGAAGTACGTCTTGCAATGTCCGCGGAAGCGAATTATGCACTTTTGAAAAAAGGTATTTCCATCGACACAGAGCCTCTGGTGCAGCTCGTTGATGAGTTAAAAAATATGGAAAACCAATACTATACAAATTTATTAGAAGCACAGGGGTGCGGATGCAACCCCGGAAAATGTAGCACTTTTTTGCAGAGACAACTGAAAAAGTAGCGCAGCTGGGGCAGGTTCCGGCGTATGTGCTTGGAATCCCGGAAGCAGATGTTTCCACGATCGATGGAGCATATGAGCAGGGAATGCAGATGAAATCTGCACTGGAAAAAAGCAGGTGTGCAGTATGAGACGTTAATGACAGCACCGCGCGCTGATATGGGAGATTCCATCCAGAAGGCATTCCGTAATGTGGATGATATTTTAAACGATCTTGGCGTGGAAGCAACGGAAGAAAATCGTCGTGCAGTGCGTATTCTTGGGTACAATGGAATTGAAATTACGGAGGATTCCATTATACAGATGAAAGCTGCAGATGAAGAAGTACAGCGGATGTTTAAAAATATGACACCTGCTGTTGTCACACAGCTGATCAAGCAGGGTATTAATCCACTGGAAATGAAGATTTCTGATCTGAACCGTGTTGCGGAGCAGGTGAGATCAGAAGTTGGAAAAGATGATAATCAGAAGTTCAGTGAGTATTTATATAAATTGGAAAAAAATAATCAGATCACAGAGGAAGAACGAAGCTCCTATATCGGAATTTACCGTCTCATCCATCAGGTGGAGCAGACAGACGGTGCGGCGATCGGTGCATTGGTAAATCAGGGGCAGAGATGACCATGAAAATCTGCTCACAGCCGTGCGGTCATCCCACAAGACAAATCGCATGGATATTTCTGTTGACAATGATTACGGAGAGACAGAGATCAGACGGTAAGTATTAATTCCATCACAGATCAGATCGAGACCGCTTACCAGACAAATTGTATCAAGGACGCAGCGGATCTTTTGACACCGGGCAGATTGCAGCAGGTATTTGATCAGCATCCGGACTGGCAGAATATGACTCCGGAGGAATTTGCGCATGCACTTGCGGAAACTGTCGACACAGACGCAGCAGCCGAGCGGGAATATCTTCAGGAACAGATGCGGATGGTGCAGGAAGCAGCGGCTGCTCCGGATGAGATTTACCGGATGTTAGAGCAGTTTGATCTGCCAAACAGCGCAATGAATGTCAATGCTATCCAGTCGATGATGGCGAACCGTAATCAACTGTTCCGACAGATCTTCGGGGAAGAGAGTACGAATCCGGATCGTGAGAGAAAAAATCACAGCAGAAGATATAGAAGCGATCAAGGAAAGTATTATCGAGGATTTTGGAGAGGCAGTTTCGGAGCCGGAAGCATTGGCAGAGGTTCAGGAGACATTGGGAAAAGTTGCGGAGAACGTGATGAAGACGATGATCTCCAGCGATGAAGTGACCAGCATTGATGTGCGAGAGATGCGTCTCATGCAGGCAAAACTTTCCATTAATCAGACTTTGGCGAAAAAAGAGCAGTATTCCATTCCAGTTCTGGTGGGGGATAAAGTGACCAATGTTTCCCTGAAGATTGTCCGTGGAGTAGAGACAAAAGGTATTGTGGACATTATGTTAGAAAGCGAAATGTCTGGTAAGATCGCAGCGACATTTCAGGCGAAAGAGGAAGGAATCAGCGGTCTGGTTGTGACCGATAAACAGGAGACAAGAGATCTTCTGGCAGATCAGATGGGATTTCTGGCATCTGCAATTCAGGAGAGTGGCGGAGAGCAGGTAGACCTCAGATTTGCAATAGAAAAAACCTCGATTTAAATCATTTTTCCGGTGTCGCATCGGGAAAGAGTGGAAATGTAACGTCTGTGAATGATTCGGCAGCTTCTACGAAAGAAGCTGTGGATAAAGAGGACAGTCCACAGAGGGAAAAAAAGAGGATTCTGTATACAAAGTGCAGACTGCCCGTTTATACCATATTGCAGAGGCATTTTTAAAAACAATCCGTGAATTTGAATAATTACGATGATTCGTTTTGCGGGAGTTCGTCTCCAAGATAAGTTTTAATGCCGGTGTAAATAGCGTTGACTAATTGATCCTGATAGTCATCCTGCAAAAGAAGTTCCGCCTCTATTGGATTGCTTAAAACCCACATTCTACGATGACCGTAGGTGTGGGTGTTTTTTTAGAAGATAATAGCTTTCGTTTGCCTTGGCAGCGCGGTGGTTGTCGGGATCGACCTGTTCGATCAGAGCTGTCTGCAAAATCTCGGCAAGCTTTTTTCCATTTTCTGACTGTCCATAATAAAAGACCTGTGCTCCCTGAATTTCAGGTGAAGTGTAACTGTTCTGATGAATACTTACCGTAAAAAGGGCATTGGAATTCTCAATAATTTTACAGCGTTTCTGCATATCTTCTACTTTTTTATTGGTTGCGCCCTCGGAATACAGTCCGGCATCTGTGTTTCGTGTCATCACAACTTTGATGTTATTTTGTTCTAATATTTTTTTGCAGTTTTAATGCAATCTGAAGATTGATGTCTTTTTTCCAACGCGTCATTGATGCCGATTTTTCCCGGATCATCACCACCATGACCGGCATCTACAACAATGCAGACAGGCGCAGATTTTGCCTGCTCGCTCTGTACAAAAACAGCTCCTTTACGGGCGAGGACAAAGGCACAGAGAATCACACAAAGTCCCATAAGCAATTCTATTTTTCTTTTCATAAAAAAATCCCACAGTTTGTTTCTATATTGTATTCACAAACTGTGGGAGATATGAATCTATTGATCGGTTGTACCTGAATTTGCGTTTCCGGATTGTTTTCAAACACTAATTGATATATTTGATAATGGTATCCCAGATAGAGGAATCTTCCATTCCAAGTTTCCAGAAGGAACCACCGGCAAGACCATAGGTGTCCATGACGGTAAGCTTTTTCTCCAATGAAGTTGCATCTTCAATCCAGATCTTGTAGTTGACACCACCATTTTGATATTCGACATAATTCTGCCCGATATCATCGAGCCAAACAGGCTGCACACCATTTGCACTGATGAGTTTCTGTACTTCTGTCATATTGGTCGCATAGGAAGATAATTCGTAATCAACGGTTGTGTCCGTTTCATCGGTTGCAGTGGAATCGGATTCTACCGGTGTCTCGGACCAGACTCTTGTGTAAAATGGCATACCGAGGATTACCTGGTTTGCAGGAACTTCTTTTTAAAGTATTTTCCACACCATCTGTCACGAAACCAATCGAAGCAACGGAACCAGCTTCCGGGGAACCTGCATAATGTTCATCATATGCCATGATCACCACATAATCAGCAAAAAGAGCCTGCTCGGCACGATTATAAAATGCAGTGTAATCACTTGGAACATAATTATCAACGGAAAGTACAATTCCATTGTTGGCACATTTTAATGACAACTCACGGATGAATTGAATGTAGGAGTTTCCTACAGCATCCGCATTCAATGCTTCAAAGTCGACATTAATTCCATCCAGATTGTACTGGATAGCGGCAGAGATAATATTGTTGGTCAGATTATCTCTGGAGGAAGTGTGGGAAAGCACTTCTGCGGTATTGACGCTGTCATTTTCCAGATTGCTGATCAATGCCCAGACTTCAATGCCATTCTGGTGACAGTAATCAACATAAGTGGAACTTGCAAGGGAAGCAATGTTTCCATTGTTGTCGTTTAAGTAAAACCAGGTTGGAGAAAGTATGTTAATTCCCTTTGTTTTCTGTAAGATAGAAGCAAGATTGTCGTTGGCAGACTGATTGGTTACCTGATGCCATGCCATATTAATCTTGTAATCTTTGGTAATATGGGAAAATTCTTCTGCAACATAGTCACTGGAAATTGTCGTAGTAGAAGTTGTTCCAAGTTTATTGGATTTGATATAACCGATATATCCATCATTTGTGGCAACTTTTGTCCAGGTATCACCCGGTTCTAAAATAGTGAGCTCGGTATTTTTATCTGCTTCTGTAAGAATCGGACTTTTGATACCGCCCTGATAACGGATTTCTGTTTTTTGCTTTGCAGAAGCAATGGTATAATCTCCCCATGCATTGGTAAGAACGACACGGTTTGGATCCGTATAGTAATTGTACTGAAAATCAGAGTACTGTTTGACAAAATCGATTGCAATATAAGCGGTAGAGGCATCTGCTTTTACAATTGTCTGGCCAAATGACTGTGTATCTTTGTTCACGGTGTAATCAGAACTTTCCGCGTTTACGGAAATCAGATCATTGGCAGTTGTGTAACGGAGGATATTTTCATTGGGATCCCAATAAAAACGTGCATTGAGATAGTTCCGTACTGTTTCATAACTTAAATAAACTTCTCCGTTTACAAGTTTTCCTTTGGTATCAATGACTTCGTTGTTGCATATGAGAGCGACATCTGTATCCGAAGTCAGTCCATAATATTCAGACAGATCTTTTGTCTCCTTGGAAGGAGTGTATTTTTCAATGATATTTCCTAATACCATAAATAAAACAACGACAATGATAAGTGCGATAGCCGCAATAAACGGTATAATTTTTTTCTTCATAAAAGTTCCTTTCTATCGAAAAAGTGCATTTTGAAAACAAATTTTATCAAATTGTAAAATGTAATGATATGTATGGTGAAATGGATTACATTTACAGAAACAATTGTAGCATATTGACACTTAAAATCATAGTAAAAGTATTATTAAGAATTTCTTATTCGTGGACATAAAGAAATTGTAAATTTGAACCGACAGAAATGCAAAAAGAAGCCGCGGACTCCCCGCGGCTTCTTATCTTTTTTTATCAAAATAGTGTTATATAGACACCTGGATCATCAGGTTTTGAGGGCCTTAGAACATCCACTGCTTTATGCATAAACGATATCTACAATATAATAAGTTACAAAATTAACGTCACAAGTCTCCATTTACAAAAAGGAGTGAATGACAAAAAAATCCATGATTATTTAGAAACCTTGTCAAAATGTACCTCTTTCAGCCTCCCTTCTTCAAACACGTAATCCCTCATGTAAGAGGTATCTTCGTGAATGGATAATTGATTTGATACATTGAGGGAATCGCTTGAGTTCCCTCAAGCCAGATTGTCACGCCTCTGTTTTCTAAGGCAGACAGTTCCATATAGAGTTTTTCTGTTTTTTCATTTACCATAAGATTTTCTCCTGCTTATAGTCCTGACCAAAAGGAAAACGCATAGGTTACATTTGTGATATATTATTATCCTATTCTGGCAATTCCTCTTGGCTGTCTGGAAGAGATTCCAGCTCAGCTTCGATAGAATTCCCCATTTCCTTCTGGGTAAATAATTGCAGATGGTTCTCTAATACAGAACGTTTTTCCTGTTCCTTTTTACAGTAAAAAAGCGAAACAATATTAGGATCCCATTGCATTAAGGTGAATACCTGTGGGTTTACCGGGTAGGTTGTCACAGCAGCATTTTCAAAATCTGCCTGGTAAATAACCGCATACAGATAGGTACCTTCAAACAAATTTTCATCGACACGGGCACTTGACAGCCGGAGCAGATCTTCCTCGGAAAGATTTAAAGCAATACCGCAGACAGAAGTTTCTTCATCTTCTTTTAATAAGGAAAGAACACGCTGCTGGTTCAAAACAATATAATCTTCGCCGGTAGGAAAAGAAATTCGGATATCAATCAGATTATTGGTGTGAACGGATTCCGGTAAGCGGATATCTGATAATTCGAGATAGCGGTTACGTTCTGTAAGTCTTTCATCCGAATAGAAAAAATCGGCTGTGAGAAGCTGTCCTTTTTTCAGTGCCGTTTTCGCATATTGACCGATCAGATTTTTGCTGTCAGAAGCATAGAGAATCGATTGACTGCGTGGAAGTTTTACCGTGCACGAGGTCAGATCATCCTTTGTCAGTGCTTCCCCGGCAGGAAGTGCTTTTGACAGAAGATACACGTTTGTGTCCACGTAGGCGTTCTGTTCGGCTTCGTAGGCAGACACTGTCTGCTTTAATACCCTACAATTGTAGCGCTGGATCAAGAGCAGAATCGACAAAGGAATGCCTGCAATGCATATGCTGATGAAAAAAGTAATTAAAATTGTTTTTTTACGATTGTGTAAAATGTGAATGCCTCCTAAAGCAGTTCCTGTAAAAAGGGAACTGTTCTTTTTCGATATGAAACGGATTCTTGAAAAAGGGAATTTGCGCCATGGACAGATGATATTTTTTACGAAAAGCCTGCATATCATTTCCTTCTCCGAACAATACTAAATAGTAAAAGTCTTCCCCTGATTTCTGCCCGATAAAAGTTGATTGAATAAATTTGTGGTAAAGTTGCTCTTTCCACGGCGCAAGGCTGCCTATTACGATTTTCCGGTCGCATCGTAAGAATTCATTGTAGTTTGTCTCTGTCAGCACACCAAAATCATACAGCAGATAACAGTAGCCATGATTTAAAATTTGCGGAATTTCCCCAATTGAAACCGCAGGGTAATAATCAACATCATAAATGGTAAACATATTATGAGGGCTTTCTTTTTTGAAAAAAGGTGTGTCTTTGGATGTGAATCCGGACAGACTCTCAAAGTCCTGGGACTGGTTTAGTTCCAGACAGGCAGTGGAACAGCGCAGTTTGGAAGCACAGTAGTTTGACAGTGCAATGGAAAGATGCGTGACACCACAGCCGTGACCGCAGCCACAGATGCCGATCGAATAATGTTTTAAGGTTGTCTTTTTCTGAAATTTAAAAATTTCTTTTTTCCCCTTTCGAAAGATAATACATGAAAGAATAAATCTGTTTTGGTTTCGGTACAGGTAAATGCATCCCCGTCAAAAGGAAAGCAGTATACTTTACAGCCGAGTTTTCCTGCAAGTTTTTTGCAGAGGACTGGTTATTGTAATTACAGATAAAAGCGGTGTTTCCGAGACGGGATAATTCCAATCCGGTGGAGATGGTCTGTGCGAGATCCCACGGACTGCCACTTAAGATAAAAAGATTAAAATTCTCTGGGCCTAATTCTACTATATCCTTCTGATATACACCAAAGTCTTTCACATAAATGGCGTCTCCGGAATCGGGCGGTTCAATCCCCTGACCGTAGTCCGGGATACCGCGGAAATATTTGTAATAACAGATACCATTCTGTTCTTTGACTGCCGGATGCTCCTGCAGCATGGAACGCAGATGATTGTTACCATTACGTTCTGTGTAAACGGCAGGATAACCATTTGCAGTTAAGGTGCTGGCAAGTGCTATGGCAATATGTGTTGTGCCAATACCTGGTTTGCTTCCAAAAACAGAAATATTTTTGATTGTGAGATGGGAAACGGATGGACACGCTGTTTTTAGATCCTGTTCAAGAGCTTCTTTAAAAAGACGGACCGTTTCATATCTGTCCGCTGCATCATATGCAGTAGCTTTTTGAATGATTGTCTGAAAAATAGTGGAACAGGGGTTCCGTTGTATAGCTGCTCAGATATTGCAGGACTTTCCCGAGTCCATACACATCTGCGGAAGGCGTTACTGGAAGACCATTCAGAGCCTCCGGCGCAGCAAAATCCATTGTTCCGTAAATTTGATAATTTTTTCCAGAACCGGTAAAAAAAGATGCAATTCCAAAATCGATTAATTTTATCTGATTTCCACATACTATAATATGCTCTGGTTTTAAATCCTGATATAGGATCGGATATGGCACTAAATGATGCAGATAATCTAAAATATCACAAAGCTGGATGCCAAATTTTATTAAAAGTTCATGGGAAATTTTTTGATATGACACAAAAGTGTCAATGGATTGTCCCTGAATAAATTCCTCAATGATATAAAAAGAAATGTTCATCTTCTTCAACATCATAAATAATGGGAATTCCAGGATGATTGAGATCCTTCAGAAGTGTGGCTTCCGAAGAAAGTGAAGATACCGGTGAAGTGTCTTTGGGGATACACTTGATTGCCCGGTATACGTTCAGTCTGATATGTTCGGCAAGATAGACGGTGCTGCTGTTTCCAGTACCAAGAGTAGATAGAACCCGGTATTTGCCAAACAAAGTTGTTGGTTTAACGAAAGATCGCTCCTTTCAAAGCGTATCCGTTTCGCCATCTCATGCATACCTTTATAACATGAACAAAAATGTTTTGCAACTACTTTTTATAAATTTGGTAAATTTTCACAAAATTTTATAAGCGTAAAGGAATTGAAGATGAGTTTAGAAATATTTAATAAAATGGTATACTTTACATCAATAGGGCATTTGATTATAATAGATGTACAGTTTACAAGGTTTTCCGGATGAAGGAAGTGATAATATGAAAATTGAAAAAGTGAATGAGAATCAGATTCGTTGCACTTTGACCAGAGAAGATCTGGCAGAACGTCAGATTAAGCTCAGTGAACTCGCATACGGGACCGAAAAGGCGAAGATGCTGTTTCGAGATATGATGCAGCAGGCTGCCTATGAATTTGGATTTGAAGCAGACGATATACCGCTTATGATTGAAGCTATCCCGCTTTCCGCGGACACAATTATTCTGGTGATTACGAAGGTAGAATATCCGGAGGAACTAGATACACGTTTTTCCAGGTTTTCAGATCCTGATCCGGAAGATTTGTATGAAGATGCTATGTCAGACAGTGTGCAGAATGCAGCGGCAGCAGGTGCTGATGATATATTAGGATTATTCAGAAAGATCCAGGAAGAGCATAAGAAAGCTGCAAAGGAGCCGGAGGGGATACCCAGACGGCAGAGAGCAGTGAGAAAACAGCGAAGGAAGAAACCCGGTAAACGTACTTGTAGACATTACAAAGCTGTTTGTTTTCAAGAATCTTGATGAAGTGACAAGACTTGCGCATATATTGAATGGTTTTTATGCGGGAGCGAATGATCTTTACAAGAGTCAGACCGCCAACCGCTATTATCTGCTGGTGAGTAAGAGTGATCAGTCACCGGAAACATTCAATAAGGTCTGCAATATTTTATCAGAATATGCAGCGCAGCAGACATATACGCCGGCAACAGGGAGCATTTTTCAGGGAACATTATCATATGATCCTGCAGGGAAATGCGCTTAAGACTCTGGCAGAATTATAAACGAATCAAAAAGCCTTCGGGCAAAAAGAAAAGGTACCGGCAATTTGCCGATACCTTTTTGTAATAATGTTTGCTTAAAACTAAGCGAGGTCTTTTGCTAAGAAATCGTTGATCTCTTTTACCAGAGCGTCCGGATCGATACCATGTACCATTGCAGCCTGTTCTATTGTCTCCATCTGAGAGGATGGGCATCCTAAGCAGTGCATTCCAATATTTAAAAGAATCGGTGCAATGTTCTCGTCAATCTGAAGTAATTCACCAATCATGGTTGATTTATTAACCTGAGCCATTCTGATATCCTCCTTGTATCTTTTTGGAAAAAGTTCTGATACTTTTTTTCGTTGTATTCCCACATACGACAAAGTGATATTTGCCGTATTAGTGTGTCCAATAACGAGGTAATTATAATACGATTTGCTTTGGAAAGCAAATAAATTTGTAGATTTTTCTAAGGGAAAAAGAGGATTTTGACGATATATGAAGCAGATGAGTTGAGAAGGAAGGAAAAATATGAGAATTAATAATAATATGTCAGCAGTGATCACCAATAAACAGCTGCTTCGTACAGAAAAACAATCTTACAAAATCCATGGAGAGACTTTCTTCCGGTTTGAAGATCAATCATGCAAAGGATAATCCTGCAGGAATGGCAATTTCCAATAAGATGCAGGCACAGATCGATGCGTTAGACAGAGCATCTTCCAATGCATCCGATGGAACTTCTGTACTTCAGATCGCAGATGGCGCATTGAATGAGACAAGTGCTATTTTACAGAGAATGCGTGAACTTTCTGTCCAGGCAGCAAATGGAACGAACTCTTTAGAGGACAAACAGGCAATCCAGGACGAGATCGAGGCGTTGAAGGACGAGGTCAACCGTATTTCCAAAGATACGGAGTACAATTCAAAATCATTGTTGGATGGCTCACTGGATACACGTGTATATACGGATAACGCAAATGTTTCCCGTGTGAATGTTTCGGATTATGTAAACCCGGGAAAATATGAGATCAATATCAAAACAGCCGCAACAAAGGCAACAGATACTGCAACAGATGTGGGAATTAATTCTACGGGTACGCGGGCAATCGGTGCATCTGGAACAATTTCCATCAATGGTTCTTCCGTGGATATTGATGCAAATGACACAATGGCAGAAGTTTATGAGAAAAAATCCGTGCAGCAGCAGAGGTTGGCGAGGCAGAGATGAAGACGGACGATGGTACGTTTACTGGTCTTCAGGCAAGCAGATATGGTTCTTCGGCAGCGTTAGTTATAACGTTTTCTGGAAAAGAAGGTGTGAGTACAACGAAAGATTTTGCAACAGCGTTAGGTTATACCACAGATCTTACAACAGATGCGAAAACAGAACAATGACTTATGATGCAGCAAAAGCCGGAAATTCTGGAACGGATGCAGAAGTGGAACTTAGTGCCGGAAAGGTGATTGCGGGAACAAAAGATACATCCATTTTCACCAAGCACCGCAACGGTTGCAAACCGATGGAAACAGAGTGACGATCACGGACAGAGATGGTTTTTCCATGAGTTTTCTGGCAAAAGAGGGAAAAACAGAGAAAGACAGTCTTTGATGTGACTGATATCGGTAATATGACACTTCATATCGGAGCTAATGAGCATCAGAATATGGATGTCCGCATTCAGGAAATTTCCTGTGAGACCCTTTATATCGACGATCTGGATGTCACAACTGTGACAGGATCTGACCGTGCGATCAGTGCATTAGACGATGCAATTGCAATGGTATCTGATGCACGTTCCAAGATCGGTGCGTATGAAAACCGTCTGGAGTATGCAACTTCCAGTCTCGATACATTTGAGGAGAATATGACGGATGCAATGTCAAGACTGACAGATGTGGATATGGCAGAGGAAATGACCAATTATACACAGTACAATGTACTTCAGCAGGCAGGCGTGTCAGTTTTAAGTCAGGCAAATGATCTTCCACAGAATGTTTTATCATTGTTACAGTAGTATTTTTGCAGGGATGGTGTAAAACGTGGAAAAAGAGCAGATTTTGGATTTTACCAGAAGGATCAGCCAGAGCAACCGGAGCGGGCTTACGGTGATCAATTATGAGATCATCTTTGCTTATCTGGATGATGCAAAAAAAAAGCATATCAGGAAGAAAAATGGGAAGAGTTTAAGGTGGCTCTGCGGAAAGCACAGAATTCCATTGGTGAGTTAATGCAGACACTGGATTTTTCTTATGACATCTCCAGAAATCTTTACCGGATTTATGTTTTCTGCAGGGATTCCCTTGCGGCAGCAATGTATAAACGGAGTCTGACGGAGATTGAAACTGCAGAAAAAATGCTTCGAAAATTATATCAGAGTTTTTGTAAGGTGGCAGAGACAGATTCCTCTGCGCCAATGATGAAAAATACCCAGCAGGTGTATGCCGGGTACACATACGGAAAAGGTGATCTGGTGGAAAACTGCCAGGAACTGGACAAATCAAGAGGCTTCTTTGCATAGAAGCCTCTTCTTTTTCGATTAAAGTGCCGGAAATTACTGGGAAAGTTCCATTTTTTTTATGCTTGCGAGCAAAAATTTATAACGCATCTGCACGGAGTTTAACTCGTAAATGTAGCAGTCGATCAGATCCGGATCGACAACATTTTCCAGGTTATTATAAGCATCCTGCAGTGCACGTGCGGTCTGGTGGAGGTCATCCTTAAGAAGCGTATAGTGTTTATCCTTTGCATATTCCTCTTGTAAAATACGCATGGTAATCCCCTCCGATCAATAAAATTCTGTCCTCATGGGAACAGTCACTGAAATCTTATTAACAGTATAGTCATGAAATGGAAAAACTATACAATATCTCAAATAATTTTCATAAATTCCAGAAAACAATCATAAATTAAAACAAAAAAAGTGGTGGTTATGGATCAAAAAATGGGAATGGTGGTACTTGCCATCATTTGTGGAATTATTCTTCTGGTACTTTTATTGCGAAAAAGGGCACAGATTATTTTAAATTTTTTAGTTCGGACAGTCCTTGGAGCCATCATGATTCTTCTGGTCAATGACATTTTGCAAAAGCAAGGCTTCGATATATATGTCGGTTTAAATCCGGTTACCCTTTTGACATCCGGAACCCTTGGATTTCCTGGGGTTGCGCTGCTTTATGGAATTGAGGCGACAAAGTTTTTGTAGGAAACTGCCAAAGTTCGACTTTTTTCACAATTGCTATAGACAAGCGGAAATGCCGTTGCTATAATGCGACTTACAACAAAGCGAGGTGATGAATTGGGGCGATTACAAATCTGACACTGCTGACATTTTTATCGATTGCAGTGGTAACAGATGTGCAATGCATGAAGATCAGTAACCGGCTGATCGTGTGTGGATTAATATGGGGACTGGTACTCAAAATTTGGGGAAATGGGTACGTTGGTATTCTGTATTTTATTCTTAATATTACAATTCCGGTGGTTCTTTTATTTCTTTTATTTCAGATGCATGCTCTTGGAGCAGGCGACATCAAATTATTTTCCTTAGTAGGTAGTTTTTTGACAACAAAGCAGTTATTTCTGGTAATGTTTGATTCCTTTCTTTTTGCAGCAGTGCTTGGCATGGGAAAAGTAGTGCAGCTTTATCTTTCACAGGGAGGGAAAAAGGAAAGATTCACAAAAATTCATTTTTCCATCGAAATCCTGCTGGCAGTTGTGTATGTAACAGGGAGGTGTGTAGTTGCAAAAAATTAAAATTGCCCTTTGTGATAAGGACAAGTTTTATTGTGAGCGCTTTGCGGCTTATATGATGAATCATAAAGCGCAGGAAATTGAGTTGAATATTTATTCCACGATCGAGCAGTTTACCGGAGATGAGAAAATGGGAAACTTTGATCTGGTGATTGCAGGGAGTGGATTTGAGGAGTTTTCTTCGGACGTAAATATCATGTATCTGTCTGATCTGTGTGGAAATCAGGCGGCGGAGGAGGCAATGTGGGAAAAAAGATACGATACCGCAGAAGAAAATTGTTACGAAATATCAGCCGATGGAACAGTTGCTGCATGAAATTTATGTGCAGGCAGGGATGACCAAAAGGGAACCTGTGGGAGTGCAGGTTGCGACACATGGGAAGGTGATCGGGGTAGTTTCTCCGGAATGTCATGAGATGCAGGAACTGTTTTCGGTGATGCATGCGGTAAATCTTGGCAGAGAGCAGAAAGTACTGTATTTCAATTTCCTTGAGTTTTCGGGCTTTCGGGAATTATTCGGACAAACAGGGAATTTTGATTTTACAGACGTAGTTTTAAAACTCCGCAGTGGGGAACTGACGACAGAGTATTTTTGGAACTGTGTCTATGAAATGTCCGGAATATCTGTGATTTTGCCTTTTGAAAATCCGGGAAATATCAGGCAGATTGGCAGACAGGAGTGGGAACAATTTATTGATTTTATGGAACAAAATACGGACTTTGAGGTGCTTGTCGTAGATTTTGGCGTGAGTATGCCGGAACTGGCAGATTGCATGAGCCGCTGTGATGAACTGCTTCTGATTGGCAGGGAAGGTTATTTTTACGAGTGCAGGGACAAGCATTTTTATGAGTGGCTGGAAAAGACAGGACATCAGGCAGTGGCAGAAAAAATTCACAAAGTCAATGTGCCATATACGGCTAAAAATATTCATGGCGGTGGAAATGTCATCGAGCAGTTACAGTGGAGTGAATTTGGTGATTTTGTCAGAAGATGGAAGGAGATCATGGATGAGTAGCAAATGTTTGGAGTGCGTATTGTGAGGAAAAGGAGAGTTTGGGAGGAATTATGCAGACATCGGATGAAGAAATTCAAAAGCTGAGGGAACATATTCTCGCGGAAATTGACCTCACCAGAGAGATGAGTGATACCGAAATCCGGGCAATTGTCTCAGAAAAATGCAGTATTTACGGAAAACAAAAAATTTTTAAAACTGTCAGAGCAGGAAGCGTTAGAACAGTATCTGTTCCATTCGCTCCGCAAGCTGGATGTGTTGCAGGAATTACTGGATGATCCGGAAATCACAGAGATTATGGTAAATGGGGCAGAGCATATTTTTTACGAAAAAAAGAGGGCAGCTGTTTGAGTCAGATAAGCATTTTACTTCCAAAGAGAAATTAAATGATGTCATTCAGCAGATGGCAGGAAGTAATAACCGTATGGTGAATGAGGCATCTCCGATCGTGGATACGCGCCTTGCAAATGGTTCAAGGGTAAATATTGTGTTACAGCCGATCGCAATTGACGGTTCGGCTATCTCAATCCGTAAATTTCCGGAGCAGCCGTTTGTGATGGAAGATCTGATCCGATTTGGAGCAATCACAGAGGAGGCAGCAGAGTTTTTAAAAGTGCTTGTGCTTTCCGGGTATAACATTTTTGTTTCCGGTGGGACAGGTTCGGGAAAAACAACATTTTTAAATGCATTGTCACAGTTTATCCCACAGGGAGGAACGAATTATCACAATTGAGGATTCGGCAGAACTGCAATTGATCGACAAACCCAATTTGGTGCGGTTGGAAACAAGGAATGCCAATACCGAAGGGGTTCTGCCGATCACGATACGCGACCTGATCAAAACGGCACTTCGCATGAGACCAAACCGGGTGATTGTGGGAGAGTGTCGTGGGCGGAGGCACTGGATGTGCTGCAGGCGATGAATACGAGGGCATGATGGAAGTTTGTCCACCGGACATGCCAATTCCTGCAAAGATATGTTAAGCCGATTGGAAACGATGGTTTTAATGGGGATGGAACTGCCGCTTCCAGCGATTCGAAGCCAGATTGCGTCCGGCATTGATATTCTGATTCATCTTGGACGTATGCGGGATAAGAGCCGAAAGGTACTTTCAATTACAGAAATTGCAGGATACGAGGAAAATAACATCATTTTGAATGACATATACCGCTTTGAAGAAGAAAAAAGCGGAAGAAAATACAGTACATAGAGCAATGGAAAAAGTCGGTGATCTGATACACACAGAAAAATGATAAGGGCAGGGTATTGTCTGGATGGATTATAGTACATATTTTTTGAGCAAAAAAGAAATGATGGTTTGCATTGGAAAGGGGCTTCTGGCAGGGAATGCTTGCAGCGTGGATTTTATATCAGTCTGTATATGGCATGGTCACTGCTTTTATTTTCATTCCACTGTGTATTCAAAGAGAGAAAAGGAAACGGCGGGAACAGCAAAAAGAGACACTTCTCTTGCAGTTCCGCGATGCAATGCAGAGTGTTGCAGCAGCACTTCAGGCGGGATATTCCATGGAGAATGCATGGCGGGAGAGCGAGAAGGAGATGACGGAACTATATGGACAAGGATGGGATATTTGTCGGAGAACTGCATCAGATCAATCAGGCGGTTGGAATGAACCAGCCAATTGAAAAACTGCTATATGAATTTGCGCTTCGCAGCGATTGTGAAGATATTCAGAATTTTTCCGATGTTTTTTTGTTCGCGAAACGCAGTGGCGGTGATTTTCACAAAATTATAGCAACAACCATTGAACATATCAGCGATAAGATCGAGGTGGAAAGAGAGGTTCAGACAGTAATTTCTGCAAAAGAAGATGGAACAGAAGATTATGAATGTAATTCCTGTTTTCATTATTTTATATCTGAATCTGACATCAGGAGAATTTTTGGCACCATTGTATGGAAATATTTTTGGAATTAGTGTTATGACAGGCGCGTTGGGTGCGTATCTTGCTGCAATAAAAATTTCCGCAAAAATGACAGCTATTAAGGTCTGATAGATATGTGGGTGGAGCGTTAAGTGTATTCTGAAGAGTTGAGTGAAATCTGGGAAGGAATATATGAAGAATAGAAAAAGTGAAAAGCAGGGACAGAGCCTTTATCGAAAAATGGGGATGGTTTTTGCGCTGTTTGTAGTGTTGGCGGGGGCAGAGCTGATACAGGAATCTATGGATCCGGTGTTAAAGCAGGGAAATGTATTGGAGCGAAATGTTTACGGGGATGGAAGCTATGATGCAGAACTTATCTGGGAAATTCCAGAGAAGGAACTGGAACAGGAACTGTCAGTGCACGTGGCAGAGCAGGGGCTGACGAAGGAAGAACAGCAGGCATTGCTTGCGGCGGCAGAGCAGGAGATCGCAGAGACTTTTCCGGGAGAAAATGAATCTGTAGATGAGATCCGAAAGGATGTCTGCATCCAGTCACAGTATCAGGACGGACAGGTGACGGCAGATTGGAGTTTTGATTCTTATCAGTATGTCAATCTGGAAGGGCATGTAATGAATGACAGTTTAGAGGAAGAGGAAATATTGGTGAAGGCTGTCGTGGAATTAGGCTGTGACAGTCAGACGTTGGAGTATCAGTTTTTTCTTTCAAATTTGTCCAAAGATATATTCAGAGAAAGAAAAAATAAACAATAAATTAAAACAGGAATTAATAAAAAAGAACGAAAAAACCAATGATTCTACGCTGATTTTGCCGGAATCCATAGATGACCAGACAATCATATGGAAGGAAAAAAGTGAGAGAATGCCATTAAAATTGCTGTTTCTTGGGATGATTGCAGCGGGCTGTGTTCCATTGGTCGAGAAATCCAGAAAGCAGGAAGAGGAAAAACGGCGAAAAGAAAAATAATGCAGTCTGAGTATCCGGAGCTGGTGAGCAAGTTGACAATCCTTCTTTGGGCTGGAATGACATTATTTAGCGCATGGAACAAAATTGCAACGAATTACAGTAATAAGCGGAAAAATAATACAATACCGATTCATCCGTTATATGAGGAGATGCTTATCACATGTCATGAGATTGAGAGCGGAGTTGGAGAGGCACGGGCTTATGAACGCTTTGGAGAGCGATGTGGATTGCATCGTTACCGGAAATTTTGCAGTTTGCTTGTCCAGAATCTTCGAAAAGGAACGAGGGGACTGGTGCAGCTATTAGAACAGGAAGTTTCAGATGCCTTTGAAGAACGCAAAAATCTGGCAAAGAAAAGCGGGGAGGAGGCAGGGACAAAAATGCTGTTTCCAATGATGATGATGTTTGGAATTATCATTGTCATTATTATGGTTCCTGCGTTTCTTTCGTTACAGTAAGTAATTGTTTCTCAAAATGATTATCAGAGAATTGTTGGATCTGTAAAATGCAGGGCGGACAATGAAAGGTAGATGTAAGCAGTTTTTTAATTTTTAAAAATAGGAAAGCGAGGAAAAAGAATATGAAAGATCAAATGGTAAGAGTGGCAAAAGAATTTGCAGCAGATGAGAGTGGAGTGGGAGTTGTGGAAATGATATTGATACTTGTCGTTTTAATAGGGCTTGTAATCATCTTTAAAAAGCAACTCACAAATCTGGTGAACAGTATTTTCGAAACCATTAACAGCAAGGCGGGAAGTATCTAGTGAAAAAGGGAAGTATTACGGTATTTTCAGCGCTATGTATGAGTTTTGTGTTTTCAGCCCTTTTTGTATTACTTGAGGCAGCAAGATTTTATGGGCTGTCTCAATATGCGGACTGGAAGGGAAGGCAGGGTGTGGAATGTGTGGCTGCAGAATATCAGCCTTATTTATGGGAAGAGTTTCATCTGCTCATGCTGGATGGTGGCTATAGTACAGATTTTTTTGAAATCGGCAATGTGACAGGGAGAATGAAAGAGAAACTGGATGAAAATTTGAATCAGAAGAATTTTGGATGGCAGTTTCCGGATATGAATCTGTTTCAGATGGAGACCAGCCACATTTATGAGCCAAAATATCTGCTTGTCACAGATGCTGATGGCGAAGTGCTTCTCGATATGATCTCTGCATATATGAAGAAAAAATCTGCCCAGAGAGGCAGCAGAAGAGATTCGTCAGAGATATATTAACCAGAATGACATGAAAAATAATACGACGAATGTCGAAGAAACCATTGATCAGGCGAAAGAGAGCATTGAGAGTGCAAGGGCAGAGAAGGAAAAAGACAGAGAAAGCAAAGACAGACAATGGAAAAAGCAGAAAATGGCAGGCAGGAAAATGGAATCTATTGTGAATAGGACAAATGAAAAGGATACACAGCCTCTGGAAGAAAATCCGTTGGATGTTGTGAATGAAATCAGAAAATCGATGAGTCTTTCTACACTTGGACTGGTTGTGGAAAACGCCGGCGAAATCTCTACGAAACGCATGAATCTTGCAGAGGCGATTGAAAAAAGAACCTGCAGTGAAGGAAATATAAATTACGAAGCAGAAAGTGACTGGTATCGGAAAATTCTTGTGCTGGAATATGCGGAATCAAATTTTTCCAATTACTGCAGCCCGAAAGAAAATCATGCATATTCCTATGAGTTGGAATATTTAATTGGAGGACATGAAGAAGAACGAAAGAATTTAGAAGAGGTAGTCAACAGACTGCTATTGTATCGCTGTGCTTCGAATGTCACATATTTACTGTCGGACAGAGAAAAAATGTTACAGTCCGAGACAATCGCTGCTGCATTAGCTGGCTTTACCGGAAATCCGGCAATCATTAAGACGGTGCAGATAGCGGTTGTCGGTGCATGGGCATATATCGAAAGTATCCAGGATATCAGGGCATTGCTCATGGGAGGAAAAATCGCGCTGGTGAAGTCAAAAGAGCAGTGGACGACAGATTTGTCGCATCTATTACAGTCGTTTCAAAGCCAGACAAGGGCAAAAGAATGCAGCAATGGTCTAAAATATCAGGATTATTTAAAGCAGATTTTATTTTTTACAAAGGATGGAACATTATCCTGCCGCATGCTCAATGTAATGGAGCAGGACTTGATTCAGAATGAGGAATATAAAGATTGCAGAATGGATCATATGATCGTTTGTTTCAGGTGTGAGGTGGAATTTGCGGCAGAACCTCTTTTTTTCCAGGTTGTCTTTTACAAATAGTGAAAAATTAAAACAATATTCCTTCCGAAGAGAAAATCAGATCAATTACATTCCATAAGAAAGGCAGGTGTGTCCGGGTGTCTCTTATCTTCTCCAAAACTATAAAAAATGAACAAAAATCTCTCCCTGAAAGATGTTCTTTTAGGAAAGGTCCGGCTTGGACCAATGCACCCAAAGAGACACCCGGATGCACCTGTCCCGTCCGGTTCCATGACATTGGAGGCAGCAGTTGTGGTGCCGATACTTGCCTGTCTGTTTACATTTGTGTTGTTTTTCTTTCGTGTTATGCAGGTGCAGCTCTGCGTGCAGGATGCATTAGAAGATACGGGACGCACGCTGTCTGTCTATGCAGCCGTAAAGGACAGTCAGGAAGAAGAGTATGCGGTACTTGCAAAAAGTATGTTTATTGCAAAGGCGCGCGAAGATGATAATATCCGAAAATTTGTGACGGGAAATGTTTTCGGAATTACATTTTCAGAATCGTCTTTTGAGGGAAATGATATTTGTCTCAGAGTCCATTATCAGATGAAATTTCCAGTTAGTCTGCTTGGGAAAAAAGTCATTCTGGCTCTCGCAGCAGACAATTTATCGAAAGTGGACAGGATGGAAAGACGAACTTGGCATCCAGGATGGTGACAGATGGGTATATATTGCAGAACAGGGAACCGTGTATCATAAGACTTCGGGCTGTACGTATCTGAATTTGTCAATTCAGTCGGTAGAAGATGTGCAAATAGTGGAATATCGGAATGAAAACGGAGAGAAATACCACAAATGTGAGCTTTGCGCGGATAAAATTAACAAATTTGGAAGGGTATATATCACAAATTACGGAAATAAATATCACACAGATTTAAACTGCAGCGGTATTAAAAGAACCATTGAGATGGTACGTTTATCTGATGTGGAGGGAAAGGGGCGTGTTCAAAATGCTGGAAGGAATAAGGATGATTGTTTTATTGGTCAGTTTGTTTTTATGTGCATGGATTGATTGGAAAACAGAGCGGGTGAGTGTGCCGCTACTTCTGCTGGGAGGAATGGCAGCCGTATTATTGCATTTGTTTGCACAGGAAGAATCCGTTTTTTATTTAATGACGGGAATGTCTGTTGGTATCGCATTATTACTTTACAGTCTGGTTACACATGAAAGTATCGGATATGGAGATGGATGTTTATTTGTGATGACAGGTTTATTTCTGGGAATTTGGGAGAACCTTGTGCTGCTTTTGCTGGCATCTGTTTTAGCGGGAATCGGCTCGGCAGTGTTGCTTTTTTTTTAGAAAAAAGAAGAAAAAGGAAAGAATACCGTTTGTACCATTTGTATTTACGGCGTATGTTTTATTGTTACTTTGATGGAAGGAGCGGGTTATGCGGGGAAGTTTTTCAATAGAGGCATCATTGATCGTGCCACTTGTGCTTGCGGTCATGGTACTTGCGCTGAGAACCGGAATCGATTGCTATGAAGAGACAAAGGCGCAAGTGGCAAAACTGGGAACAAGAGTATCATTTGATATTGTGGATACAATGTATCTGCTGGATGAGATCACAGATATTGGAGATTTATTTCATGGAGATTGAATATAAAAGGGAACTGACAAAAAGTTATATGTGTGTCAAGACGGATCAGGATTTTCTTCCTTTTGAAAAAGAAATATTAACAAGAAGCAGCATATTAGGGATAGTGCCAGTCAATACGACTTTTGCGGATGCTGCTACAGTCTGCTGGTACGATATTACAGGAATGCAGGCATTTGATCATGCGTTGGAAATGGAAATGATGGACAGTCAGATGCTGACACAGTTTCTCGTAAGCTTATGTGGAACGCTTGAACGGTTAGAAAGTTTTCTGTTAGATCCCAGGGCATCTCTGGTTTTCCCGGGAAAGTATTTTTAAAAACAACCGGGATGGAAGTTTCTGGTTCTGCTATTGCCCGGAAGGGAAGGAGAATATTACAGAG
>VOFC01001018.1_pt1 | contig 22001 bp, 41 predicted proteins | sample 5384161 | NCBI WGS metagenome assembly VOFC01 (sample SAMN12384722, study PRJNA508395) | human gut metagenome | isolation source: healthy gut B | host: Homo sapiens | reverse complement strand
TTCTGTTGGGTCTATCATATTTATCCAACTTCCGTCTTTATATTCAGTTATTTCTTTATATTCGTTTGTTTCTTGATCTGTATTATATATTTTTTATCATAGCTTTCCTCCTTTATCTTTTAATGTTTCTATTCCCGCATGTATAAAACATTGTAGCATCTTTGCTATAACCTTTTTATCTTCTTCTTTTACATCTCTATACGATTTTAATATAACTCCGCATATTTTTCAATTTTGATAATGATATTTCCTTTAAAGTTTTAGCATTTGTTGCTGAAATAATTTCATATATTATATTTATAAAATTTTCTCTTTGCTCTATTGTTGTATTTTTTAACCATGTTCTTACAGTTTCATTAATTATTTCACTACCATTAGTAACTTCATTTAATTTAACAAATTTAGTTCCTAAAACTTGCCATGAATATATATCATGTTGCATTATTCCCTTTTGGATACTTTTTACTATTTTATATTTTTCCTCATGTTCTAATAATCTTCCTATAATAGAAGATTGAGGTATATATGTAAAAAATTTTATTTAATACTCTTTTATATTCTCCTCTTTCTATAATAGATTTATCAAATCCTGGTCCATCGTGGTTTGTTACATCTATTATACGATTTTGAATTTCTTTTTTTGCAAATATTGCGGAATATACTGCAACATTTCCACCTTTAGAATGTCCTCCCAAATGCATTTTGTTCGGATATTTTGAGGCGATTTTTTCTCACATATTTTAATCCTTCTATTTGTGCTGGTATATTTATCATAAAACTCAAATTAAAGTCTTCTTTCCATCCTACTAATGTATTATCTGTTCCACAATATGATAAGTATATTTCTTTATTGGGTAGATGTATAGTTATTGCACTAAATTGCTCTTCTTTTTCATAAACTGTATTAGAATAATAATCTGTTATTTCTATGTCTTTAAACCTGTTACTTTTAGATAATTTTTCTATTAAAGGCTTATCTCCAGGCATTCCAAATTCATCTGCATCTATTTTTTTAAACTTTTCTCCCAACGATTTTATTGTTTCTTTTTTATTCATATCAATAAGAGAATAAGGCATATAAGATAATCTAGACATTATCATATTATCTAATTCATTTAATTTATTTATCTTGATTGAAAGATCTCCTCTCCAATCTATATAATCGTTTATATTTGCCATAACTATTCATCTCCTTTTTACATAATATCTATTATAACATACAAGGTTAAATTGTGGCAATAAATTTCTCAACTTTTTTTGTTGACATAATTTGTATGAATCTTGTTATTTTCCTATATTTGTAGTATAATTAATTTATTAATTACTGAAAGGAGTGTTACTTATGAATTCTTTTAACTGCACTAATAATTTACGGTGTTGGGAGTGTTCAGCAGATTGTCCATTAAAATCTTCTTGTCTTATTTCTGAAAGAGCTTTTTATAGCACTTCTCCGTAAAGGCTAGACCAGATGTCGTAGGTTACTACATGATGCTTGGTCTTTCAATGTCAGAGGCCGAAGAGAAAGTAAAGATAGCCGAAATGTCTCTTATAGTTGCCAGAAGAAAAATCATAGAAATGTCTAAAGAAAAGTAACAATCTTTATGTTTGCTTCTTAGCAAACATCTTAAAAAAGCCCTTATATCATAGGATATATAGGGCTTTTTTGAATTTTTTTTATTCTTTTACTTTGTTCGCAAAATTGTTATTTACTATTTTCTCATAAGGAGCTTTTTCTTTTAATTCGCCAGCTTCTTTCATTATATCTTGAAGCTTATTAAACGCTTCTTCTTTTAGATATGGCTCACTACACCAAGCATCTATCTCTTTATAACTTTTTATAGATTGTTCTAGCGATTCTAGCGTTGTATCTGGAAAAAATTTTTGGATTTTTTCTCCTATTTCCTTTTCTGTATGTTCTTTTACCCATTGTTCTCCTTTTTTTGTATATTGCTCTTGTGAATCCTAAAATTGTATCCCCATTTTCATTTATATAACTTTTCTTTGCACAATATGCTGTATATGGTATTTCTCCTGCTTCTTTACCTATTGATGTTACAATATATCCTTTTCCTGCTGCTACTGTTCCTGACGCAGTTGGTTCAAAAAAGTGTTACATAGTCTGCATTTCCTGCTGAAAATGCTCCTGCCATAAGGTCAAATTTTATGCTATCATCTAAAATTACATCTGTTTTTGGGTTTATGCCATTTTGCTTTAGAACATATTCTAATGTCATATATGGTACTCCTCCTTTTCTTCCTGGAATTACTGTTTTTCCCATCAAATCATTCCAAGAAAAATTTTTGTTTCTTCCCTTGCTACTAAAAATGAACCGTCTTTTTTTAGTAAGCTGACTAAATATTTGTGCATAATCTTCTTTTCCTTCATTATATACGTAAATTGCTGCTTCTGGTCCACATAAACCAATATCACTTTGACCTGAAAGAATAGCTGTCATTACGTTGTCAGCTCCTTGCCCTGTTGTAATTTCTAAACTTATTCCCTCTTCTTCAAAATATCCATTTGCTATTGCTACATATTGAGGTGCATAGAAAAACCGACCTTGTCACTTCATTTAGTTTTACACTTTTTAAATTCTCTTCTTTTGAATTTCTTATTTTAAAAAATAAAAACTATTTGTAAAACAATTATTATAAGTATTAATAATTCAAATAAAATTGTTTTTTTCTGCTCATATCATTCCTCCTATTTATACTTATTCCTTAAATACTTTCTTTTCTAATAGCTCAACACCTTCATACATAAGAGCTGCTACTATTCCTAAAATTATTACACCTGTCATAACTAAATCTAACTTAAATACTTGACCTCCATAAACTATTAAGTATCCCAGACCTCCTTTTGATACTAAAAAATTCTCCTGAAATTACACCAACTAAAGATAGCCCAATATTTACTTTTAGTGTATTAAAAATAGTTTTAAAATTAGATGGTAAAACTATTTTAGTAAGAATTTGCCACTTACTCGCGTTTAGTGTTTTAGCCATCTTTATTTTTTCTTCCTCTGTATTTATTAATCCATTAAGTATATTTAGTATAGAAACTATTAGTGAAATTAACAATGCCATAACTATAATTGCCGGCATTCCTGCTCCTACCCAAATTATAATTATGGGACCTAACGCTACCTTTGGAAGACTATTTAATACTACTAAAAATGGTTCAGACACTTTAGATATAAATGGAGACCACCATAAAATAACAGCAATTATTGTTCCCATTGCACTGTTCCTAAAGTAAAATCCGTACAATGGTTTCTAAAACCGTTATAGCAACATGTTTTAATAAATCATTAGAAGTTAAGTTTAAAAATGTTTTTACTATTCTTGATGGCTGGCTCGTTATGAAGCTGTCTATTTTCCTATCCTAGCTAATATTTCCCATAATGCTATAAACGCAATTATTATTCCTATTTGCGTTATGAATATCTTGTATTTTATTGTTTTTTATTTTGATAAGTATTTTTTTCTATCTTCTGATATATTTTTTTCTTCATTTTGTTTGCAGCTTTATCATATTTCTCTAGCTCCCTCCACATCATATTAAAATACCTACTAAATTTAGGATTTTCCTCTACAATTTAAAGGTGTTCTGTCTTTTCCATCTCAAAGTCTATTTCATAAATGCTTTTTACGGTTGCAGGTCTTTTGACTTAATACTATTACTCTATCAGACATACTTATAGCTTCTGAAATATCATGGGTTACCATTACCGCTGTTATATTTTCCTGCTTTTAGTATCTTATATATATCTTCTGTAACCATAAGTCTTGTTTGATAATCTAGTGCTGAAAATGCCTCATCTAATAGCAATACTTTTGGCCTTATTGCAAGCGTTCTTATTAATGCTACCCTTTGTCTCATTCCTCCTGATAGTTGATTCGGATATTTGTTTTTAAATTCATATAGTCCATATTTTTTTAAAAAGTTTATTGACATACATTTTATTTTCTGCTGTATTTATATTTTTGAATTTCTAATCCCTAACAAAACATTTTTATATATAGTTCTCCATTCTAATTTCCTAGATTTTTTTTACTTCTAAAATTGTTTTTGACATATTTACCTCCATATAAACTTCTGTCTTATATATTTTATGTAAATATGTGTTTTTGTTACTTTTCGTTTGCTTATAACTGTAAAAAAACATATTTAAAAGGAATGATCCCTGCATAATACAGAGTTCATTCCCTCGTCTTCTAGAATCTAATTTACAAATTTGTTTAATATATGCTCTATTTTATATCTTTTAGTTTTCTTTCATTGTGATATGCAACTATTCCAAGTACTACTATTCCAGTAAGAGCTGTTAATCCTGCTACAACTATTTTTCTCCTGTTTGCGGAATTTCTTTATCTGCCACTGTTGGGTCTTTTTTATCGTTTTGATTATTACCAAATCCTCCGCTATTGTTTTGACTTCCATTGTTTTTGGTTGTTATTATTTCCAGTGTTGCCACCATTATTGTTATTTCCTGAATTGTTGCTTCCCGAATTTCCATTATTGTTTTCTTGTTTTGCTACTACTGTAACTGTACAGGTTGCTTTTCTATTTCCATCTTCTGATATTACTGTTATAACTGTTGAACCAAGTTTTTTTGGTGTTACTTTTCCTCCATTGTCAACAGTTGCAACATCTTCATTACTTGAGCTCCATTTTACAATTTTATTTGTAGCATTAGATGGATTAAATGTTGGTTTTAATGTTAGAGTTTTTTCCCAATTCAACTTTTCTGTTGCAGGTAAAAAGAAATTGCTTCTAAATTAATATCTGGTTGTAAATTATCTACTAATATATATCCATATATATTTTTTCAAATTATTTCCAGAATTGTATACCCACATATAATATAGTCCACTATCTGGTACAGCTACTTTTACGTTCTGGATATCCAAATCCATTCATTCCTGTTTGAGTGTCATATCCATTCCACAAATCCATTCTGTCCAATTAGACTCTGGAGGTACAGTTTTTTAATAAATTTTCTAATTCTAAGAAATCTCCATTTGCTTTCTTTATTTCTTTATATTTATTTATAATATTTGTATCTGTAATTTTTTCATATTGGTAGTACATATTACTATTATGGGCATTCCTTATTGCTAATTGAACTCTTTCACCGGATGGATCAAATTCCTTTCCATTAGGTATTACAGTATAATTAGTAACTCTTAAAAATGGTATTTTCAAATCTACTCCATATGGTTTTAGTACAATGGTATCCGTTGTTTTTATCTTTTTATTGTTATATATCCTTTATCTACTGCATTTATAACATTTCTTAGTTCTCTTGTTGTTGTTGTTACATCTACTACTGCATTTGATTCAGTATATTCTGTTATTGAAAACCATGACTTTATTTCTTCTGCTACTGTTTTTGTAAGTCCAAATAAATATTCATGAGTCATGTCTAATTTTAAACCTTTAAATGTAAATTTCATACTTCCTAAATTTGAATATATGTTCCTAGTTACTGTAACTTTTTGATTCTGCATTTACTATTCCAGGAATCATCATTATTGCTATTATGCTAATTATTGTTATTATAAAATATTTTACTTTATTCATAATTTTATCCCTTTCTACAACCTTTGATATACTTTTAAAATTTATTTTATATTTGTTTGATATTGATTAATATTTGTTACTTCCTTATTTCCTTCTTTATATACAAAAGCATAAATTACTAAAAAGTATTATTCTATCCATAGCAAATAAAATCCAATACTATAATTTTTAAATAATTCTAGTCCCCATCCCCATGTTAGGTATAGTGCAAGAATTGCTGCACCAACTGTTGCTATTAATGTTAATTTTTGATTATTAACTGTTTTTATTTTTTCTCCAAATTCATTGTTAAAGATATTTGGTATTTTTTTCTTCTATAAAATCTTTTGCATATAAATAGCAAATTCAATATGGCTAAGAATAAAATTGTGTTTCCTTGCCAAAAGTTACATAACTTTATTGAACTTGTGTATCCAAAGTAATGAAAAAGATATATATGGTAAAAAACATACCTAATATTAAACATATTGCTCCAATTACTCCTAGTATTTTTGTATTTTTTACATTTTTCTATAATTTTTTCCACTTTTTCCCCCCTTTGTTCATATATTAAAGCATATTGGTAAATTTGTTTACCACATCTCCAACCACATTTTGACCAGTTACTTCCATATTATTTGAATCTACCATTTTTGAATTTCTAAGCCCTGTTTTATGTTTTATTAATTGGTCTTTTTTGTCTCAGATTAATTATATTTCTTTTTGTCTCTATTTCGTGATGATGTCTAGCATTTGTATTTCTATATTTTAAATATACTATCAAAAAGTATATGAATCCTAGCATTGCAAATAGAAAACTCCAAGATACGTCAACTATAAGCATTAATATAATTCTAGTAATTCTACTAGCGCAGACATTCCAATTAATTTAGGGATATGTATTGGTACACTTCCCATTGTTTCCTTAGTTCTAGCATTTACGGCTACATAATGCATTATGCTCTTATCTTCTTTTTTCTCTTGATAACTGTAAAGCCATACTGGCAAATACGCTGTTTTCCATTGCCTTCCTTTTTACATCTAATTCTTTTTTCCAGTTTACTCCACGGTCATATTTTTTTATTGTATCGTTTGCTGCAAACCTTTGAAATATCCTTGCTTTGTACATCTACTATTTTTTTCTTAAATCTTCTATGTTTGTATCTCTTTTTTCTGAAGTATATCCTTTTAGATAGTTAGCATTATATCTTACACAGTTTTCTGTATCGAATGGCATTATTGAATTTATAACATTATTTGTTTTTCATTATTTTCTTTATTTAGCCTATCTGAATTAGATTCTACTGATATGTCCTGAATGCTTAAGTCAAAATCTCTTTCTATTTCATATAAATCTGCATCATAGTTAAGTTCTCTATTATCTCCTCTTCTTACAAAATATTTTCTAACTTCATGTTCTCCATATCCTTCAAAAATGTGCGTGTCCATTTACATCTACTAACATATATGGAAAGTATACTCCCATAATATTATCTAGGCTAAATTCCTCTTTAAATTTAGGGATGTGCATAAAATTTTCTTTTTTCCTACAAATTCTTCTATCTGTGTTTTCGCCTCTTCTTTTGTAAGTTTAAATGGTAGTAAAACATCCGGTATTGCTCCATTTGGAATTTGACTATTTAGTGATAATGTATTTCTGCACCAGTGGCATCTTGCTTGAGTTGTTTCATTTCCGTCAATAACAACTTCTGCACCGCAGCTACTACATTTAAATGTTTTTACATTGCTTTTTTGATTTTCGCTATCATCTATATCTTTGGCGCCAGAACCTATAATCTCTCCTCTAATTTCGCTTATATTTGTTTCTAATCCTTTCACCTTTTCTGGTAAAAATTCATATCTACAATAATTGCATCTAAGAAGTCCTGTTTTTTGCATTCAGGGCAATATCTGTTGCTCCACATCTTGGACATTTATTTTGCCCATCTTGTGATTCTATATCTGTTTGTACTATTTTAGGCTCGCCTTTTACTCCTTGCATTATTTCCATCTTCTATTTTATACCCCCAAGATTTTCTTTTTTTGAGCGTCATAGTCTTCCTGAGTAATTAATCCTTCATCTAGCATTTTTTAAATTTAGATAGTTTCTCATAAGGGTCTTCCTCCTGCACATTTACAGGCTGACCATTCATATTACTTTCTGCTGGCTCACTTGGCATTTGATTTATAGGATTATTTGCTTGAACTCCTTGAATATTTTGTTGTGAAGCTACGTTTGATTTTGTACTTGATTTGGAGCTAAATTTGGATTTTGAATTCCTATTACTCCTTGATTTGTAGGTTGGTTAAGTCCTCCTATTCCTACCGAATTAGCACCCATTCCCATAAATGCCATTGCACCAATTCCTCCATTTGGATTTTCTCCTGCTGCTTGCATTCCTCTTGCTACTGATTGTTGCATAAATGAGTTTCCTCTTGCACCAGATAAAGCATCTGCTTTTTTTACATCACTTAGTAATCTTCTTGTATCTTCATCATATTCAATTGTTTGAATTGCTACTTTTACAATTTCTAATCCTCTATCGGTTCTCCATGAATATCCATCTTCTACTGCTTTTTGACAATGATTGTGCAAATCCGATTTGGTCTCCTTTTGTATTTTTGATATACGGTTTCCTCTATCAGGGTCATTTGTATAAATTGAGAATGCTGCTGATAAGCTTCCTACTACTTCATTAAATAATTGTGCTCCTGCATCATTGTCCATATCTGCAAAGTCAAATACTGGCGAATTTGCTTGTAGATATTTTGCTGGTACAAAATTCTTTATAAATAATATTGGGTCTAATATTCTTAAAGTATATGTTCCTCTTGTTATAGCTCCTACTTGAGCATTTAAATATGCATCATCCCAATATATTTCTGACTGCGTTCCAAACCTATTGTTTGGTATTTCTTTCAAATTTACATAGAATGCTAACTGTTCTACTCCTGGTTGTCCTCCAAATTTAAATCTTTCCCAACTTTGTCCAAATGTTGAAGATATTATTCCATTTCCTGCAAACATAGATTTTGAGTTTGGATCTGATGAAGTAAATATAAAACCACCTGGTTCTGTTACACATCCTGTTATTGCTCCATCTTGCATTGTTACTAATGCTGTTCCTTCAGGTACAATAATTTTACTTCCATTTGTAATAATGTTTGCTGACCCTTCTGTGTTTGAACCCCTTCCACTATTCGTTTCTCTTTTTTATTGCTCTAAAAATTCCTGCCGTTCCTGGTACATTTGGCATTGGCACAAAAAGTCCTGCCATTGCTCTCCTAGTGCTCCTCCTAAACTTCCTGCAAATGCTTTAATAAATCCCATAATTCCTCCTTATTTTTTTAATATTTTTTATATTTTAATTTTCTATAAAAGGATTTTAACGCTAAAAAAGCTATGCATTTTAGGTACACCTAAAACACATAGCTTTTCTACGTTTACATAACTCTATTTCGTTAGAACTTACGATATATATATATATATATACAGCCCCCAAGGCTTTCAGCGTTTTTTATCATCTGTTACTTACTCCTTTTGACAATATTATACTATATTTTCATTTTTTTTTGCATATATTTACATTTTTGGTATTAGTATTTTTAAATTCCCCATTTTCTTTTTTGCAGATTCATACATACTAATTGTAAATATTATCACGCCTATAATTACAACAGCATATATTATAATAGAAAAAAATCCTAAATATTTTTTTCTAGCCTCTTCATTCTTTTTTACCTAGTTTTTTAGACCTTTTTTCCTCTTCTTCATAGTCAATACTTTCTAAATCAAATCCTAGTTTTTCTTCTTGCTCTCTTAGTCTGTCATTATTCCATTTTTCCAATTCTTCTTTTCATCCATTATATATCGTCCTTTTTTTTTCTTAATACTATCATATATAATTTATTTTAGCAATTATTTTTATTGATTTATTTTTTTGTTTTAATACTGTATAATAAAACAAGAAATTCACACAATAATATTAAGTTTATATTTTGGAAGGAGTTAATTATGAATTTGGATTTAAAAATGGAATTGGACAAATATATAAGTAAAAATGTTACTATTTCTATTAGTGGTTTTTTAAAACTAATTATTTATTAAATAATTTTAATTACTTTATAAAAGCAGATATTTTAAATATGAAAGATGAGAAAAATAAAAATTACACTGAAATAAATTTGAATCAAGTATATAATATACAAGCAGAAGATAAAAAAATTGTATTATTTTTGGATAACGATATAATTATTAGTATATATTAAAAATAGGCCTATGGCCTATTTTGTGATATTATTGTTGTAATTTCTCTAATTCTTCTTTATCTTTTTCGTCTAAATTATTTAAGCTAAATTCTAATAGAGATATTACCACTTTATTAAATGATAAATTTTTTAAATCCGCAAGATTTTGTACATCATCTACTATATTTTCTGGTAATCTTAAAGTTTTACTAATTCCACTATGATTTTTGGTATTTTTAATTTATTCATATTTAAGGCCTCCCTTGCAAGATATTTTATATTAAAAAAGCCTAATAAATATGCACCTATTTTTGATTACATTTATTTAATTAAAATAATCACCCGCCATTTTACAGGCGGGGTGTTGTCATGATATTTCTGTCACCTTTAGAAGATAGCTATCTGTCTCTGTCATTATCTTATAATCATTATTCCCTAATGACTCCACAGCTTCTATTTTGCTAAACATTCTTGGTTCCATAGATGGTGTTCCATTTTTAACTACAACCTCGTAAAAGCCATAGTTTTTACTCTTCCGTGGAACTGCGATACTTATCGCTAGTTTCGATTGGACACTTTCAAAATATTTACTCGGAAACCTTCCTAGAATTCCACTTAATTCGTAGCTTTCAACACTTCCGTTTTCAGTTTCCAGCACAAAAGTCTTTTCAACTTTGTACAGTTTTCTGATGATAAGTCTATTTTCATCATCTGTTTCCAATCCACCTTTGTATCTGACAACTTGTAACATCTTTTTTTCCTCAAAAAAGTTTTTGAATCTTAACAAACCATAGGTTTGAGTCAACAAGTTACTTTTTTATTGTACCATAATTTTGCTATTTATTCAAATTTGTTTATCTACTTGTATTTCTCAATTATATATATATATATAATAACGTACAAACTTTTAAGTTCATACGCTACTTTAATTTGGTGGGCAACCAGGAATCGAACCCTGGACCTTCTGATTAAGAGTCAGCTGCTCTACCAACTGAGCTAGTCACCCATATATTAGTTATTTAAAATGATGTACTTTTTTATTATACATTCTTTTTTTATATATGTCAATATTTTTTTTTGTGGTTAAATATGATAAAATTGGAAGGAGTTATTATTTTTTTTTGCTAAAAAGATATGCACATATACTTTTAGTATTTATGCATATCTTTTATTTAACTATACTTCTTCTTGAAATTTATATTCTACTTTTTTTTCTTCTTTTCTGTTTTGCCTTTTTTTTATTCTGCAGTTCCATTATTGGTATTGGCATTAATGATAATATAATTGTAATTATCCATTGTATTTTGCTAAGTGGTACTAGTTCAAATATTTGTGCAATACTTGGTATAAATATAACTGCTAATTGTAATGCAATTCCACCAACTAGACTAAACATTAAATATTTATTTTCTAAAATTCCTGTTTTAAATATACTTCCTTCACTTTTTATATTAAAACTGTGTATAAGTTCAAGCATTCCTAATGCCATAAATGCCATTGTTCTTGCTACTTCTACACCATAATATTTATTTCCTATACTAAATACAACTAAAGTTAAAAATCCAATCATTAACCCTTCTATTATTATTTTTCCCCACAATCCATCAGCAAATATTCCCTTTTTTCGAGTTTATGGGCTTTCTTTTCATTATATCTTTCTCCGGTTTTTCTAATCCTAATGCAATTGCTGGGGAACGAGTCTGTAACCATATTAATCCATAATAGTTGCAAAGCTAGAAGAGGTGTTTCAAATCCTAATATTAATCCCATAAAAATAGTTACTATCTCACCTATATTTGTTGCTATTAAAAAGTGGATTGCTTTTTTTATATTGTCATATATATTCCTTCCTTCTTTTTACTGCTTCTACTATGGTTACAAAATTATCATCTGTAAGTATCATATCTGCTGCATTTTTGGCAACGTCTGTTCCACTTTTTCCCCATAGCAATTCCTATATTTGAATTTTTTAGTGCGGGGCTATCATTAACGCCATCTCCTGTCATTGCTACTACTGCACCATTTTTTTTGCCATGCCTTTATTATTCTTACTTTATGTTCTGGTGTAACTCTTGCAAATACAGAATAGTCTTTTATTTTTTTTCTCTAAGTCTTCTTGTTTCATTTTATCTAATTCTGCCCCTGTCATTGCTTTTACTACTATTATCCAATATATGCAATTTCTTAGCTATTGAAGCAGCAGTTGCAATATGATCACCAGTTATCATAACAATTTTTTTATTCCTGCTTTTTTTACATGTATCTACTGCTTCTTTTACTCCTTGTCTTGGTGGGTCCATCATCCCAATTAATCCGACAAAGTTCAATTCTTTTTCTATTGTTTCACTTTCTATGCGACTAGGGAGTTTTTCTATATCTTTATATGCTACTGCTATTACCCTTAATGCATTATTTGCCATTTTCTCATTTTCTAAACTTATTTCATTTTTTATTTATTCCTATACATCTGTTAATTAGTATATCTGGTGCTCCTTTTGTTATTATTCTATATCCATTTTCTATTTTATGTATTGTTGTCATCATTTTTCTTGTTGAATCAAATGGTATTTCATTTACTTTTTGGCATTTTCTCATATAATTCACCCTTATTTTTTCCTTGTTCCACAGCTTTTTTTACAATTGCAATTTCTGTTGGCTCCCCCTTATCTCCGTTTTTCCTGTTTTCATTTTCTATATTACAGGAATTGCACATTACTCCTAATTCTAATAAAAAGTTCTCATTTTTTTGAATATATTTCTGTCACTGTCATTTTATTTTGCGTAAGAGTTCCTGTCTTATCTGAACAAATAACGTTACTGCTACCTAAAAGTTTCTACTGCCGGTAACTTCCTAATAATACTTCTTTTTTTCTGCCATTCTTGATACACCTATTGAAAGTACTATTGTTACTATTGCTGGTAAACCTTCTGGTATTGCTGCTACTGCAAAGCCCCACTGATGTCATAAACATTTCCATTGGTTCTATTTTCTTTATAATACCAATTCCAAATATTATTGCACAAATTATTAAACATGCTAATCTAGTATTTTTCCCACTTGATCTAATTTCTTTTGAATAGGGGTTTCTGGCTCTTCTCCATTAATCATCATTCCTGCAATTTTTTCCTACTTTTGTATCCATACCAATATCTGTCACAACTGCTTTTTGCATGCCCATTTTACAACATTGCTTGACATAAATGCCATATTTTTATATCTCCCAAAGGAGAATTTTTCTTCATAATGCAATTTTCATCTTTTTTTGTACTGGCTCTGTTTCGCCCGTAAGACTCGATTCTTCCACTTTAAAATTTATACTCTCAATTATTCTACAATCTGCTGGGACATAGTTGCCTGATTCTAAAGATATTATATCTCCTGGTACTAAATTTTCAGCATCAATTTCTTTGATTTTTTATTTCTTATTACTTTTGCTTTTGTAAGACCAATTTTTCTTAAAAGCTTCTATTGATTTTTCTGCTTTTGATTCCTGAACAACTCCCATAATTGCATTCATTAGTACTATTCCTATTATTATAATAGAATCAATATAATCATTAGAACCTTGCATAAATGAAAGTATTGCAGATACTACTGAGGCAACAATTAATATTATTATCATAAAATCTTTAAATTGTTTTTATAAGTTTTACTAAAAATGTTTCTTTTTTCTTGTCTTTTAATACATTTTTACCAAATTCTTTTTCTCTTATTTTTCGCCTCTGTTTCAGTTAGTCCTAATATTTTACTTGTCTTTAATTTTCTTAAAACATTTTCTTTTTTGAAATAGTTTCCCACATAATTTTAATCTCCTTTGTTTTAGTCTTTTTAAATGTATGTCCTATTTTTTTTAAAATTATGATAAAAATAAAAGGGTATTATTAAAGTGTTAATTTTTAACTTCTTTAATCTCCCTTTTGTTTTTATTTGTTTCGTTTTATTATTGTTGGCAAATCATTATATGTGTCTTTTGATACTAAAGTCCTAGATACCACTATACCATTTTTTAGAAAGTGTTTTATATGTTTCACTTGTACACCCATTTGAGCCTTTTTTGAGAAACTATTTCCTGTCCTTTTGCAATAGTTTCGTCCTCCTCATATATGGTCTCCATATCTACTATGCCTGTTTCTTTTGATTCCAATTTTACATCATAGTCTTCTTCTTCTTTTATTCCATATATTCGTACTTTTACAACTCCATCTTGTGCTTCTGATACTATTTTTATAGGATATTTCCTATTATTCTTAAACTTTAAATCCACTGTTCCCCATGATACAGTTGCGTCTAGTCCTGCTGGTAAATATGATGTTTTTAAAATAATGGCTTCTTCTTTCTACTACCTCTAAATTAGATAAAAGCACTGAATTATATAGTGTTGAAGATAACTGACAAATTCCTCCTCCTACATCTAAAACAACTTTCCCATTTGCATATGCCTTTGCTTCTTTGTATCCTGCTGCAATTGTTCTTTTTCCTATTGTTTGGTTATATGAAAATACCTCCCCTGGATTTACTATTGTTCCATTTAGCTTTTTAGATGATAATACTAAATTATTATTTCTATTTATATTACTTGCATCATATGCAGTTGTACATTCTCCCAATAAATTTGGAAATGCCTCTTTTTCCTAAATCACTTACTTTAACTTTTCGCTTTTATTATTTTTAATGGTATCTCATATTCTTCTTTATTTTCTTTTAAAATATTATTTGCATCTTCTATTGAAATTCCAAGTTCTACACCATCTTTATCTACATGTACTTTTAATGGCTCTTTACTTATATATGCATCTTGTGGCTCACTTTTTATTTCCTCTGCTATTTTTTTCAATATTTATTTCTTCTGGTTCTGCATTTATACAAAAAGAATTTCAATTGTCCCACCCCAAGTTGCAAAGTTCTTTATTTCATCTAGTATCTTGCTTTTTAATTCTTCTTTATCAACTTTTACACCATTTTTTCCTTTTGGTTATTATTAACTTATCATTTTCTATATAATAACTATTTTGAATCATTACATCTGGTAATTTTGCTTCTATATCTTCGACTATATTATTTAAACTTTTTTCATCATAATTTATTTCTATTTCTACATTTTGATTTATAAAATATCCTAATAAAATCTTATAATTATTTAATATAAGCCCTTTGTCTCTTCCTATTGAATATGCTTTGTTTACTGCCTCACCTATTTTTCTTCTACACCTAGCTGTTCAAAAAGAAATTGTGTTTCATATTCCCCATGCTTTAATATAATACCTTTAATTTTTTTTTTTTCATTATATATCTTTCTTATTTCTTTATTAATCTCTTCTTGAGTTTTTCCAAATGCCTCTATATTTTGTATTTTTATATTCGAATATATTTCATTGTTTCCTACATTTATCAGACTAAAAAATCACTGACAAAAGGCTATTAATCCTATTGTTATGCAAATTATTATAGCTTTCTTTTTTCATTACCTTTCTCCTAATTCTATTCTATGTTTTTATTATAAAAATATTATCATAAGTAATCTTTTTTTTTACAATATTTTGTTTATGTAATCTAGACATTTTTTGTCTAATTTTGTATAATTATCTTGTTTATAAGGAGTGATATTATGTTAGGAAAATTACTTTTAAAAATTCGTGAAGATCGAGGAATTACTAAAAATAGCATGTCTTCTTCTCTTAAAAAGTTACATCAAGTTATCTTAGTCACATAGAAAAAGAAGACCGTATTCCTAGTCTTAAAGTTCTAAAAAAATATTTGTGATGTTTTTAGATGTACCTTATCAACCTGCAATATATACATATGACAAAAAATTATCTGAAGAGCATACAGATTATAAAGTAGAAAATCATATAAAATATGACTCTATTCCAGTATTAAATAATATTTCCGGTTTTGCTAAATGCGAACCTTGGGCAAGAAGTGTTTCTATTTGTTTAAGAGTAAATGATGATTCTATGTCTCCCTAAATTTAACATTGGGACATATGTTTATGTTGAATTTAATGCTCCTTTAGATAATAAGGATTTTGGATTATTTGAATATAATGGTGAATGTATTATTAGAAAATTTATTATCAGGCAAAAAGATTTAGTTCTAAGAGCAGAACAAGATGGTATAGATGATATTATTCTTACTAAAGATAGTAAGTTTTACATAATTGGTAAAATTTTAGGGCCTGTAAACTAACTAAATATATTACATTTTTTTTATTTATAATACAAATTGGTTAAATCATTGAATATTTTGTCAAAAAAATAATATAATATTTTTAGTTTTAAGCATAGGAGAAAATTAATGGAATTAGTTAAAAATATATTTTTTAATACAGATAAATTAATAGAAAATTCAAATGTTAAAATTTCTTATACAGGAAATTTATTTCAAGATGGCTCTGATCAAGTGTTTATTCACTTCGGTTTTGGTGACAATTGGGATAATGTATCTGATATAGAAATGACTAAAACAGATTTAGGTTTTCAAGCTAATTTACAATTATTAAGTAGTAATTCATTAAATTTATGTTTTTAGAAATCAGGATAATAATTGGGACAACAATAATGGTCAAAATTATACATTTAATATAGAGGAAGCTCCTGTGTCTTTGGCCGTTGTAGAAAATAATACCTTAGATGTTCCTAGAAGACTTAGAAAAACTTATCTTTGGAGTAAAAAAATTAAACTTGCTGTTTATAAAATTATTAGATATTTTCCACGAATTATCTCTGGAAATTATAAAAAGAAAGCTCAAAGCCTTTCTAATGAATAAAAAATCAGAATTTAAATTTCTGATTTTTTTTTTTTATAATTTTTTACAAATTTAATAAACTTTTTGGAAAAATGGGTTGACAAAAACGTATTCTTGTAGTAAAATAATGAATGTGTCAACTAAGTATAGTTGCGACTAGAGTTATGAGTCATTAGCTCAGTTGGTAGAGCACTTGACTTTTAATCAAGTTGTCCGGGGTTCGATTCCCCGATGGCTCACCATTTTTTATGATTTTAAAAAAATCATAACTCTATGGCCCCGTGGTCAAGCGGTTAAGACATCGCCCTTTCACGGCGGAGACATGGGTTCGATTCCCGTCAGGGGTCACCAATATGCCACTTTTAGCTCAGCTGGTAGAGCAACTGACTTGTAATCAGTAGGTCGTCCGTTCAAATCGGACAAGTGGCTCCAGTTTTAAAGGTCTGTAATTTTAGGTAAGCTATTATTACTGGCTTTTATTTTTTAATTTTAGAAAGGTTATGTATTCTATGGAAAATCCAATTACTATTTCTAATAATATTTCCAAAGTTGCTATTGTCACTGGCGGCTCAAAAGGAATTGGTGCTGCTATTGTAAAAACATTAGCTGAAAATGGTTATAATGTTGTATTAAATTATAATTCTTCTTATCAGCTGGCAAAAAATTTGGCAGAAAATTTTAATAATGTAAAAATATTTAAAGCTGATGTATCTAATTATTTAGAAGTAGAAAAACTTATTAATTTTACTATTTCTACTTTTGGAAGAATAGACATATTAGTTAACAATGCTGGTATTGATTTAATAAAACCTATTACAGATACATCTTTAGAAGACTTCGACCATGTTTTAAAAGTTAACTTATATTCTGCTTTCTATACTTCAAAATTAGTTTCAAAATACATGATTAATCAAAAAAGTGGTCATATTATTAATATTTCTTCTATTTGGGGATTACTGGTGCCTCATGTGAAATGGCATACTCTGTTAGCAAAGCTGGTTTAGACGCTATGACTAAGTCTCTAGCAAAAGAGCTAGGACCATCAAATATTTTTGTTAATAGCATTGCTCCTGGTATAATCAATACTGATATGAACTCTTTTTAACTGATAATGAAGCCTTAGAAATTTTAGAACAAATTCCTCTTAATAGAATAGGGCTTCCCTCTGATATTTCTTCTTGCGTTTTATTTTTTTAGCTAATTCTAATTATATAACTGGTCAAATAATTCAAATTAATGGTGGATGGAACATATAAAAAAAAAAACCTAAATATTAGTTCTTCTAATTATTTAGGTTCTTTTTAATTTATTCTTCTCTGTTTAATTCTTCTAAAATATCTTCTACGTCCATCCCATGCATCATGCATGCTTCTTCTATTGTTTCATTTTCTGAAATTGGACATCCAATGCAGTGCATCCCTGCTTCTTCTAATTTTCCTACTTTTTCTGGTGCTTCATTTACAAGCTCTATTATCTTTGTATCTTTATTAAATTTCATGTATTCCTCCTTTATATTTATTTCAAAGTTATTTTAACATATTTTTTCAAAAAAAGTATAGACAAAACACAAAATATGTTATATAATTCCATGTATTGGAAGGAGTGTTTACTATTCTCACACTATTAGATTTATTTTTTTATTACATTTTTTATATCTATTTTTGTAATTTTTTATTAATGTCTATACCTTTATTCAGTTTAATCTATTCCATGAAGCCCAAGGTTCTAAGTTAAATTTAAAATTAAGAAAGGAGAATAAAGATTAATTTATTTTTTATTTGTTTTTTTACAGTTTTAGGAATGTTCTTTATAATATTGTTATTTCATCCAATATTATTTTCTTCTAATATAAATTTAAAAGCTCTAATTTAAAAATATTTAATTTTATTTTAGAAGACTCTTCACTCTGGCATTCTTTTAAAAAAGATATATATTTTTACTATATTTATTTTCCTTTTTTTTTCTTAGCAATTTCATTTACAAAAGATTTATCTCAAAATATCTAATTTTTTAGACAAAAAAACTTCTAATTTTTATATACCCAAAGATGAGCTATCTCTTCTTATTGGTAAAAAATAATTTAGGAAATCAATCTTTATTCCAGAAAGCAGTTTGTATCAAAACATATTAATAACTGGCGGAATTGGTACTGGAAAAACAGCTTCTGCAATGTATCCCTTTACCAAACAATTAATTTCTTATCATAGTAATCTTTCAAAGGAAAAACTCGGATTTTTAATTTTAGATGTTAAAGGTAATTATTATTCAAAAGTAAAAGAGATTTTTGCTAGAGAAGTATCTCGAATATCTGATTTAATTGTAATTGAACTTAATGGCAAATATAAATATAATCCTTTGCACAAACCTAATTTAAAGGCTTCTATTTTTAGCTAATAGATTAAAAACAATATTACTACTCTTTTCGCCAAATAATACTGAATCTTATTGGCTTGATAAGTCTGAACAAGTTATAGAAAATTGTATCACTTTTTTGTAGAATTTATAATGATAATTATGTATCTTTTTCTGAAATTCATAAATTAATAACAGATAAAAATTACTATTTAGAAAAGATTCATAGTGTTAGAAAAAAGTATTTTTTTAATGGCAAGCTTTCTTTAAATGATACATATAATTTACTTTCTTGTATTAATTTCTTAGAAAAAGATTTCTATTCTTTAGATGAAAGAACTCATAATTTAATAAAATCTGAAATCACTAGAATTACCAATCCTTTCGTTTCTAGTTTTGATATATTAAAAACTTTTTTGTCCTTCTAAAGAAGAAGTTAATTTTTAGGATTTGAAGAAAAACAATTAAAACTGGAAAAATTGTTGTTTTAAATTTGAATATTGGTAAATATAAAAATTTATCTAAAATTATTGCAGCATATTTAAAATTAGATTTTCAAACAGATGTAATTTCTCAGTTATCTTCAGTAATTGAAAGACCTATGTGCTTTTATATCTGATGAATATCAAGAATATGTTACTTCCTCTGATGCAGATTTCTTTTCACAAAGTAGAGAAGCTAAATGTATAAATATTGTTGCTACTCAAAGTTATACATCTTTATTAAGTACTCTTAATAATCAATATTCTGTTAAAGTTATTATTCAAAATTTAGTAAATAAACTTTGGTTTAGAACCGATGACATTCTTACTATTGAGGATGCACAAAAACAAATTGGAAAAGAAGATAAGAAAAAGTCTTCTGTAACCATTTCTGAAAATTCTAAAGATAGTAATTATAATTATTTAACTAAAAAGTTCTCATCAATTGATTCAAATTTATCTGAAAGTGTGAACACTTACTTCCAATTCGACTTTACATATGATTATACCTTTTTACACAGTCTTTAGAAACTTTCTCCTGTGTAGCCTTTCTTTCTAATGGAACTAATATATTAAAACCAGAGAAAATAAAAATGATACCTTATTTTTTTTAAAGGAGGACTCTGATGAAAAAAAAATAAATAAAATATCTTTTTACATAACTATTTGCCTTACATTTATCTTTATATTTATGTGTTATTATTCCCCTGTTTATGGAGCTGACCCTAAAATAGTGAAAAAAACTTACTGATGCTTTTGAAGACATAGAAGGTTGGATTTTAAAACTAGCAACACCTGCTGCTGCTGTTGCAGTTGGTGTAGGTCTATTTATGAAAAAATTTAGTTTTGGAGACGAAGAAAAAAATGCGTACAGCCAAAAAAAGGTTATCCGTGGCTCATTAGTTTCTTACGCTTTTGTTTTAGCTATTGATTTAATTTTATCTGCTATTAAGTCTCTTATTTCTTAGGAGGTATTTTGGACAAAACTGAAATTATTGAAATTATAATTAGCACCATAAACTCTATTTTTGAAAAACTTTTTTCTTCAATTGATAATAATATTTATTCTTCTCTAGATAATTTTGTTTTTTATTAATGGCGATATTGCTAATAATTCTTTTATCCAAAAATTATTAGGCTCTAATGGTAAGTCTGGTATTATTTATCTTGCAGATGCACTTTTGCTTGGAGTTATCATTTACTATTCAGTTAGGTTAAGCTTTTCCACATTTTCTGGACATACTGTGGACAAGCCATCCATTTTATATTAAAAATGATTGTCTTAGGCATATTTATAAATTTTTCATACTTTTTTGCAGAGCAAACTTTGAATCTTAATGAATTAATTTCAAATAGTATTAAAGAAATAGGTAAAACTGTGCTTAATAAGGAGATTTCTTTTTCTAATATAATTAAAGAATTAAATTCGGTAATCTCAATTGGAAGTAGTTCTTTTGATATTTTCTCCTTAGATGGAATAATTAAAGGCTTTTATATCAACTGGTCTTTTAAATTTACTTTTAACTTACTCTTTAAGATATGTTATGGTACAAGTTTTTATCTTACTTACTCCTCTTTCCATTTTAACCTTAATTAATTCTTCAACATCTTGGATTTTTAAATCCTGGCTTAAAGACTCTTTTTCACTTTTATTACTTCAGTCATTAGTATCTATAATTTTAATTATTATGCTTTCTTTTGATAGTTCTTCTAAAATATTATTAATTGGTTCAATATATGCACTAATTCGTTCTAATTCATATCTAAAAAAGAGCTATTAGGTGGTATTAGTATTGACATATCAAATAATTTTACCAATTTTAAAAAGGGAGGTTAATTTTGAAATTTATTTTTTCCACAAAATTTTAACTTCAAAAACAAATTACTAGGAATTATTGACTATCCAACTGCAATCTTTTAATATTATTCACTTTTTATTTGTTTTTTCTATATCTAATACTTTTTTATTCAAAATTTAACAGCTAAAATCTTCATCATTATTATATTGTGCCTTCCCTTCTGTTGCTAAGTATTATAGATTTTAATCATGAAAGTATATTATATTTCTTGTGGTATATTTTTAAATACTTTTTTAGACCAAAGATTTATTTATACAAGTAGTTGTAAAATACTCCTAAAAATGATATAATTCGACTTAATAAACAGGAGGTAAATATGAAGTTTGAGCAAAATGATTCATCATTAATTTTTTCCACAACAGCAATACCAGATGTGTTTTTTACTGAGTATTTATCTCAGGCTAATGGAGATTTTATAAAAGTCTATTTATATTTATACTTCTTATCTAAATATAATAAAGACGTAAAAAATTAATGACCTTTCGAAGAAGCTTGAGTTACCATTAAAACTAATTCAAGACGCTATTAAATATTGGGAAGATAATGGTCTGCTTATTCGAAAAAATCAAGGTTTTATTGTTACTAATATTCAAGAAATTGAATTAAATAAACTATACAAACCTAAAATTACAATTTCTGCTTCTGCTATGAAGGAAATAAATGAGAATAAGCATAGAGCAAAAGCAATAGATACAATCAACAATGAATTCTTCCAAGGAATAATGTCACCATCATGGTATGGAGATAT
>VOFC01000879.1_pt1 | contig 22001 bp, 35 predicted proteins | sample 5384161 | NCBI WGS metagenome assembly VOFC01 (sample SAMN12384722, study PRJNA508395) | human gut metagenome | isolation source: healthy gut B | host: Homo sapiens | reverse complement strand
TTTCAGCACGTAAAACTTTAATTCTGTTCCATATCAAAGTTATCGCTCCTCTCCAAAATGTAATGTAGTGATTACTTTTATTGTAATGTACTCATTACATTTTGTCAACACAAGAGTACATATAGAATTATGATTTAAAGCAATTGGGTAAATAGTAACCCGAGAATCCCATTTGTAACCCAATAATCCCCCGTTTGTAAATGAAAGTCCTGTTTTGTAACCGAGATTCCCGGTTTGTAAATAAAGGATGCATTCTCCTGAAGGCGTTGAGCAATAATCATTCGATCTTCATAAGATAAAAACTTTGACATGGTGACTCCTTTCCAGCCGCCAAAAATCAAAGCATAACAGAAAAGAGACCAACTATCCAGTCAGTCTCAATTCATTTGTAAAAAGAAAATCCATACCTTTCTTTTTACACTGATAGCTATTAACTTTTACACTTATCCAAGATACCTTATCTTTTTACAATTGATAAAGCTGGTACTTTTACAATTGAGGATTTAAAGCAATTGGGGAAATGAACATTACGTAAAATCGGTGTACATGGCTGCATCCCTTGTTATACAAGAACTTCCATAACTGATGCACTTCATGAAAATGCTGGATTTCGAACCGATTATGAAATACTATCTCCAAAGGTAGCCGCCGGTATTATTCGCAGATCAAAAGGCTTGTAAAAGCATTACGTATTTCACGTAAAAACCAAGAAAGCCGCAACCCCTTATATTTACTGGGATTGCGGCCATTTATATACCTTTTAAGTGTCAAAGACAGGATATTATAGAACTATTGTACCACTTTTAGTATTTCATACAATACTTTTTTGTAATTATGTTGAATTGCATTTAGTTTGCTAAATATATCGCACATCAGCATCCAGATGCAAAAAAAGCGGTTATAAAGCCATAAAATAAGGCTTTATAACCGCTTTTTTTTTGCACCTTTTCAGGTACTAACCTTCATTCGGCATAATTTTATACATCAATTAGTACAAAGTGATTCCTCTTGCATTTAGATCTATCCCATTATTCATATCGCAAAAATCTTGTGGTATACACATGACCACATATTTACTGCCATAGCAGGTCATAACCTCACTATATATAGTCATACCCAGTTGTTTCCTTCATACGAAAGCCCTGTATATGTATCCATAAGAAGTGAATCATGGAGTTCCCGCTGTAGTCAATGATAAATAATACTCAATACCCGAATCTTTAATTTTTTTGCTGCCTCATTATCTGCATTTACCGTCGCTGCCATCGTAAAATCAGTATCTGCATTGGTCACAGATTCTGTTTCATATATAATTGAACTTCCATAGTCACTATTTTTAAGTCCAACCTATAAACCGGTATTTTTATTCTTCATCTTCGTTTTAAAATTTCTATGATTATGTCATAATTCTCCGGTTTATGCGGAAACGCACAATCCGTACATACCTTAAGTGGTTTCCCATTCTTTTCGATATATCGTTTATTTCCGGACAGTTCTTCATTTCATACAACGGACAATAACAGAACAGACAATTAAAATCGTCAAGTCCTTTATGGCACGGAAAATATCTGCAATCTGTATTTTTAAAATATCTATATGAGTTTTCCATTTTTATTTTTTTCTATACTCCTGTGCTTTCTTTACAAAATTTTTCAGCAAAATGCGGATTTGATGGGTAATAAAGATGAGGAAATCCTATCCAGTAATTATCTTTGCTTATCACACAATCATACTTTCTGCCTGTAACCGGTTTGACCGCAATACAGTCCTGTCCGTTATTGTTGCTGTCATAATAATGAAATTCATGTGCCCGGATCTTTTCATCCGGTGGCAGAAAATTGCTATGTTTTTTTCTTCCAATTCAATATATCCAAACCGGACCAGCTTACCTTTGAAATAGCACTCCCCATCCAAAGCTCCAGCCATGTTAAAAACATGATCCTGCACACCAGCGTTCTCTTTACATATATTATGGATATATGTGTGCAGATACATAAATCCACCGCATTCGGCAACCGTTGGCAGGCCATTTTTAAAGGCAGTTTTATTGAATTCCGCATAGATATATTTTCACTCAGTTCCTTTGCATACAGTTCCGGATAACCACCGCCAATCAGCAGCGCATCGCAGTTATCAGGTAATTCTGTATCATCCAGAGGCGAAAAATACTGTAATTTTGCTCCATATTTTTTTCGAGCAGTCTTAAGTTATCTTCGTAATAAAAACAGAATGCTTCATCCATTGCAACTGCTATGTTTACTGTGTCATCCTCGCTTTTAATTCGCATCTGTTTTATATTTACAATTTTTGTTGTTTGATATTGTGTTTCACAATCTGTTTTTACATTTTGTGTAAATTCATTTTTTATACAGCCGATATTTATAGTCTGATGATCATCTCTATCTGCATTTCCACAGCCACCGATTTCTTCCGCCTCTGCTGCAATATCCAGCAGTACTTCCATATCTATCGTCTTTTCCAGCCTGTCTGTGATCTCACACAGCTGTTCTTTTATATCGTCAAGTTCATCAGGCATTACAAGTCCAAGATGCCTGCTCTCAAGCATGATATCCTTCTGCTCTGGGAAATATCCGACCACCTTTTAGTGAAAGTTCCTGCTCTATAAGTGGTTTTATTATGTCATAATAACCTTTCGACATTCTGTTTAGCAATACGCCTTTAATGAGATGCTGTGTGTCATACTGCAAAAAATCCAGCTATAAGAGCCAGCACAGACTTTCCCATTCCCTTTGCATCCACCACAAGTATTATCGGAGTATGTGTCACTTTTGCAAGATGGTATGACGACCCCTGCTCATATATGCCGCCAAGTCCGTCATATAATCCCATAACACCCTCAAGTACAGCAAAATCTCCGTCAGCTCTTCCATCTGTAAAAAGCTGCATTGTTGTCCTTTCGTCCGTAAAAAATGTATCCAGATTTTTTTGAAGGGACATCGAGAACTTTTCTGTGAAACATTGGATCGATATAGTCGGGTCCGCATTTATATGATGCAACCTTTTTTTTCCTCTGCCCTTTAACAGCTGCAACATGGCGCAGGTTATCATTGTTTTTCCACTGCCGCTTTTTTGGGGCAGCTATCATAAAACGGTCAATTTTCATATTTTAATCCTTTAAATCCAAAAATCTATACTTTCCTGGGCCAAATCCTTTTACTTTTTCTATTGCATTTGCCATTTTTAAAACATTCATAACATTAGTTGCCTTAGATTTAGAACAATTAAGCCATTCCATTACATTTGTCTGCCCAAACAGAGTATCTACTCTACAATGCTCATATACGATTCTTATGTTATTTATATATATATCAGTTGCTCCTACTGCATTTAATAATGGTATATAATCCTCAAATGTATTGCTTACTTTTTTTTCGAGCATTGCTTACTTTTTGAAAAGAACTACTTTAAAGCCATTACCGAATTCTTCAAATACTGGTTCTGGAAGACCATATTCGTTACATCTATTAATGATTCTTGGAATTCCTGTTCCCCAGGCCTCAACGATATGCATAAATTCCAAGAATGACCTGACCTCCAGTACTGTTTGAAAATGCGATAATATCTTTCAAGAACTTTTCATGCTTGCTTGAATTTCTTTTTAAATTCTACATTCTTCGTTTCACCAAAAAATCTTTATTGAGCATTTAATCACCTGCTTTCCATAGTTATTCTTCACCATTGCACGCTATTGCTGCTGTTTTACCCATACTTCAAAAGTATTCTCATTTGTCTCAAGCTTTTTGTATAACTAGTTATATAATGTTTCTTTTGTAACAGGCCAAGTAACCTTTCATTATGTCCATACTTATCAATTATTTTAATCATAACATCAAATATATTGTGTTTCAATCTTCGATTAAAAAAAGCGCCAGTCCGGTACAATCCGTTTCTGGCGCTTCTACATTGATCTTTATTATTTTGTTGAGTCCATTTTTTATTATAAAAAATCTATAAATCTGTGCCCCTTTTTTCTTAAGCCACGTATACAATATTATTGCTGCCACAATAAATACTGCCGCAGTCATTCCCAGATATAATATGATATCTATTTTTGATTTAATAAGATAGTAGACAGCTATTATAAGCATTCCTAATGCTGCTCCTCCGAACATAGCTATCATTACATTTATTCCCTGTTTGATAGGAGCAAGTTCACTTGTCCATGTAAGATTTGGCATTTTTATTCCAAGAAAAAGTCCGAATAATGCTATTAAAACTGTAAAGATAAGAGGAATAATACATATCATTATTTTTTCTGCAATGCCAAAATCAAAAAGTACTACGCAGCAGGCTTCACACAATATAACCGGAATTCCTGTCACAAGTATCTGCACCATGAGTTTTGCACTAAGTATGTTCCATGGTTCAACCGGAAGCGACTGTCCTATCCATATGCTTTTTCCTTCAAGAGACACCGAAGGGACAACCATATCATTCATTGCCGCAGTCACACAGATTATAGTTATTATTATAGCGACTATAAATCCCTGATCCATACCTGTTGCATAAAACTGATTTAATGCCCCTGCAAAATCTCCGCCTTTTATTATTAATGCGCCGCTTATTATAATAAGAAACACAGATCCCATTGTACAATTAAGCATATAATTATGGCTTGATGTAAATCTGCCAAATTCCTTTACCAGAAGTGCCGATGAAATACTTTTTTTCTGGTTATATGCTTTTCTCTATACTTTTTCTTTGCCGTTGAAGCCGTTGACGTTGCAATTCCAATGAAACTTCGTGATAAAATCCAGAATGTAAATATACAGATTAACGCAACTATAACCGCAAATATGCCAATTGCAAGCCAGTCTCCCTCTGCGATTTTTCCAAACAGATAGAGCGGATATGCAGAATCTTTAACTTTCTGTCCATATATAGCTGCATTCATTATCAGATCCTGTATAACACTTTGCGCTTTAAAATATACAAAGTAATAAAGTGCAAAGAAAGCAAGTGATAAAAAATACTGTGACAAAACTCTTATTTTTTAATTTCAGACTGAGTTTTGCAACACACCAGCCCAATACACATGATAATACAAGTATAACTGCTGAAATTATTATAATCAGAAATATTGATCCTATCACAATACTTATATTTATCGGAGCTTCTATCCAATACACTATCACTGCCGGAACCATAACAACAGCAGAATACAGAAGTCCAAGCAAATAAACACTTGTAAGTCTTGCTGCAACAATACATCCTGTTGGTATCGGCAGTGACAACAGCATATCATTGTCCTTTGACAGATATAATCCTGAATATGTATTAAAAATACTTCCAAACGATCCAAGAGCAATTGCTATCATACCCATTATTATAAAATAAAGCCATCCCATACCTGCTGTCGTCAAAGGTTCACACAATCCGGCTGAGAGATAAGTAAACATTCCGCCCAGCACCCCGATCATTATTGCAAGATAGATAATAATAAACATGATCGTAGAAAACAGAGAACGCTTTTTATTCTTCTTTGAATCATAAAAATATCCTCGGAAGATCTCTGTCATTTGCTTTTTCAAAAGAATCTTAAACACTATTCTCCCTCCAGTTCCAAAAAAATACTTCCTCTAAACTATCATCGCCTTTTACTTCTTCCATTGTTCCAGAACGTATGAGCTTACCGCCCTTTATGATTGCAACTTTGTCACAAAGCTTTTCTGCGACCTCCAGCACATGTGTTGAAAAAAGATTGCTCCGCCATTGTCGCACACATCCCTCATCATACCTTTTAACAGATGTGCCGCTTTAGGGTCAAGTCCGACAAAAGGCTCATCCATGATAATAAGTTTAGGATTGTGAAGCCATGCGGAAATAATCGCAAGTTTCTGTTTCATGCCATGTGAAAATGATGCAATTGGCTGTGCAAGATCATCTGTTATCTCAAACATCTCGGCATATTTTCGTATTCTCTCCTGCCTTACAGATTCTTCCACGCCAAATATATCTGCTATAAAATTAAGATACTTTATTCCAGTCATAAAATCATACAAGTCAGGATTGTCCGGGATATATGCAAAATTCTTTTACATTCTATTGGTGATTCTTTTATCGATCTACCATCTATATAAATTTCACCGCTGTCAAACTGCAGTATCCCGACAATTGATTTCAATGTAGTCGTTTTTCCAGCTCCATTATGTCCGATAAATCCATATATTTCCCCAGGTTTTATATGAAGTGAGAGATCATCTACAGCTTTTTTATCCCCATATATTTTTATAAGATGTTCTATTTTAAGCATATTTTTTTCTCCTTATCCATAGCTTCTTCCTCTGCAAACGCATCCTATGTTATGTCAAAAACTGTGCCATGACATAATTAGCTACATCTTTTCCCTTTGGGCTTAGGGAATATATGCCCGGCTCTGACAACAAGCAGATCCTGATTTTTCAAATCGTCTATTATGTTCTTGTATATGGCATCTATTGATATTCCAAAAGACTTCTCAAATGCCTCTCTTGTAACTCCCTCATTCATCCGGAGTCCAAGAAACATAAACTCTTCCATCTGGGCTTTTCTGTCTATGACATCGGCTGATATATGAAGATTTGTCCTGAACACGTCCTCTTTCATATCATGGATGTTCCTGCACCCGGACAGATACTTATCTATGTCTGATGTATTTGTATACCTGACATTATCCAGTAAAGATGCCGCACCTATTCCAAGTCCAAGATAATTTTCCCTCGTCCAGTAGCCGATATTATGCCTGCAAGCCATATTGTTCTTTGCATAATTTGAAATTTCGTACTGCTTATACCCCGCATCAAAAAGCTGTGCCTGCCCGGCTTTTTTCCATTTCATATAGTTCATCTTCATTTGGTAAAAATTCCGTCCGCATGCCTGCTTCCTGTTTTACCATATCGAATTTGTACTTTTCATAGAATGGTGTTCCCTTTTTCAACTATAAGTGAGTATGCAGATATATGATCTGGCTTAAGTCTTACTATCCGATTTACCGTATCAAGATATTTTTCCGTTGTCTGCTGGGGAAGTCCATACATAAGATCAACGCTTATATTCTTATAGCCAACATTTCTTGCCATCTCATAATTTTTGACAAACTGGTCATATGTATGGATTCTTCCTAAGAGCTTTAATTCCTCATCATTTGTCGACTGAAGCCCTATAGAAAGCCGGTTTACTCCGGCATCCCTGTATGTGAGTAATTTATTTAACGTAAGCGTTCCAGATTACATTCAATAGAGATTTCCGCGTCTTCTTTTACATTGAAACATTCAAAAATCCCTTCCAGGAGCGCTGCTATCCATTCCTCATTAAGCCAGCTTGGCGTACCTCCGCCTATATATATAGTTGATACTTCATAATCCTTTAAAAACCGGACCATAAAATATCATCTCTGCCATAAGTCCTTTTATATATCTAAGCTGTGTCTCATCATCTGCCGGAAATGATAGGAAATCACAATATTCACATTTTTTACGCAAAAAGGTGTATGAATATAAATTTCAAGATTTTTCATTATATGTTAGTATCTCCGATTTTTCCTGCCATGCTGTCAGCCATATATTTATTCCTCGTCAAGCTTTAAGCACACTCATAAATGCCTCCTGTGGGATTTCTACATTGCCCACCTGACGCATTCTCTTCTTTCCCTCTTTTTTGTTTTTCTAGAAGCTTTTTCTTTCGTGAAATATCTCCACCATAACATTTCGCAAGTACATCTTTGCGAAGTGCTTTTACAGTTTCCCTTGCAATAATCTTACCGCCGACGGCAGCCTGTATAGGAATCTCAAAAAGATGTCTTGGGATTTCACCCTTTAATTTCTCGCACATCTTTTTCTTCCTCTGTCATATGCACTCTCCTTAAATACGATAAATGACAGTGCATCAACCATTTCTTTATTGATAAGTATGTCAAGTTTTACAAGCTCTGAGCGTACATAGCCTTTCATTTCATAATCAAAAGATGCATAGCCCCTTGAGCGTGATTTAAGTGCATCAAAGAAATCGTAAATAATCTCATTCAGTGGCAGATCATACTTGATAAGAGCCCTTGTTTTCTTATATATTCCATACTTATATAAATTCCTCGTCTCTCCTGACATAATTTCATTATGGCACCGACATAGTCACTCGTGACCATAATCTCAGCAGAAACAAATGGTTCTTCCATATATTCTATTTCTGATGGATCTGGAAGATTTGATGGGTTTGTAAGATCTATAACCTCACCATTTGTCTTATGGATTTTATATATAACACTTGGTGCTGTGGTAACAAGATCAAGGTCAAATTCCTCTCAAGACGTTCCTGTATTATTTCAAGATGCAATAATCCAAGGAAACCACATCTGAAACCAAAGCCTAATGCCAGCGATGTTTCCGGTTCAAACTGGAGCGCAGCATCATTTATCTGTAACTTTTCAAGTGCCTCACGCAGATCCGGATATTTTGCACTGTCTGCCGGATAAAGTCCGCAATATACCATAGGATTTACTTTTTTATATCCCGGTAGTGCCTCATCATCACAAGGTCGATCCGCAAGTGTGACTGTATCTCCGACTCTTGTATCCCTTTACATTTTTGATACTTGCTGCAATGTATCCTACCATGCCTGCCGATAATTCATCACATGGAATAAACTGGCCTGCGCCGAAATATCCAACCTCTGTTACAACATCCGATGCGCCTGTAGCCATCATCTTTATTTTGTCACCGACTTTTTACTGTTCCCTCTCTGAGACGGCAGAAAATTATAACACCTTTGTATGAATCATATGTTGCATCAAATATCAAAGCCTTAAGCGGTGCTTTCGATTTCCTGTCGGTGCAGGGATTTTTTTCACTATCTGTTCGAGCACATCCTCAATATTAAGGCCTGTTTTAGCAGAAATCCTAGGTGCATCCATAGCCTCTATCCCAATGACATCCTCTATTTCCTGCGCCACCTCTTCAGGTCGTGCACTTGGAAGATCTACTTTATTGATCACCGGAAACACATCCAGATCATGATCTAACGCAAGATAAACATTTGCCAGCGTCTGCGCCTCAACTCCCTGCGCAGCACAACTACAAGTATAGCACCATCACAGGCCGCAAGGCTTCTGGATACTTCATAATTAAAATCAACGTGTCCCGTGTATCAATAAGATTAAAAATATATTCCTCACCATCTTTTTGCATTGTAGATGATACGGACAGCCTGGGATTTTTATTGTAATACCACGTTCCCTCTCGAGGTCCATATTGTCAAGCACCTGTGCCTGCATTTCCCTGCTTGTGAGTGTTCCTGTTTTCTGAATAATACGGTCCGCAAGGGTTGATTTTCCATGGTCGATATGGGCAATAATACAAAAATTACGAATTTTACTCTGATCTATTGACATATTTCCTCCTATAACGATTGATCCACAATGGAATCAAGATATGATTTAATCTTAAAGTACTGCTCGGATGAAATCAAGATTTTTCTTCCATTTCTCGAAATAAAGCCATTTTTCTTCCATCTTTTTAACCGCCCGGTTGACAGTCTTTATACTAAGACCACTTCTTTCAGCTATTTCCTGTCTGCTTGCATTTATTACCATAGATTTACGATTTTTATGGCTTTCATATTCCAATACAAACATATACAGTATCCGGTCCATTCCCTGTAAAAAAAGAAATACTCTTCCACACGGTTCTGCTCAAGAAGATATTTTTCCCATTGAGCCTACCTCCAGCTGGAGTGCATTTTTTATCATCCATATCCACCTTCTGTACTGTTCTCTTGATAATACAAGAAATGTGCAGTCGGTAACCGTTTTTAGTGTTGTCATGTATTTGGGTATATTAAAAAAATAATTCCATTGAACCAAATACCTCGACTGCGTAAAACCACATATAATCATATGCAACACCTTTTATTCTGTAATCAACCGCTCTTACAGTGCCATCTACAAGAATATAAATCGTATCTGCTTTTGCATTTTCTTCAACTATCAGCTTATCCTTTGGCTTTTTAACAACACACAATGACTCTATCAGCCAGTATGGAGCGTTACTTAAATAGTTATTTAAATATTCTGATTTATGCATTATCTCATTTATCACATCACTGTGCGCCATATTTTTCCACCTTATTTAAGTTTATCGAGAAGTGAATGTCCTATTGTGCCATCCGGCATACTTACACCAAAATTATCTGCAATTGTTGCGCCTATGACTGCAAATGTGTCTTCTGTATCCAGCTTTCCATCAGACTTCATAGAAGGAGAATACATTATGAGCGGAACCTGTTCTCTGGTATGGTCTGTACCTGTATATGTTGGATCATTTCCGTGGTCCGCTGTTATCATAAGCAGATCATCATCACGCAGAACCTTCAACAATTCACCAAGCTTTACATCAAATCTTTCGATTTCCTCCGCATATCCTACAGGATTTCTCCTATGTCCCCATAATGCATCAAAATCAACAAGATTTGTAAAACACAATCCATTAAAATCACGTTTTGCTATATCGATGGTCTGTTCCATTCCGTGTACGCTGCTGTTTGAATGATTACTTTCTGTTATTCCTTCACCCACAAATATATCATTGATCTTTCCAACTGATATTACATCATAGCCTGCATCCTTTAAAGCATTTAATGCTGTTTTTCCTGTTGGCTTAAGTGCATAGTCGTGTCTGTTGCTTGTTCTTTTAAATTCGCCTTTTTTCTTTCCGACATATGGTCTTGCTATCACTCTTCCGACACGCCATTCATCACGCATGGTAAGTTCTCTTGCTATCTCACAATACTTATAGAGATCATCAAGTCCCATTGTTTCTTCGTTTCCGCATATCTGAAGCACAGAATCCGCAGATGTATATACTATAAGCCTGCCATCATTTATTTCCTGTTCTGCAAGCTCATCCAGAATTGCCGTTCCGCTTGCAGCCTTATTTCCAATGATCTTTCTTCCGGTTTTTTCCTCTAAAAGCTTTATGAGTTCATCTGGAAATCCTGTATCTGTAAATGTGATGAAAGGTTTTGTCGTTAAAATTCCCATCATCTCCCAATGACCTGTCATTGTATCCTTCCCGTTGCTTGCCTCGTTAAGTGCCATATAATATCCTTTAGGATTTTCCACCGGCTTTACCTGCTTTAATTCTTTTAAATTTGCAATACCAAGTTTCTGCAGATTAGGTATTTCAAATTTATCAACTGTCTGTGAAATATGTCCAAGTGTATCAACTCCGACATCACCAAATTTTTCCGAATCTGCCATTGCCCCGATTCCCATAGAATCAAGTACTATTGTAAATATTCTATTATATTTTTTACCCATAATAAACCTCCTTATCATTGGACAAATCACGCCGCATTTCTGCGGCGCAATTGGTTGTTATTATTTACTTTTTACGATTTTAACTATACGGCTTGTTCCAAGTCTCGATGCCCCAAGCTCCATAAATTTCTCTGCGTCCTCTATTGATGAGATACCACCGGCAGCCTTAATTTTTACATCAGGTCCTACATGCTTTGCAAATAATGCGATATCATCGAATGTCGCTCCTGCTGTCGAGAAGCCTGTAGACGTCTTGATGTAGTCAGCTCCTGATTCGGTAACTATCTCACACATCTTGATCTTTTCTTCTTCTGTAAGAAGACACGTCTCAATTATAACCTTTAAAACATGGTAACCGCAGGCCTGTTTGATCTGCTTTATTTCATCCAGTACAAGGTCGTACTGCTTTGCCTTAAGCCAGCCTACATTTATAACCATATCTATCTCATCAGCACCATTTTCTATGGCATCTTTTGTCTCAAACACCTTTGTCGCCGTAGAACAGTTTCCATTAGGAAAACCGATTACTGTACATACTTTTATCCTGCCCTGCATATAATCAGCCGCCTGCTTTACATAGCATGGTGGTATACATACTGATGCTGTATGATATTTCATGGCATCATCACATAAGTCCTTTATTTCCGGCCATGTTGCTGTCTGTAAAAGTAATGTATGATCACAAATACTTAAAATATCCTCTATTTTCAATGTTTTATCCTCACTATTCTTTATCTATGCTTCCATATCTGCTTCTAGATTTTCAGGACCGAACCCAAGTGGGAGCATCTGTTCAAGGGTATACACCTTAAAATCTGATTCATCCGTTCCAAGTATGATCTTAAAAGTTTTGGGTCACAAAATTCCATCATGACCTGCCGGCATACGCCACATGGTGAACAAATTGAAAGGCTGCTGGTCTTTGCCGGTCCCCCAACTATTGCTATTGCTGAAAAATCCATAATGCCGTCAGAAACTGCCTTAAAAAAGCAGTCCTCTCCGCACAGTTACTCGGTGTATACGAAGCGTTTTCAATATTACAGCCTCTATATACCCTGCCATCTTTTGTAAGCAATGCTGCTCCGACATTAAAATGTGAATATGGTGTGTAAGCCATTTTTCTGGCTTCTAGTGCTTCCTTTATAAGTTCAGAATCCCTCATAATCTTACCCCGCCTTAACATAAATTATTTTGCTTTTGTAAATATTTTTCCATTTGCAGCAGGTGCTTTTGCCCTGCCGACAAAAAGAACAAGTGTAAGTATCGTAACTATATAAGGTATCATCGAGATAAGGTTTGGTGATACAGAGTTTCCCATACTTGCCAAAGATTTTATTCCACTGCACAGTCCGAAAAGTAAACACGCAAGTGTTGTTCCTCCCGGTGAAAATTTTCCAAAAATAACAGCAGCAATTGCTATAAATCCCTGTCCTACGATTACTGTCGGTCTGAAGTGGCTTACTGTTGCAAGTGTCGCAAAAGCTCCTCCAAGTCCTGCCATGAATCCCGAAATAATAACGCAGGCATATCTGACGCCATATACGTTGATACCTAAAGATTCACAAGCCTGTGGATGTTCTCCACATGCACGAAGATGTGCACCAAACTTTGTTTTGTAAAAGACAAACCAGCATATTATTGCAAAAACAAATACAAGATATGCCACTGCATATACATTTAATACATTGTACTCCAAATGAACCTGATTCAAAAACACCATCAAAAAAGCTTTGGGAGTTTCTCGCTTGGTGCAAGTGAAGGTGTCTCAGATGAATTGTCAAACATTGCTTTACAAATAAAAAGTGCAAGTCCCGGTCCAAGGAAGTTAATAGCTGTACCGGCTATAGTCTGATCTGCCTGAAGCTGTATACATATAAATGCATTTAAAAGTGCAAGAACTGCTCCTGCCAGACCTCCACATAAAAAATCCGATCCAGCCGTTTCCTGTAAAGTGAGCCACAACTGCCCCCGTAAATGCTCCGATGGTCATCATTCCTTCAATACCGATATTTATAACTCCACTACGTTCTGAAAAACATGAACCTAATGCTGCAAGAAGTAAAGGAGGTGTGGCTATCAAAGTAGCGTTTATTAAAATTCCCAGATCCTGAATGAATGCTTCCATTTATTTTTCCTCCTTTTTCTTTCTTCCACTCAGAAGAAGTCTTTTTAAATACATGGGAAATTGCAATAATGATAATTACGCAGCCCATAATAATATCTATAACTTCCGATGGCGCATTAACCATTGTAAGCTTTGATCCACCATATTTCATTGCTCCATAGAATATACCCGAAAGTATACATCCAATAGGATTAGATCCGGCTATAAGAGCAACCGTGATTCCCTGGAATCGAAGCCTTCCTGTCCTGCATACTGGCTTAATCTTCCACTCATTCCAAGCACCTGTACAGCACCACCGATCCCGGCCAGTGCTCCGGAAATACTAAGTGCAGTAAGCACTGACTTATCTGAATTGATTCCCGCAAACTTTGCGGCATCGTTGTTAAAGCCGACTGCTTTTAATTTGTAACCAAGTGTTGTCTTTTCGATCAAAACCCATATAACTATTGCGGCAATCACTGCAAGTATAAATCCTGCATTTGCAGCACTGCATCCAAGAGTTTTCCTTATCGCCTGTAGAAGAAGGATCCTTGCGGTGTCAGCAACATCTTTGATGCCTCTCCACCTGTACTTCTCTTTTATTGCGGAAAGATTTACCACGTAATTTGAAAGGTAAAATGCGATCCAGTTAAACATGATAAAGGAAAGAACCTCGTGGATTCCTCTTTTTACTTTCATTATTCCAACGATCCATGACCAGAGTGCTCCGGCTGCGGCACTTAAAATACATAATGGAATATGTATAATAGCCGGAAGCTTAAATAATACCCCGACAACTGTTGCGGCAAGTACTCCAACTACAAACTGTCCCTCTGCTCCGATATTAAAAACACCTGTCCTGAATGAAAATGCTACAGAAAGTCCTGTAAATATAAGCGGACTGGCATATACAAGTGTCCATATCATATATTTTGGTTTTCCAAATACACTATCTATAAGTTTGCCATATGCAGCTGATGCACTTATTCCTGCAAATGAAAGAAATATTGCTCCGATAATAAAGCCAACTACAATGGCGATCAGCGTGTAGAGAATATTACTCTCAAGAATACTCTTCTTTTTAGTTTTCATTCTTTTTTTTCCTCCTGCCATCATGTAGCCAAGTTCCTTCTCATCAGCGTCTTTTCCTGACACGCTTCCTTTGATCTGACCATCAAAAAATAACCTCTATCCTGTCTGAAAGATTCATTATCTCATCAAGTTCAAACGAAACGAGAAGGACAGCTCTTCCTTTATCTCTTTGCTCTACTATATATTTGTGTACAAATTCAATCGCTCCGACATCAAGACCTCTTGTCGGGTTTACAGCAATAAGAAGTTCTTTATCATTTGTAACCTCACGCGCAATAATAACCTTCTGCTGGTTTCCTCCTGATAAAGTTCCTGCCGGTTTTGCCTCTGCGCCTCTTGGTCTTATATCGAACTTGTCCATCATTTCCGTTGCACGTTCTCTGATTTTCTTCCGATCAAGGATCATGTGATTGAATATGGTTTTTCCTCAAAAATGCTGTGAGATCAGGTTATCCTCAATCGAGAAATCCAAAACAAGACCATATTTTTTGTCTGTCAGCCGGAATACTTGATATTCCGCTCTCGAAAATCTCCTTTGGCTTTTTATTAAGGACATCCTTTCCAAGCATAGTTATACTACCTGATTCAGCTTTTCTAAGTCCCGTAAGGATTTCAACAAGTTCCGTCTGTCCGTTGCCATCTACTCCTGCAAGACCAACTATCTCTCCGCTTTTTACATTGAGATCAAAGCCTTTTAAGATCTCGACACCTCTGTAGTCTTTAGCGTGGAGATCTTTTATCTCAAGAGCTACATTTCCTGGTGTTTTATCTTTCTTTTCAACCTTAAAGTTTACATCACGTCCAACCATCATGGCGGCAAGCTTATTTTCATCGACATCTCCGATTTTTACTGTGTCTATATATTTGCCGGCTCTTATGATTGTACAGTTATCAGACGATTCCGTTATTTCTTTTAATTTGTGTGTTATAAGGATTACACTTTTTCCATCTGCAGTAAGGTTGCTTATTATCTCCATAAGTTCCTCTATTTCCTGCGGTGTAAGTGATGCAGTCGGCTCATCAAGAATAAGTGTGTTTGCACCTCTGTATAAAACTTTCAGGATTTCTACTCTCTTGCTGCATTCCCACAGAAATATCTTCAATCTTGGCATCCGGATCGACTTTCATTCCATATCTTTCTGAAAGCTCAACCACTTTCTGTCTGGCAGATTTAATATCTACCTTAAGCCCCTTTCTCGGCTCAACACCAAGAATTATGTTTTTCTGTTACTGTAAAGGCTGGATCAGCATGAAATGCTGGTGTACCATACCTATACCAAGTTCAATTGCGTGTTTCGGGCTGGAAATCTGTACCTCTTTTCCCATCAATAAATATCTGACCGCTTGTAGGACGGTACAACCCATACAGTACATTCATAAGTGTACTCTTTCCTGCTCCGTTCTCTCCCAGGATCGCATGTACCTCTCCTTTGTGTACAAGAAGATTGATATGGTCATTTGCTGTGAAATCACCAAACTTTTTGACGATATTTCGCATTTCAACTGCAACAGATCCAGTATCCATATGACTAACTCGCTCCAACTTTCGGCACCTCCTTTAAATAATAATCAGGTCTTCAAACCCATAATTTTTTAATATCTCCGCAAGCTCATGCAGGTATTCCTGATCCGGAACGGGATAATGTGAATATTTCTCCCGGACCCCCATGGGTCTGTATGCAATGATCTTGATTCGAAACTTATTCTTTTCATACAATGGCTTTAAAAATTTTCCCATCTGTATAATACTTTCTTTTGTATCATATAGCGTAGGGACAATTACTGCCCTTACCTCATATAGTTTACCACAAGATGATAAAAATTGGGCATTTTTAAGTACGATTTCATTACCAAAATCAGTAATTTTTTATGTTCTTCAGACGAGAAAGCTTTTATATCAAGCATTACCCCATCTGAAACTTCAAGAAGTTCTTTTTCCTTCGAAAAATCAATTGTACCATTACTATCAATAAGAGTTCCAAGTCCATCCTCCACCGCAAGTGTAAACAACTCTTTAAGGAACTCCGGATGAAGCATACACTCGCCTCCCGACACTGTGATCCCACGGATAAATGGTATCTGTTTTTTGATCATTTCATAAACTTCATATGCATCCATTACTTTTGTCCGTGGAGAACTGTCATGCCGGCAGACATGTATACAGGTATCACATGATACACATTTACTGCTGTCGTATTTTACTTTTTTGTTTTCTATTGAAAGGGCTCCGGTTGGACATTTCGCCACGCATTCCCCCACAGTTCGTACACATTCCTCTTGTTTCAGGGTTGTGGCAATATCTGCAGTTTATATTGCATCCCTGTAAAAATACAGCGGTACGGTTTCCCGGACCATCCACACTGCTGAATGGGATTATTTTATTTACAACAACTTTTTCCATAGACCTATCTGACCTTACGCTCTAATATATGGCCGTTCTTTGAGGCACCAAGCCCCAACGCTGTTGTGTCCTGTAATACAGCAGAACCCTTATCCAGCTTTTCAAGCTCGGAACGTTTGACAAGATAGCCCGTAACTCTTATCACATCACTATCGCTTGAATAGAACGAAAGATATCTTAGATTCTTTTTAAATGAGCCTTTGATAATATCAAGAACATACTCAGGATTTCTGTGCACAGTCATATCGATTGGGAAAATATCTCCTGTTCCAGATGGAAAATATTTATGAAAATGACTGAGTACATTAAGCTGGTCAACAAGTTCCTCCGGCTCTTCTCCTATAGGGATCCTCGTTCCCGGAGTTATGTTGATATCTTCTGCTATGCCTACCTGTGCATGAAGAAGAAAATGCCCTCCTGTGTATTCACAGTATTTATTTTCATGATCATTGTTGAAATCATTTATTATATCCATAATCTCAACCCCAAGCTGTGTAGCATTCTCTGTCTTTCCAAATCTTCCCTCTATGCCTTCTTTTGCAAGAAGAATGTTTACTGCGTCTGCAAGTCCTACAAGACCAAACATTGCCGTGAACCTATCTCTATATATAAACCCTTCTTTTTGCAAGGAAATTATTCTCAAAAAAGCCGCTCTCTTCAACTTCAAACCTGATCCTTGCATCCATGTACCTTGCCATGATATCCATTACATATGGCAGCTTATTATTTTTAAAATCATCAATGCTATCAGATTTTTTTTTTGCGATCCCACCAAGTATCAGACGACATAACGTATATGAACCTCCGCCAAGTGCAAGGCCATTATAACAGCTTGCGAGCACATAGTTTTCTCCAAGTTCATTTACAAACATCTTGTGATTTTGCAAAGCTTGGCTTTTAGCACACTTAAGCGCACATTCAACCGCTTTGATGGCATATTCATCACTTGTCTTGTCTTCGTCATACTTCATTGAGATATTAGGAACAGCATCCTCAAGCTCCGCCTCTGCCTCCATTATGATTCTTCCTGCACGGCTGTCCACAGGACCTATATCTGCATGTGCAAATGAATCCAGAACTGTTCTGTCTATATGACGCAGGAAAAGCTTTATTATTTTCTTTGCCTCTTTTTCTGATACCGTATCCATAAATGGCTCTAATAGTTCATCCAGCTGTCCCAGAGATAAACCGGATAATTTGTAACTGATGGTACGTGCTTATAGAATATAAGCAGACTATCACGTGCCTCGTATAAATCCTTTGGTGCAGGAAGCTGTAAAAATTCACTTCCCTCTTTTAAGAACTTTGCGTAATCCGGCACAATATACCTTGGTCTTACAGGAGCATGTCCCTCAAACAAATCACAGATGCATTTCTCATCACCCTCTGCATTAAGCAGTTCATCAAGTCCCTCCGGCACATCTAAGACTTCAAGAAGTGAATCTGCCAGATTTGCCATATTGGTAACTTTTTGTTCATGTGTAAGAACCGGATTTTTAATTGTTTCAAGAATCTGTACCCTTGTTTCATTTACACGTTCCATAGTTATATCACGCATAGTTTTTCCTCCCATGTACCTCTATAATTATTTAAAAAGCCCCGCACGAAACGCCGTGCGGGGAATGATCAACCTTGATTAATCTAATTCGTATACATCACCATATTTTGCTTCGAAGTCTTTGTGTCTTTGGAACTGTGATTTTTCCATCAACGATCTGCTGTTTTACATCGTTTACTTTGTCGATTACATCCTGTGAAAGTAAATCCTGTGTAGGAGCAATATCAACACCTTCGCTGGCAAGATCATATGTGATTACACCGCTCTGGAACTTGTCATCCATTGTTTTCTCAACGATATCGTAAACTGCTGAATCAACCCTCTTCATTGCTGAAGTAATGACAGTCTTTGGTGCAACGCTTGACTGGTCTGAATCAACACCGATCGCATATATTCCAGCTTCCTGACAAGCCTCAATAACACCGAGTCCTGTACCACCAGCTGCATGGAAGATTATATCTGCACCATTTGTGATCATAGAGTTAGCATCTGCTTTTTCCTGTTGCAGCATCAGCAAAGCTGTTTGCATTCATTCCCTGGACTTTTTTTACATTTGGGTTTGCGTCAATAGCACCTGCATAATATCCATAACCAAACTGGTTCATTGTCTCATTTGACATTCCAAGAACGAAACCAACATTGTTTGTCTTTGTTGTAAGACCTGCCACATAACCTACAAGATAAGAAGCCTGTTCCTGCTCGAACATAAGGCGTGCTACATTATCAAGATCGATCGTAGCATCATCGATGATTGCAAATTTCTGATCCGGATTTTCTTCGGCTGCTGTCTTAGTAGCATCTGCAAGCATATATCCGACACAGATAATAAGGTCACAGTCATCATCAATAAAGTTTTCGATATTTGCGGCATAATCTCCATCTGAATCTGATTCAAGGTATGAAGCCTTGATTCCGAGTTCTTTCTCTGCCTTCTCTAATCCTTCCCATGATGTCTGGTTGAATGAGCCATCATTTACTCCACCTACATCAAGAACAATTCCTACTTTAAAATCTGAACCGGATTTAGAACCCGACTCTGTGCTGCTCTTAGAATCACCAGCTCCACGTGCTGCCATTGAAAGAGTCATTGCTGCACCAAGTACAACTGCTAAAAATTTCTTTTCATTTTTTCTCCTTTTCTTGTGCTTACCTCTTGTAATTTATGATCATCCAGTATATTTACCGGTTGTCATCCTCCTTTATAAGTATGCGTATAGCATCTACTGCTGTAGAAATTGCAAGTTCTGTATCATGAGCCTGCCTATTTATCAATCCTTTTTGCTCTCTCCCTGATTTGCTACTACAAGGAAGCATGAACCAACTCTTACCCTCAAAAAGCTTCCTGCTATAAAAGGGCAGCTGACTCCATTTCTGATGCAAGACATCCCATTCTAAGCCATGCCTGCCATTTGTCAGTAAGCTCATAACTCACCGGCATTATTTCCGGTTCATGCTGTCCAAAGAAAGAATCTTTACATTGGACTACCCCGACATGATATTTTGTTCCAGCCTCATCCGCAGCAGCTATAAGGGCATTCATAACATTAACATCAGGTACCGCCGGATATTCTATTGGGGCAAACTCCCTGCTTGTCCCTTCCATACGGATTGCACCATTTGCGATAACGATATCTCCGCCGCAGACATCCTCCTGCATTCCGCCGCGTGTTCCTACTCTTATAAATGTATCTGCCCCACATTTCGACAGTTCATCTATAGCAATAGCAGCTGAGGGTCCTCCTATCCCCGTCGATGTCACACTGACCTTTACGCCATCGATTGTTCCTGTATATGTGACATATTCCCTGCTGTCTGCTACAAGCTTTGCATCCTCAAAGTGTGCTGCAATCTTGCTGCACCTTTTGGGATCTCCCGAAGTATAACATATTTTCCAATATCACCCGGTCCAACACCTGTATGATATTGTTTTCCAGAACCCTCTGTATAATCTATCATTTATTTTCCCCCCTATTCTACTGTCCACATAGAAATATTTCTTTGTTTAAGTAAAATGTTATAAAAAAAGAATAAATTTTAACTATTTTTTTCAAAAATTTACTACCTATGCTTAGTCTATAATGTTTTTTCTTATTAAAAAAAGGTCATTTGTCCTTTTTTATCACTTTATCTATTATATCAGCAAGTGGTTCCATAGCATTCATAGCTTCTTCTAAAGTATTGGTCTGCGCCCCCCACCTCAACAAGCATTGATTTCGGGCATAAATGCATATTATATCTGTATCCCTTTAAGTATATCCTTCTGGTAAAACCAGGGATAAAATTTTTCTGCAGCAACCTCCATCTGAAAAGATAAAAAGCAAGATTATCATTTATATATGGATTAGAAGTCCGCTTATATCGCCTCTTTCCACTGTCCTGCTAAGACCATTAAAAAACATGATCTGAGCCGTCGGTTTCCCATTTATTGTCGTTGCAAGTCTTGTCGTATCTGCCACACCATCTCTGTGAAGATCTATCACAAGCTGTATCTGAGGGTTTTCATTTATCACCCCGCAACCTCAGGCAGCGCATTGGAATACGCATGATCCCTGTCGTTTACATCATATTCTCCTTTATGGTGCAATACCTTATGTCCATATTTTTCCGTAAGCAGTTTTCGAGATAATCTCCAACCCCGACAACTGTTGTATCCGGGTCTCCTTCCACGGAATCACTATATCCTTCCTGCGAATGCGTATGGTAGATAAGTATAGCCGGTCCATCCTGGCTTTCATCTATTTTTACATCCTTTAACAGAATATCCCTGTTCAGCTGGTTCTCTCCTATTGTAGTGGTCTTGTCCCACCTGATAGAAGTTTTTCACTAGATCTTCATATTCAAATGAAATTTCGCTGTAATCAATATCTGCTGTTTCAGGTTTTATTTCTGTTTCCGCCGCCTGAACCTGCGTAGATTCCTCTTCTTCCTGCTTAGAGGTTTCCTCATTTTTTTCTGTTTTGCTACAGCATTTTCGTTTTCCATAGCAGCATATTCCATGACTGAAGATGACATGGTCGATTCGTCCTCTATTATGTCTGCATCTTTGCTGTATGCTTCTTTATATGTAAGTTCTGGGAATACTTTTTTCCCAAAACTTTCTGTCTATGCCACATCCATATATAACTATGCTGGTCAGATATGTCAAAACCATAGCTGTAAATAACTTTTTACGCATATTTCCGCCTTCCAGATCGATCATGATAATTAATACTATGCGCTAAAAGCTATATTTATCCCCTCAGACACAAGAAATCCGAGTTTTTTTATTGTATCATCTATATCCTTAGGTGTAACAAACATTCCATTTAATTTTGGAGACATAAGCTTTTCAGTCATGTCCCTGTTTGCATTTACAGCATCCGACACGATCGTCACTGCATCAATAACTGTCGGTATACCAATAGATATAACCGGCACTCCGATGTTTTCATGTGAGATCCTGTTTCTATGATTTCCGACCCCGCTTCCCGAACTATACCTGTATCGGTAAGCTGTATCGTACATCCAAGTCTCTTTGTACTTCTTGCTGCCAGTGCAT
>VOFC01000779.1_pt1 | contig 22001 bp, 24 predicted proteins | sample 5384161 | NCBI WGS metagenome assembly VOFC01 (sample SAMN12384722, study PRJNA508395) | human gut metagenome | isolation source: healthy gut B | host: Homo sapiens | reverse complement strand
CGGTCATCCGCCCGCGGACAAAGTCGTCGTCCGTGAGCCGCGCGATGCTGCGCCGGAAAAGGGCGAGCAGTTCTTCCGGGTCGCGCTGGAGCACCTGTGCAAGCAGCAGGTCACGGACGCCTGGCATCTATAAAACACACGAAAGGAACGGCGCTGCCGCTCCTTTTCAAAAGGAAGCACCTATGCAGATCAGACACAGAATGGACGCGAAGCGCGGCAATCTGATCTGGCTGTCCGACGGCCGGACGGAAGCTGCCGCCGCGCTGGATTTCGGCATCCGCATCGATGCACCTGGGCTGCGCGGGAAGCCGAACCTCTTTACAGCCAGCCGGACGATCTGTCCGACGGACTGGCGACAGGCGGGCTGGCGCATCTGGCAGGCACCGCTGGTCCTCACCGGAGAACACGCGGTCTACTGCCCAACGGCGCCGGTCGCCTGCGAGCTGCTCGCGGACGGCGTCTGCCTGGACCGACCGACCTGGACCGGCTTTGAAAGACGCTCATCTGCGCTTTCTGCCGGACGGGCGGCTGTCGGCGGAGCATATCTGACGAACCGCAATCCGCAGACCGTACAGGCGGCCGCCTGGGGCGTCTGCACGCTCCGCGGCAGGACGGCGGATCCGTTCCCCGGCGGGACGGCAGGGGGCATACGCCCGGCCGCGTCCTGTCGCTCTGGGGCCAACGTCGCTCGCAGATGAGCGGCTGCAGTTCAGGCCGGAGGAGATCTGCGCGCGCCATCTGCCGCGCGGTACGGAAGCTCGGCGTCTACGGCGAAGGGGAAGATCGGCGGAAAATCTCGGCCAGCGGCTGACGGTCGCTGTGGTCCATCCGATCGCGCAGTGCGCCGACCCACGGCTGCAACGTGGAGCTGTATCTGAACCGCGATGTCATGGAGCTTGAAAACGCTCGGCGTGCTTGCAAGACTCGCGGGGGCGAAGCACCCATCACACGGAATTCTGGACGCTCGAGCCTCTGTCCGGAGGACTGAACAAGTCCGTAGACCGGGTCATGGGCCGGAGGCTGCCGGGGATGTAGCTCATGCTCCAGGCTGACGGTCTCGCCGGACAGAAGCGTGCCGATGGAAACGTAGGCCTGACCGCGGACTTCCTCCGACGTCTCTTCCAGTACGGTAAAGCCTGCCTGCTCCAGCTGCTTACGGTAGCTGCGGTAGTCATTCTCGGTGAGATCGGTGAGACTGATGCTGCAGCTTTCGTGCCCGGGATCCAGCATCGCCCACGCAACGCGGCCGGGCGGCACGGGAATCCCCGCCGTATAGTCGTTTTCGGGCCACACGCCCGCGTCCAGCATGACGATGCCCGTCTGCGCATCCCCGTCAGACGGTACAGGGGGCCGCCGAATCGGAGCACGCCGCCAGAGACAGCAGGAAAAGGGCCGCAGCAACCAAAACAAGCTTCTTCATGCCGCCCTCCTGCCGCTGTGGGCGGCCCGGATGAGCGGGAGGATGGCAAACGCGGCCGCGAGGATCCCGGCTGCGAGAAGGAGCAGGGTCACGTCAAACCCGGCCCCTTCGACCCGGATGTTCGTCATGGCGTCCGCCTGTCCGATCGCGCCGGGCGGCACGCGCTGCGCGGCTGCGGCGGCATAGAGCGCGAACGCGGCGGCGGCCACGGCGAGAGAAATAGCGATTTGGATCAGCCGGTTTCGCCTCCGGCGCGCGGCGGGATCGAAGCCGAACTGCTCCGCAGTCCGGTCGGCAAATTCCCGCGGCGTCCCCAGCCGCTCCGCGACCTGCTGCTCGCTTTCTCCGTGCTCCGCGGCGGAGGCGAAGATCTCCTGCAGATCCCGCACGACCTCGGTCTTCGCGCTGCGGGGGATATGCAGGTCCTTTCTGACCTGCCGGATATACTGTTTTTTCATTTGGCGTCCTCCGTTTGCTGATAAGCGGCGAGAAAGGCGTTGACGCAGTCCGCGTAGCTCGCCCAGAACCCGATCAATTCCTGCAATACTTCCTTGCCCCGGGGAGTGAGGGAGTAATATTTTTTTGCGCCCCCGTTTGCCGCCGCCGGAGCCAGACGGCACCGGATCAGCCCGCCCTCCTGCAGGCGGTACAGGATGGGGTAGATCGTCCCTTCCTTTGCATAGCCCAGCACGGATGCGCTGGCGTTGAGCGCGGCGATCAGTTCATAGCCGTAGGTCTCCTTGCGCCCGATCAGGGACAGGAGGATCATCTCCAGAGAGCCTTTTTTGAATTGCTGTACATATCGGTCCTCCATACGCATCCTCCAACCTTAGTTTTACTATTTAGTATTCCTAAGTAGTAAGCCCATTATACACAGCCTCGCCGTGTTCGTCAATAGCCGTTTGAAAAAGACGACTCTGCGCGGCAAAGACTTTATGCTTGCGCGGCAGGGGCGGATGCGTTATACTGAAAACAGAGGAAAAAACAGGGATGCAGCCGAAAGGCGGCGAAGGAGGGCCGGGATGAAGCGGAATGCAGGATGGATGCTGCTGGCGGCGCTCTGCGTGCTGCTGTGCGCATGCCGCGCGCAGGGCTCGGCTGTCCCGGCTGCGGCTGCAGGGCGATACTTCGGCGAGTCGGTCTGCATCTACGGCGGCGAACGGACGCCGATGGACGAGGTCTACAGCGGCGAGAGCTATCTGGAGCTGCGGGAGGACAGGCGCAGGACGCTCTGCCTCGGCGGCGACGAGGCGGAATTTCGCTGGCAGCTGGACGGGACGGCGCTCACGCTGACCTCCGGCCGCGAGACCTGCCGCGGAACGCTGGAAAACGGGCGGATCGAGACAGACCTGTTCGGCGCGGACATCCGCCTGAGCTTCCGCCAGAGCGCCGCACCGGCGCAGGAACCCGCGCAGCCGGAAGAAGCCGGACCGGCCGCGGAAGAATCGCCCGAGCCGGATGCGATCAGCTGGCCCGGCGACTGGTACGGCTGGTACGCGATCGTCGACGCGGGCAGCGACTATGACGAGTTCAAGGACAGCGCCTGGGCCGCCTGCGCCCGCATCACGCGGACGGAGGACGCCGGGAGCATCGAGGTCTGGGATACCGAGACGGCCGCGGGCGAGCGCATCGGCAAAATGAAGATCCGCTTCGCCAAGGGCGAGGGCCCGTCCGGCAGTCTGGCGCTGAAAGCGGGAAGTTCTGGGACGAAACGCTGCAGAAAGACGGCTGGAGCTGCGACCCGGCACGGACGGACGTGCGGAATTTCCCGCAGATGATCTGCCTCAGCGCCCTTGCGGGCGACCCGGCGTCGGACAGCTGGTTCCGGATCCGGCTGTATTTGCGGCCGTGGGGCGTGGACTGGTCCGACGTGCGGACCGGGGATGTGAGCGGCTGCTGGTATGAGGATATGATGCCGCCGGGCTACGACAGCTGGTACGCGCGGCTTCTGGCGCAGGGCACGGCGCAGATGCCGGATTCGTTCGGCGAGGGCTGGGCACTGCTGCGCGAAGGCGGCGATTGACAAACCGGGGCGCGTCCCCGTAGAATAAAGATGGAAGATCACGGACTGCGCCGCAGCCCTTTGCGGGGGGCGGCGAAGGAAAGGAGAACGAATATGGCTTTTTGTCCCTATTGCGGCAGCGAGGTAGAGCAGGGCGCGAAGTTCTGCACCGAATGCGGCGCCGCGCTTGAGCAGCAGACGCCCCAGCCGCAGCCCGCGGCGCAGACCCGGCCCGCCGAGCCGCAGCCGCAGCGCGCGGACGGCTTCCCGCCTCCGCCGGAGGCTCCGTATCCCGCGCCGCAGCCGAAGACGGCGAAAAAGCGCTCCAAAGCGCCGCTCATCATCGGGATCGTTGCGGGTGTGCTGGTGCTGCTGGCTGTCCTGTGGGGGCTGATCGGCAGAAGGCTCTTTGCGCCCTATGAAATGCAGACGGAGCCGGTGGATCCGTCGCTGCATACCGCTTCACAGAACGAATTCTGGAACGGCGACTGGTACGGCTGGTGGATCATCGAGTCCGGCACCGGCGACTACGCGCTCAGCGAGGGCGGCTGGTGGGATGCCTGCGCCCACATCGACCTCGGCGAGGACGGCAGCGGAACGCTCACCCTCTGGGACGATTCCTGCGAGGCAGGGGAGTACATCGCCCAGGCAAGCGTGCAGGCGGAGGCCGATCTCACGACGAGCGGACGGCTCGTCTCGACAGACGGCAGCTTCCTGAACTGCCCGCTGACCGGTGCGGACGCGTGGTATATCGACGCGGCTGCGCCCGAATCCATGCCGTATCACGACATGATCTGCATCTCCGGCGTCTATACCGACCCAGAGGGGCAGCGGCAGCTCCTTCGTCTATACGATCTATCTGCGCCCCTGGGGCATGGACTGGGAGGATGTGCGCGCTGCGGACGAGTCGCTCCTGCCGTATTACTACGACGACTGGTACCTGCCCCTGATCGAAGCGGGCGGCAGCATGCCGGATCAGATCGGCGAAGAACTGAGCTACGCATAACACAAAACGCGCAGGCAGCTGTCTGCGCGTTTTCTGCCGGTTGCCACAATGTACAGGCTATGGTATAATACAAAAAAGCAATTTGCGGGAGGAATGCAGATATGGAACTTGCGGAACAACGATATCAGCACTGGTGTGCGCAGAAGACGCTGGACCCGGAGCTGCGGCAGGAGCTTGCCGCCATGCAGAACGACGCGGACAAGATCACTGACGCCTTTTACCGCGATCTGGAGTTCGGCACGGCCGGTCTGCGCGGCGTTCTGGGCGCGGGCACGAACCGGATGAATATCTACGTCATCCGCCGCGCGACGCAGGCGGTCGCCGACTATCTCAACGAGACGGACCTGCCGAAGACCGTCGCCATCGGCCATGACAGCCGCATCAAGAGTGACGTTTTCGCCCGGGAGGCTGCAGCGGTCTTCGCTGCCAACGGCATCACGGCGTATCTCTATCCCCGGCTCGAGCCGGTCCCGGCGCTGAGCTTCGCCGTGCGGCATTTGCACTGCGGCCTTGGCATCTGCGTGACGGCCAGCCACAACCCCGCGGCCTACAACGGCTACAAGGTCTATGGTTCCGATGGCTGCCAGATGACGCCCGAGGCCGCCAAGCGCGTGGTCGCGCTGCTGGAGCAGATGGACTATTTCACGGCCGCAAGAACAGAGGACTTTGACGCCGCGCTCGCCGCGGGCCGCATCCGGTATATCCCGGACGAGGTGCTGGACGCGTTCGTAGACGCCGTCTACGCCCAGCGCGTCGGCAGCGGCGACGGCATTGCGGATCTGAAGCTCGTCTATACGCCGCTCAACGGCGCGGGACTCGAATGCGTCAGAAAGCTCACGCAGAAGCTCGGCATCCGGAACATGACCATCGTCAAGGAGCAGGAGCAGCCGGACGGCCATTTCCCGACCTGCCCGTACCCGAACCCCGAGATCCGCCAGGCGATGGAGCTCGGCCTGCAGTACTGCGACCGCGTGCACCCCGACATCCTCATCGGCACCGACCCGGACTGCGACCGCTGCGGCGCCGCCGTCCCCGACGGCAAAGGCGGCTATCGCCTGATCTCCGGCAACGAGATGGGCGTCATCCTGCTTGATTTCATCTGCCGCAGCCGCATCGCCAACGGCACGATGCCGGAAAACCCCGTCGCCGTCACGACGATCGTCTCGACCGACATGGTCACGGCCGTCGCCAACAAATACGGCGTGGAGCTGCGCCGCGTGCTGACGGGCTTCAAGTTATCGGCGAGCAGATCGCCCTGCTGGAGGCGGGTGGTCATCCCGAGCGCTATATCTTCGGCTTTGAAGAGAGCTACGGCTATCTCTCCGGCCCGCACGTGCGCGATAAGGACGCGGTCAACGCCGTGCTGCTCATCTGCGAGGCCGCGGCCTGGTACGCGAAAAAGGGTATGACGCTCGGCGACGCGATCGACGCGCTCTACGCCGAGTTCGGCTGCTTCTGCAACGCGCAGAAGAGCTTCACCTTCGCCGGCGAGACCGGCATGGAGAAGATGGCGTCGCTGATGTCCGGCCTGCGCACACACCCGCTGCAGAGCGTCGCGGGCCTGCCGGTCGAGGGCTTTACGGATTACGAGCAGGACGGCAACGGCCTGCCGAAGGCCAACGTGCTCGAATACCGCCTGCCCGGCGGCGCAAAGCTCATCATCCGCCCCTCTGGCACAGAGCCGAAGATCAAAGCCTACCCCAGCGCCGTCAAGCCCACCGTAGAAGAACCCGCCCGCCAGCTCGACACCCTCGCCGCCGCAGCCGCCGAGCTGCTGGCCTGACGGCAAACCAGCGAAAAAATAAAAAAACCCTCTTGCAAAACCAGACTGGATATGCTATGATATATAAGCTAATTCAATAGCTATCCGGGTGTGGCGAAGTTTGGTATCGCGCTTGAATGGGGTTCAAGAGGCCGCTGGTTCGAATCCAGTCACTCGGACCATCAAAAATCGGTTGAAATCATGTGATTTCAACCGATTTTCTTTATATTTCGCATCAAAATAAATTCCATAAAATAGGAGATTTCTTATTTCGCCCGGAATGAAACCTGAATGAGAAAAATTTCTATGGTTATCTCCTAATCATTTCAAGACATATTCTAAACTTTTCTCTGTATCTTCTGATTTTTTTCAATTTTTTTGAAAATTTGTATGGCTGCACAATATTCTGCTTTCGGGATTGTGCACAATATATAAAATCAAATCAGTCCGCCTGCGCGTGAAACGGGGCGAAAATTTTTCCTGAGTATCCATGAATATCTTTGAAGGTTCAACTCGAGTTGAGATTTAACACAGACAAATAATTAAAAGCCCCAGCAATGCTTATAATCGTTCGATTACTTACAGAATTGGTCTGTCTTAACCAATCTCAAGTGTTTATGATGCAGACTGGGAGGTCGAGCTGGAGTCGCATTCCCCGCTGCAAATGATTGAGCCGAATCAGACGCTCTGGCATACCGAGTGTTGGGAAATACGCCCCGGCATCTCGCTTCCCACAGCTATGCCGCAAGAAGCGGAACTCAACCCGATCCATAGGTCTCAAAATTACAGCCAAAGTCCGGGTATCTAGTCAATAAAACTTTTTTATCAATCATAACGATAACGCTTCTGGTTCGCTATATAAAAATCAGCAGAGTTGGGAGTCTATCGGTACGGCCATAAGGGGCTTCATTTACGCCAGAAATGGAGTCCTGATGTGTTATATGGGAGATTGGACGCAGATACGATCGTTTGCCATGATAAAAAGCGAATCAAGTTTCATGAGGACAGCATATAATGGCCAACGACAACGTATGCTTTTCTGCGAAAAAGGGAGAGATACACGCCATCTGCGGAGAAAATGGCGCCGGAAAATCCACTCTCATGAAACTTCTCTTTGGAGTTGAGCAGCCGAATCAGGGGCGGATAATCATCAGAGGCCAGGAGGTCAAGCTTACTTCGCCGATGAAAGCCATAGAAATGGGAATAGGGATGGTGTACCAGCACTTCATGTTAGTATCGTCCCTTACTGTAGCTGAAAATGTGATGCTGGGCATTGAACCGAAAAGAGGGATACTTTGACCGCGACAAGGCAGTGGCGAGGACAAGGGCTATCTGCGAAAAAAATACAAATTTGAAATAGACCCTCTGGCAAAAAATTGAAGACCTTTCCGTAGGGGTAAAGCAAAAGGTGGAAATAATCAAGGCCCTGATAAGAGGTGCGGAGATACTCATTCTTGACGAGCCCACCGCCGTGCTTACGCCCCAAGAAACAAAAGAGCTTTTCGAACAGCTGAAGCTGCTCAAGCAGGCTGGACATACCATAATTTTCATTTCACACAAACTAAATGAAGTAAAATACCTTTGCGACAGGATCACCATAATACGTCACGGGCGCACAGTTGGAGAGTATGCAGCAGCGGATGTATCGGAATCGGATATATCCCGACTTATGGTGGGTACCGACGTAGAGCTGAAGATACATAAGGATCCAGCAAAGCCAAAGGCAGTTGTACGAAGCGTTCAGGATTTGGTCACCTACAACGAGGCAGGCAAAAAGACACTCGGTGGTGTATCCTTTACGGTACGCGAGGGAGAGATCGTAGGGATATGTGGCGTTGAGGGCAACGGTCAGTGTGCCATTATAAATATGATAACCGGCTTTGGTCAGGGCGGTTCTGGTGATATTACCGTAAACGGCCGGGATATACGAAGCATGAGCATACGCCAGCTTAGGGACGAGGGTATGGTGCATGTGCCTGAGGATCGAATGGCTATGGGTGCGGCAAAGGATATGTCAATACGCGAAAACCTTATGGCTGATAAAATATCTCTGCCGCAGTATAATAAAAAATTCACCCTGAATGATGAAGCTATCACCATGGATACGAACTAGTGGATAAAAAGATTTTGATATACTCTGTGCCGACAGCTCGCAGCTGGTGGGCATGCTTTCTGGCGGTAATATCCAGAAAATGGCCGTTGCCAGGGAGCTTACCAGCCATACAAAGCTTATTGTGTGCGATCAGCCTACCCGTGGAATCGACGTTGGCGCAACCGAGGCCATACGCAAGCGCATTCTCCAAATGCGTGACGAAGATAACGGGGTGTTGTTGGTGAGTGCGGATCTGGGGGAGATAATGAACCTTTCCGACAGGCTGATAGTAATGTACGGAGGCGAGATAGTTGCATAGTTCCCTGATGTCAGCAACATTACAGAAGATGAACTGGGCTTCTATATGTTGGGAGTAAAGAGGATGCCTTCCGAGGAGATTGGAGGTGCCTTTGTTGGATAAAATGGCAGCGAGAATAAACGTCGGCAAAATTCCTGATTTCAAGAACATGAGCGTAAGAACGAAGCACAATGTGCTGCGCACCTCTGCCGCCCATAGGCATAGGTCTTGCCGCTGCAATCGCACTGATACTGATCACGGCAAGTGAGCCGGGCGAGGCAGTACACTACTTTCTGGTAGCTCCCTTTCTGAGCAGGGCGTACTTTTCTCACCTGATAGAGGTAATAATCCCGCTTCTGTTTACGGGCAGCGCAGTGTGCATCATGTTCTCGGCGAACCAGTTTAACCTGGGGCTCGAAGGCGCTTTTATCTGGGCGGCCTTGTGGCGGCGGTATCGGGAATATACTTTGTAAAGAATGTACCGGTAGTCAGTCCGCTGGTCGGGATCTCTCTCGGCGGCATAATTGGTGCAATCATAACAACCATACCAGCCTTGCTGCAACATAAATGGAGGGCAAACGTGTTGGTTTCGTCTCTTATGATGAACTATGTCTGCCTTTACCTCGGCCTATTTCTACTGTTCCATCACTTCAAGGATCCCGCATCCAGCCAGCATTCTATCCGATAGGCAGCGCAGCTGCACTTTACGCCTCTTATACCCGGAACGAAAATACACTCCGGTCTGATACTGGCTGCAGTGGTAACGTTCTTTTCGTGGCTGCTGCTCTACCGAACAAAGACCAGATACTCCCTCAGAGCAGCCGGTCAGAACCCCACCTTTGCAAAGTATGCAGGACTCAGCGTCGGTTCGCTCGCGGTAGTGAGCCAGCTCATAGGCGGCTTTATCGGTGGCATGGGCGGCGCGGTGCAGATGCTGGGCCTATTCAGCCGCTTTCAGTGGATCGAGTTGCTGGGCTTTGGCTGGGACGGCGTTACCGTGGCCATATTTGCAAAAAACAATCCCAGGAACCTGCCTCTTGCAGCGCTGTTTATCGCCTACTTCCGCACGGGTGCTTGGGTGATGTCCTTTAAGGCCGGCGTGCAGATAGACCTTGTGTCTGTCTTTGAGGGGATCATGGTGCTGTTCCTGCTGGCAGAGCAATTCCTTTTGGGCACTTACAGCAAAATGATCTTCAAGGATGCAGATCGCAAGCGCAAAGAGAGGGAGGCCATCGAACAAGGCAACGATAAGGAGGGCGCACAGGCATGAGTACCTTCTGGGACAATCTTTCAGGCATTTTTCAAACGTAAACTTCTATTTCGCGGTAATTCGTGTTACAGCGCCCATACTCTTCGCAACGTTGGGCTGCGCGGTAGCGGAAAAGGCTGGCAGCACAAACTTGGGAATGGAAGGGATCATGCTGGTGGCAGCTTTTACCGGCGTGATATTCTCTGCCTTTTTCGGCGGTGTCTGGGTCGGGCTCCTTGCAGCGATCATCGCCGCTGTGCTTATGGGTCTTGCAATAGCCTACTTTTCACTGAAGTTGAAGGTAGATATAATTCTCGTTGGTATAGCCATAAACCTCATTGGAACTGGACTTACGGGTTTTCTGATATACGTGCTCACAGGCGACCGCTCTACCACAACCTCGCTGCAAAGCGGCGTATTGCCCCAGATCAGCATCCCCGGCATACAGGATACACCAATTCTCGGAAGCGTGCTTTTGGGTCACAATGTGCTTACATATGTTTCCCTACATGGTCGTTGCGGTCATATCCTTCCTGCTGTACAAAAACAAGTCTGGGTCTGCGCATACGCGCTGTGGGTGAAACCCGGATGCAGCAAGATCTGTAGGCGTAAGTGTAAACAGAATCAAGACGATCGCCCCTCGCCATATCCGGGTTGTTGGGAGGTCTTGGCGGCGCGTTCATATCTATGGCGTATCTGCCCTATTTTGCAAAGGGAATAACGGCAGGTCGCGGCTATATAGCCCTTTTGCCGCCTGTGCAATGGGTCATGCTACTCCCATAGGTTCACTGCTTACCTCCATACTTTTTGGATTCTTCTATGCCCTCTCAACCTACGCCAGAACTTTGGGAATACCGGATCAACTGGTAACGATGCTGCCTTATGTAGCAACTCTCGTTGGCTTGGTAATATACTCCATAAGGGCGCGGTAGAAGGAACAGAAAAGGTTGCACCTGAAGGGATAAACCAACGGAGCTGCATTGGATCGAGATTTCATAAAGTGTTTGATCTTGCTGTCTCCTTTCAGAATGGTGTGTCGTAACTTCATTCTACCAGAGTCTGCAAGCTATGTCTTTTTTATCCTCTTTTCAATTTGCGCAAGTTATTGCACATTATCATCCAGAGTGTTCACATGATGCACGATACACGCAGAAACGTCCCCTCGCACTGCAAAAGACACGACAAAGGAAAAAACAATGTCGGTGCCGGCGCAAAAGTGTGGTATACTGGAAAAAACTCCAGTCGGCAGAGGAGCAGTGAAAAGCATGAAGCACGTTCCGTTTTTGGGAAAGCTGATCATCATGGGGGTGATCCCGCTGGCGGTGCTCGGTATCGCGGTTGGCATTCTGTCTTTCCGGCAGGCTGCGCTTGTTGTGAGACAGTCGCAAAAGCGCGTCATCTCCGACACGATCAACCGCATCGACATCAACATCAACGTCAAAGCGCGCCAGTTTGACGGCTTTCTCACCGCTGTCTCCGAAAGTCCCGAGACGGCCCTTCTTTTGCAGGCCGCGGGCGCCGGCACAGCGGACCGCTTTGACAGCCGTGCGCTGCAGCATTTCTGCCGCACGACGCTCGGCTCGTTCGCAGAGGTCAAGAGCGTGGAGCTCTATCTCGGCAGCAGTCCGGTGTTTCCGAGTTGTTCACAGACGCCTGCCCGCCTGCGCTCACTCTATGACAAGGCCGGGCGCAGCAGCGGCGCAACCGTGTGGATGGACGCCAATGTGCACGGAGGCGAAAAAACCGTGACGCTTTGCCGCGCGCTGATGGACGGTGGGGAAGCCGCTGGATTGATCGTTCTTGAGCTTGACGCCCGAATGTTCGGCAGTCTGGTGCTGACCAAGCAGAAGATCCTCAACTATCAGACGACCTTTCTTACCGACCGCAGCGGGACTGTCCTGTACAGCGACAGCGCCATCCACGACGGCTGGCTGCGGCTCGCGCTGGAGCACTACCGCGGCGGAGAGCGGAAATTCACGCTTACCGCCGACGGTGCGCGCTCTTATGGCTGCTCGCAGTATAACGCGCTGACACATTGGGTAACGTATACCGTTATTCAGGAACCGGCGCTCTTTCCCGGCGCAGCGCCGCTCAAGCGTTATATCAGTCTCGTCGTGCTCGGCTCGGCCATTTTTGTTTTCGTGTGCCTGCTGCTTTTGTCCATGGCCATTGTCAAGCCGCTTGATCAGCTCAAGGATGGCATGCGTCGGGCGCAGGATCACGACTTTAAGCTCCGGCTGGAAAATGACCGCACCGACGAGATCGGTGCGCTGACCGACAGCTTCAACTGCATGCTCGACCGCATCAACACGCTGGTCAATCAGGTCTACCAGCAGGAGCTGGCACAGAAAAATGCAGAGATCGAAGCGCTGCAGGCGCAGATCAACCCGCATTTTCTGTATAACACGCTTGACTCCGTCAACTGGATGCTCATTGCACGCGGGGAGATGGACATCAGCGCCGTTGTGGTCGCGCTTGGCAAGCTGATGCAGTACAGCATGGACACGGCGCGCGCCATGGTCAGTCTGGAGGAGGAATATCGGAATGTGCGCGACTACCTGATGATCCAGAAAAACAGGCTGGAGGACCGGCTGGAGTTTACGCTGGAGCTGGATGAGCCGCTCAAATGCTTCCCGGTGCCGAAGCTGATTTTGCAGCCGTTGGTGGAAAATGCGATCAAATACGGGATCGAGCCCAGCTTACAGCCGGGGCATATTCTCGTGCGGACGCGAAAAACAGATGACGACATTCAAATCCTGGTAAAGGATAACGGGTGCGGCATGGATGAGGCGCAGCTGACGTTCTACCGCAGACTGCTGCGCAATGATCTGTCAGGGCAGACGAATATCGGCGTGCGCAACGTTGCGTGCCGTCTGCAACTGCATTTTGGAGGCCGGTGCGGCTTCGACGTGTCCAGCCGGCCCGGAGACGGGCTGAGCATCACCATCCGGATCCCGGCGCAGGAGGAGCAGTCATGACGATTTTCATTGTGGACGACGAGCCGAAGATCCGCAACGGCATGGGAAAGCTGCTGTCAGCACATCCGCACTGGCAGGTGCAGACCTTTGCTGACGCGAAAAGCGCGCTGCACAGGCTGTATGAAGGCGCAGCGGACGTCATCATCACCGATATTCAGATGCCGGACGCCTCGGGCCTTGACATGATCGAGGCGGTCCGGCAGGTCAACAAGACCGTTCCCATCCTCATTCTCAGCGGCTACAGCCGCTTCGATTACGCACAGCGGGCGATTGAATCCGGCGTGCGCAAATATCTGACAAAGCCGACCAACCCGGTGGATCTGATCGCCGCGCTGGAGCAGATCGAGCGGGAGCAATGTGAGCAGATCCAGCGCCTTCAGCGGCAGGCGCAGAAGGAACCAGACCTGAAGCCGGTCGACAATCTGCTCGTGCTGCGGGCGATCGAATACCTGCAGGCGCATTATGCCGAGCGCATTGGTTTGGCGCAAACGGCGCAGGCGCTGTATATCTCACCCAACTACCTTTCCGAGCTTTTCCGCAAGACGACCGGCATGCGCTTCACGGAGTATCTGCTGCAGCTGCGGCTGGACAAATCGCGCGCGTACCTGTGCGACGTTCGCTATCGTGTTTCCGACGTTACGCAGATGGTCGGGTTTCAGGACGCACGGTATTTCTCCATCTCCTTCAAAAGCGCTTCCATCTGACGCCGATGGAATATCGAAACCGTTATGCGGGCAGCCATACGCCGGACAGCTCCGGGGAACTATCAAAATAGATAAATTGCACGGAATATTTTTGTATATTATTATATATTGCGCCGAAGAAACCGTAAAAAATAAAAAAAATCGGTAATCTAACACCTTGTGATTTCGGTGGAAATCCTTCAGAATGGAAATAAAGAGATCCCCTGGATCTCAATTTTGAAGGAGGGAATACCTGATGAAGAAGTTTCTTGCAATATTCCTTGCACTCGTGCTGACGATGGCGCTGCTTGCCGGATGTGCTGCAAAGCAGGCCACCGAAGCCGGTCAGACTGCAAAAACCGCCGAGACCGTCAAGATCGTGCTGCTGCTGCCCGGCGAGGTCAATGACCAGGGCTGGAACGCGTCCAACTATGCCGGCGTTGTCGCCTGCAATGAAAAGCTCGGTACCAAGATGGAATACGTCGAGGCTGTTCAGGAGGCTGACTTTGAATCCACCTTCCGCGAGTACGCCGAGCGCGGCTATGACATCATCATGGCAGCCGGCTCACAGTTTGACGAGGCTGCCTCCTCCGTTGCTGCCAATTATCCCAACACGCTGTTCATGGTCGTCAACGGCGCAAAGTGCGATAAGGCAAATCTCTGCCCGCTGTTCCCGAAGGAATATGAGGCCTCCTATCTGGCTGCGATCGTCGCGGGCTACATCACCGAAACCGGAAAATTTGCTATGATCGGCGGCGACCCCAATCAGGCCATGCAGGACCTGATGGCGGTGTACGGCAAAACTGCCGTTTCCATCGCCAAGGAGCGCGGCATTGCAGACGCCTCGTACAATCTCGCGTATGCCAACAGCTGGTCTGATATTGCTCTTGGCAAGCAGATGTCTGAGAGCATGATCGATGACGGCGCGGACGTTGTGTTTGCCTATGCCAACGAGCTTGGCCTCGGCGTGATCAATGGCGCGATCGAAAAGGGCGTTAAGGCGGTCGGCTATTCCTCGGATCAGACGGTCATCGACCCGAAAACGGTCGTGGCCTCCGTTGACTTTGATTATGCCACCATGTACGTCTGGGCGATCAACGAGTGGCTTGAGGGCAAGCTGAAGGGCAATCAGATGATCGAGGTCGGCGTACCTGAGGACATCTATTTCCCGGTCTACACGGAAAACTGCCCGCAGGAGGCAAAGGACGCCTGCGACGCGGCTGTCAAGGCGCTGAAGGAAGGCAGCGTGGATCTGAAGGCGCTGTTTGACTGAGCTTCCACATTTGTAAACCATAGAGGGGGCTGCTGCGGGGATTTGTGTGCAGCAGCCCCCTGCAGTTAGGAGAGAACGAGATGGCATGTGTTGTTGATATCCGGCATGTCTCAAAGTATTTTGCCAAGGTCGCAGCCAACAAGGACGTCAGCCTTACGGTCGACGCCGGACAGGTCGTTGCGCTGCTGGGCGAAAACGGCGCCGGAAAAAGCACGATCATGAAGATCCTCTACGGCCTGTATGCCAAGAATGAGGGAGAGATCCTCATCGACGGCGTGCCGCAGCAGATCCATTCCCCAAAAGACGCGATGGCGTGCGGCATCGCAATGATCCAGCAGCATTTTTCTCTTGTGCCGACGCACACGGCAACCGAAAACATCATTCTCGGCAACAGCCGCGGGCTTCTGAACCTCAAAGCATGCAATGAGAAAATCGAGGCGCTGGCCCGGAAATACGGCTTTGACATCCCGGTCGACCTACCCGTGGGGAAGCTGGCCGTCGGCGTGCAGCAAAAGGTCGAGATCCTCAAGGCGCTGTATATGAACGCGCGGATCCTCATCATGGATGAACCGACGGCTGTTCTGACGCCGCAGGAGTCGGATACGCTGATGCAGTTTATCCGTGATTTCACAAAGCAGGGAAATTCCGTGATCTTTATCACGCATAAAATGAAAGAGGTCATGCAGGCGGCGGACAGGATCGTCGTCATGCGCGCAGGCATCGTCGTGGATGCGCTTGAAAAGGCTGACGCGACGGAAAGCCTGCTCGCCAGACTTATGATCGGTCAGGACGTCGAGCCGGAGCACCGCCCGGCGCCGGTCAGACTGGATGGCGCAGAGCCGGTTCTGGAACTGCGGGAGATCCAGCTGCAGCCAAAGCATGCGCCTGCGATTCTGGATCATGTCAGCTTTACAGTCCATGCAGGCGAGATCTTCGGTATCGCCGGCGTCAGCGGCAACGGACAGGACGAGCTATGCGATCTGATCGCAGGCTCCCGCACGGCAAGCGCAGGTCAGATCCTGCTGGATGGAACGGATATCACAAATGCCTCCATCCGCGCTCGGATCGAGGCGGGGCTTGGATACGTTCCGGTCGATCGTTACCGCGACGGTATGGTCATGGACATGACGCTGGCGGAGAATATGTTCCTGAAAAGCAGCTTTTCGGCTCGCTGGGCCAGGCACGGCGTCATCAACCGGAAGGCGCTGGAGGCGTTTACCGCCGAGCAGATCCAAGAGCACCGCGTTAAGGCTGGAGGCCCGGGCGATTTTGCAAGGAGCCTATCCGGCGGCAATCAACAGAAGGTCGTGCTGGCCCGAGAGGTCGATCTCGGCCGCCGTCTTCTGGTTTTCAACCAGCCGACACGAGGGCTGGATATGGGCGCGGTCGACCGGATCCACAAGGTCATTTTGCAGGAGCGCGAGAGCGGGAAAGCCGTTTTGATGATCTCAACGGAGCTCAGCGAGATCTTCGCCCTGTGCGACCGCGTTGCCGTCATGTACAAAGGGCGCATGATGGGGATCTATGAAAACGGCAGCCGCAGCGCCGCGCAGATCGGTCTGCTGATGGCCGGTATCTCGGAGGAACAGGAGGGAGCGCAGGCATGAAAGACAAGCTGCAGATGCTCGCATACAACATTGGCGCTGTGCTGATCGGGCTGGTCATCAGTGGCTGCATGCTGCTGTTTATGAAGGTCGATCCGCTCGCCGTGTGTGCAGAAGCGTTGGGGAAGATCTTCTCCGACCGGTATACGCTTGGTGAGATCCTGGTCAAGGCCTCGCCGCTGATCTTTACCTCGCTCGCCTTTGCGTTCACCTACAAGGCAAATCTGTTCAACATCGGTGCGCAGGGCCAGTTTTACGCCGGCTCGATCGCCGCCATTACGGTTTCTCTCGCAATCGGGGAGCACGCGCCAACGCCCGTCGTCCTGCTGTGCTCCTTTGCCTGCGCGTTTGCCGCAGGCGCTCTCATTGAGGGCTAATCGGTCTGGCAAAGGCCAGATTCGGCGCAAATGAATTTCTTGTCAGTATGATGTCCACCTATGTTGTGCAGGCTCTGATGGACTATCTGCTGCGCACGGTCTTGCAGGAGACCAAGGCGGAATACCTGCAGACCGACGCCATCAGCCGGAATGCGTACCTGCCCGCGATCGTCCCGGTCACCCGGATCCATCTGGGCTTTCTGATCGCGGCGCTTGCGGCTGTGTTTGTCTGGTTTCTGCTTTACAAAACGCCGCTGGGCTTCCGCATCCGCGCGGTAGGCTACAACCGTAATGCCGCAGAGCTTGGCGGCATCCGCAGCCGAACGATCTTTGTCATTGCGTTTCTGATCGCGGGCGGCCTTGCCGGACTGGCCGGCTTTACGGAGATCAACGGCGTGCAGCATATGCTGCTGCAAAACTTCAATGCCTCGATCGGCTCGTTCGGCATCGGCATTGCGATCCTTGCCAACGGGAATCCCATCGGCTGTATTTTTGCCTCGATCCTGTTCGGCTTCCTCAACGTTATGGGGACCACGATGGGGCGGTTGCCGGGACTGAGCATTCCCGCGAGCATCATTGACCTGATCGAAGGCATTGTAATGGTCTGTGTGATCGTCTCCTATTATGTCCGCAGCCGCGCGGAATTCCGGGCGCAGAAAAAGCGCATCAGAAAGGCAGGGGGCTAGAATGGTAAATCTTCTGACCAGAGCGATCATGATGAGCACGCCGCTGCTGCTCGGCGCATTGGCTGAGGTCTTTGCTGAGCGAACCGGCATGATGGTCTGCGCCATCGAGGGATCTTCCTGCTTGGCGCGTGGGGCGGCTTCGTTGGCGCCTATGTGACGGGGAGCGCCGGACTGGGCCTGCTCATCGCAATGGGCTGTGGGCTTCTGATGGCCGCGCTGTACGGCGTGATCACAGTTTATATGCGCCAGCAGCAGGTCGTCACCGGCACGGCGCTCAATATCCTTGCAGCCGGTATCTGCGCATTCTTTCAGCGTGTGATCTTCGGCATTCCGACCTCGCCCTTGCAGATCGCCACGCTTCCAAAGCTCGCGATCCCGCTGTTGAGCAGGATCCCGCTGCTCGGGCCTGTCTTTTTTCACGCAGAATATTCTGACCTATCTTGCCTACCTGATGATTCCGGCCGCGCTTTTCCTTCTCTATCGGACTTCGCTGGGCCTCACCCTGCGCTCAACGGGTGAAAATCCGGTCGCCGTCGACGTTGCCGGTCTGAACGTCAACCGGATCCGCTTCCTGACGGTTCTGGTCGCAGGCGCTGTCAGCGGGCTGGCGGGTTCGTTCTATACGGTCGGATACCTTGGTATGTTTACGAGCAATATCATCGGCGGCCGCGGCTGGATCGCATTTGCGATCTGCTTTCTGGGCAACTGGAGCCCGAGGGGCGCTGTGCTCGGAACGCTGGCCTTTGGTTTGGCCGACGCTGTGTCCATCTACATTCAGTCGGTCTCAGGCAGTTCGGCCTTCCCGAATGAGCTGATCATTGCGCTGCCCTATATTCTGACGATCCTCCTGACGATCTGCCGCAAGAACTTTAACGTTCCGGCAAAGCTCGGCGTTCCCTATTCCAAGGAAAGCTGACTGCGGTGCACAGCAGCCGGAATGGAGAGCGGAGGACGAACATTCACGGGACTGCCGCAGAATGAAGAGGAAGGAAAAGAGGCTGCTGCCCAGGATCCGGCTTCATATTTTTTAGCGGGAGAAATCACAGATCACTGCGATTTCTCCCGCTGGTTTCAACGATTGAATGGAGGACGCCATATTCTGCAAAAGGTTGAAATTTACAGCACTGACTTTTTCCATTTCCTGATCTTCGTCCGAAACGTTCCGAAGGGCGCAACGGTATTGACATGGATGAATTTGTACACCTCCCACACCGCTGTTTTGGTGGCGTCATCCGCCCACCGTCTCATGTGCGGCTGGAACAGCTCCTCCTCGCTCATGGAATCGATCATGGTCTGGATAGCGGCGATATTTTCATTTAATTTGCCCCTCAATTCCGCCAAGGACAGATGGGTGTAGGTGTCCGTGAACCATTGGTACAGGCCGCCCAGCTGGTTCCACTTGAACTGCTCCGACGGTGTTTTCACGTCCATTCCACGCTTCTCGTCAGTCTCCCATTTTAAGAGCAGTGTCGTCCATCCCACCTGATATGCAAGATTCTCTGCCGGCGTTCTGTCCACCTCGGGAACTCTTTTATCCTTCAGGGCTTCCGGGATCGTATCAAACTCGGAAATGTACTTTTCAAAGCTCTGACGGATCTCGTTTTTGAGCTCCTCTTTATCCTTGTATGCTCTCAAAATATCCCTCCCTTACCGATTCTCCGCCAGATATTCCTCTGCATAGTGGACGGCCACCGCGCCGTCCGATACGGCGGTGACCACCTGCCGCAGCGCCTTGGTGCGCACGTCGCCAACGGCAAACACGCCGGGGAGGTTGTGCGGGTGGATTCGTCCGCCACGATATAGCCGGACTTGTCCAGCGCCAGCTCACTTCGGAACAGCTCCGTCGCCGGGGCACGTCCCACGCTGATGAACACACCGTCGCAGGCAAGCTCGTGCTCTGCGCCGGTGTTGACATCTTGCAGCCGAAGCCCCGTCAGGCGGTTGTCGTGCAGCAGAGCGGAAACGGTGCTGTTCCAGCAGAATTCTACGTTGGGCGCGTTCATCAGCGGTTCATGATAGACCTTCGTTGCCCGCAGGCTGTCCCGGCGGTGGATGAGGTAGACCTTTTGGTGTAATACGGGACAGGGCAAGTGCATCCGCCGCGGCGGAGTTGCCGCCGCCCACCACCGCCACGGTCTTGCCCCGATAGGGCGCGCCGTCGCAGGCGGCGCAGTAGTGAACGCCTTTCCGACAAGCGTCTCTTCGCCGGGAATGCCCAAGGGGCGGGGCGATGCGCCGGTGGCGACGACCACCGTGCGGCTCTGAAAGACGCCCTCGCTGGTGTCCAACGTTTTGATTTTCCCGGAAAGACCGACCTTAGTACACCTCTGCCAGCTCCGTCACCGCGCCGAAGCGCTCGGCGCTCTGCTGCATCTTTTCGCCCAGCGTAAAGCCGTCGATGCCGTCTTCAAAGCCGGGGTAGTTGTCGATCTGCTCCGTCAGCGCCATCTGCCCGCCGGCAGAGAGCTTTTCCAGCACCAGGGTGGAAAGTCCGGCACGGGCGGCGTACAGAGCGGCGGTGTATCCGGCGGGGCCGCCGCCGATGACGATCATATCATAGATTTTTTCCATAGATGTCTCCTTACTGAGAAAGCGCTTCCTGATAAATGCTTCGATGGCCGCCTTGGAGCCGGGGGCGACGACGGAGCCGAGCACCTCACCGTCCTTAAAGAGCAGCAGCGTGGGGATGGTATCGATACCGAAGCGCTCGATGAGCTGCGGCTCCTCGTCGTAGTTGATCTTGCCGGTGATGAGCGTGTCTGCATACTGCTCGCCTACCTTGTCAAAGGCCGGGGCAATGCGGCGGCAGTAGGGGCACCACTGCGCCCAGAAATCCACCAGCACGGGCTTGTCCGCGTGCAGGACGTCATTTTCAAAGCGGTTGGTCGTAATGGTAAGCATCGTAAAATCCTCCTATTTGTGTGCAAAAAGTTGTGTTTCAATATCTGTGATCGTAATGCGCGAGAGATACGCGGCGCACTGCTCGTTCATGTTCCGGTAGAGCGCATCCATCACGCCTGCCATGCCGGAGCAGATGGCGCAGTCCCGGTCATGTCCCCGCTGTGCCACGCGCAGTCCACAAAGCGGGCATTTACCGCCTCCGCCACCTGCCGCAGGGTCAGCGTCGCCGGGTCTGCCGTCAGGCGGTAGCCGCCGTCCAAGCCCTCCCGGGTCTCCACCATCCCCGCCTTTTTCAGCCCCGCCAGCACCCGGCGAACGCGGGTGGGGTTGGTGCAGATATTCTCCGCCAGTGCTTCGCTGCTGAGGGAGCGTCCGCTGTGGCTCAGGCAGACCAGCGCGTGAACGGCCAGATTAAAAGGAGCTGTCCACCCTTATCCCTCCTTCACAAGCTCGTAGGGCCAGTCGATGACGCCGCCAAAGTCGTAGACGCTCTGATACCCCAGCGCCAGCAGCTTTTGTGCGGCATCCTTGCTGCGGCGGCCGCTGCGGCAGTAGATCAGCAGTGTCGCCTCCTTATCGGGCAGCGTCTCGGGCATTTCGCTCCCGATGCTCTCATTGGGCACAAGGACGGCGTTTTCAATATGTCCGCCGTCGTATTCCTCACGGGTGCGGACATCCACCACCACGACCTCCTGCGAGGCCATCATCTCATAGGCTTCCTCGGCGCTGAGCTTATGATACGCCGCCTTGCCTGTCATGTCCTCCGCCTTGTCTTCTTTTGCTCTGGACAGCGCGCAGCCGCTCAGCAGCAGCGCAAATAGGACAGCGAAGCCGGCAAGAAATAAAAAAAGCAGTATTTGACGCATAGGGTCCCTCCAAAGAAACTGTATTTATATTTGTTGCAGTTTGTACTGTGACTATAGCAGATACAGTTGAGGCTGTCAAGCGGCTTTCGGAAAAATTTGACGAACGCACTGATTGCGGTTGACAAACGGGAAGCGATCGATATAATGAAGGAGAAAAAGAATAAGACCTGTTCTTATTTTGAAGGTAGAACATATACAGAACTACAGGGGCAGGGAAGTATGCCGCTGACCCGCTCTTTAAAGCGGAGTGCCTCGGATACAGGGCTGCCTGTTCTTCTATCAAGCGGTTAGAGATGACTAACCAAGATGCGAAGCAGAAAGAGATCCGAAGCCTGAATAAGGAACAGGAAATCGGAAATGGCATCCATGACCGCCTGCATTGCCGAGACACACGCGATAAAGGGAGGGGCAGGTGGCCGTACTCAAAAAAGAGATGGGCGTACGGTTGCAAGCGGTACTGCCGGACGTTACGCCGTGCTAGAAGGGCATATCTGCGCCATGCAGCGTTAAGGCAGACTGCACACAGGCGACTTGCCTTTTCTTCCACCAAGCGGTTAGAGATGGCTAACTGAAATACAGAGCAGAAAGAAACTCAGAGCTTGAACAAGGAAAAGGAAATCGAAACTGTTACCCTCATGGTGCGCCGGTATTGCCGGGGCGTGCATGGGACAAGGGGCGAGGCACTTTGCCCGGCGTGCAATGCACTGCTGGAATACGCCAGGCAGCGGCGGGAAAGATGCCCGCACGGGGACAACAAGCCCTTCTGCTCAAACTGCCCCATACATTGCTACAAGCCGGAAATGC
>VOFC01000508.1_pt1 | contig 22001 bp, 23 predicted proteins | sample 5384161 | NCBI WGS metagenome assembly VOFC01 (sample SAMN12384722, study PRJNA508395) | human gut metagenome | isolation source: healthy gut B | host: Homo sapiens | reverse complement strand
ACAAGAACAGAAGTCATCATTGAAAGTGAACCAAATGCTGTGGCTACCATATCACTCATAACATCGCCATCATAGTTCTTACAAGCCCAGATATATCCTCCCTCTGAACGAATAACTCTTGCTACTGCATCATCTATAAGAGTATAGAAGTATGTTATGCCAGCTTCTTCAAACTTATCCTTATACTCAGCATCGAATATCTCCTGAAATATGTCCTTGAATGTATGGTCATACTTTTTAGAGATTGTATCCTTAGTTGCAAACCAAAGATCCTGCTTAGTTTCAAGAGCAAAGTTAAAACAGCTTCTTGCAAAGTTCTCTATAGAATCATTAAGATTGTGCATACCCTGAAGAACTCCTGCGCCCTTAAAGTTATGAATAAGCTCTCTTGTCTCTTCACCAGCCTCATTAGTAAATACAAGCTCTGCCTTACCAGCCTCAGAAACCTTCATCTCTGAAGCCTTATATACATCACCATATGCATGTCTTGCTATAGTTATAGGTTTCTTCCATGTCTTAACATAAGGTTCAATACCTTTAACGATGATAGGTGCCCTGAATACTGTACCATCAAGAATAGCTCTTATTGTTCCATTAGGGCTCTTATACATCTCTTTAAGGTTATATTCTGAATAATTATAACTTTCATTTAATATACTTCCCAGACTGACTTCATTTCTTTTTTTCTTTCAACATATATCCTTTAAACTTATTAATCTGGACTATATCAGATAATAACAGTCTGTCATTATAGTTATCATCATCATAAAAAGAAGCTTTATATTTCTGTTCAGGAACCGTTATATCAGGCAGTCCTTTCCTGTAAGATACCATAACTGATTGTGTTCCCCTTGTTGTTGCATCCTCCTGTGATAATGTCAGTATGAATTTTCTTTGATATATCAACATATTTTTTACAAGCCTTTGTCACTGTATATCGTAACGACGAACCATCTGCATATGTATCTGAAACTCATATAACATGGCATCCCACCTTGAATCCTGTTTAATATCTTCAACTCCAAAACCAAACGATGTACCATTATCTACATGCCACAGAAAGTTCTCCCAATAGCCATCAGGTGCTTTCTTTGTTGGTGTATGCCAGTATGTGCTTGAATATTCACCCCATGAACCATCCTCATTCTGATACCTCACATATATCTCCTGGTCATTCTGTATTTTTAATCTGGCTACACTTATATAACTAGTTTTTGCACCACTTACTTTATAGGTAAAGGATGTTCCATCATCAAACTGCTCTGGCATCCTGTATAGGTTTGAATTCCATTTTGAATTTCCAGTTATATTCTTAGTATCAAATGTATATGTTGAACCACATAATACATTTTCAGTTATTGCTGACGTGTCATCCCATCTTTCCCACGTACCATTCTGATTCTGATATCTTATGTATACAGTCTGCTTATATGATTTTATAACCTCTTTCTTTTTAGTATGAATATAAATGCTCCGGCTCCTATTCATAGTCCAGTAGTTATCCCATCTTTTACATGCTTCATTCCATGTTGAATCATACCATTTTTTGTCACCTTCCTGTATATAATCAAGTTCATATCCATCTTTAAGATATATCCATGTAGGAACCAATGTACCTTCTTTATATGTAATAGTCTGTCCATCTGAATACCGCATATCAAGACCACTCGTGCTGTGTCCTATAACATCACTGACTCCAGCATCCCACTTGATGTTAAAGCTGCACATCCATCCTAATCTGATAGTTAATGGTTTTCTTGTGCCGAAATATTTCGAACCCCAGTAGGTTCCATCAGAATTTCTTCCACCATCATTCGCATCTCCATCAAAATTGATGTTACAGCCGGCTTCAAACAGGTAACCGTCAAATCCTTCCTTAACATTATTGTCTGGATTGTCCCAGTTGTTATAGTTTTTATAGCCAGTTGCATCCATACTGAATATACAGCCTTCTTTTGAAACATTGTATACAAGAAGATACGGCGTATATCCACGACAGTTCGCATGCTCTGTAAATGTTCCTTCATGCGGTGCTTCATTATCACTATAAAAGGTATATCATCAAAATATATCTGTTTATTATCATCATTCATATATACCCATTTTAAATCAGCTGTACCACCGGCAAAATCCACAGTTATCTGTCTTCTGAAATCATCATCTGAATAACTGCCCGCTGGATACGCATATGCCAGACCTCCACACAATAGCAATAACACTAACACCGATAATACATGTAATAAAGTTATTCTTTTTTGTCCTTAACAGGACATACTGCCATATATACTCCCCCTTTATTCCACTATTCCAAGACATGTAAACACCACAGAACCACATCTATATATACCCATAACGCCCTGAAACATAACCGTATCTATGTTAAACAACGGACTCGCAGCTGCATCAAGCATGCATTCAATAATATCAGTTTTATCTGAAGCTTTATAATATCCTTTATATGTCTGATAACCATATTGCTCATCAAACATAACCCTTATTGTCATAACCTCCATAGGATATGGACATTCCACCGTACTTCCTGTATTAACATCCTTTCCCCTCTGTGCCCGATCTGCGTTTTCGCCATATTGCAGCACACCATTAGCCAGATAGATTTCATGGTCATAAGGACTATCTGTTATGGCTGGCTCCTGCTTTTCTTCTAGTTCTGGCTTCACTTCGGGCTCTGGTTTCTCTTCGGGCTCCGGTTTTTCTTCGGGCTCTGGCTTCTCTTCTGCCTCTGATTTCTCTTCTGCCTCTGACTTTCCTTCTGAATCTGGCTTCCCTTCTGAATCTGGCTTCCCATATTCTTCCTGTTCTTTTATATCTATATCTGTTCCTGAATCTGCCTGTTCATTTGATTCTTCTGGCTCTGCAATGTCTGATTCTTCTTGTTCCTTAGATTCTTTTTGTTCTGCAAAATCCAATTCTGATTCTTTCTGTTTCTTGGATTCTTTTAGCTCTGCAAGATTTAATTCTGTTGCTTTTTTTGTCTGAATCGTTTCAACTGCAGCACTATTTTTTTTCTGGCACTTTGATTTTATCATCCGTATTCTTCTTAACAACGGCTGCAACTGCTAATAATACCCCAATCGTCACTGTTATTAATATTATTTTCAATAAAATATTTCGTTTCATTCTCACTTTCTCACTTCTTCCCTTCTTTATTTTAATCTTATGATACCAGGGTCAAAAGGTCTAAACCCACATGAGCCTGCCCATAGGTGGGTGAAAGACCTTAAAGACCCACGATTAATGGACCCCTCCAATATGATGACATGCAAACATGTCTTAGGATGATAAATCCCATATTAAGTGTCTTGAATATGGAATCAATGGACATTATGTTTATAAAAGATGAATAGTTTTTATTACATAAATATTCTTTATGCTGTCAATAATATCTATAGAATTATTATCCTGATTTTGTCATCTTGTGTTTATATCAGGAATGTCATATATTCTTTCAATCAATTCTCCTGTCTTTTTTGTTAATAACTTTATTATTTAAACTAAATATATCATATATATACTTAATTGTCAATATCGTCAGTATTGTTTTTTTATTATTTATAGAACGCGTAATAACGCGTAATAATTATTACATTTTCATTAAATGGTTTGTTATAATTACATAATTGATTTATAAGATATATGTGTCAGATTTTCTTTTTTGAATATCTTTATCTTTTAGTTTAGGAAAGGACGGTTTTGTAATATGTGCGGTTTTGCTGGATTTACAGGATACCTTGAGAATGGTAAAGATGTTCTTACTGATATGATGAATAAAATTATCCACAGAGGTCCCGACAGTGCCGGTCAGTATATAGATAACAAGGCATATATGGGCTTTAGAAGACTTTCAATCATCGACCTTGATAACGGAAGCCAGCCTATGTTTAACGAAAATAAGAAAATAGTCATCACTTTTAATGGTGAAATATATAACTATCAGGATTTAAGAAAAGAGCTTATTGAAAAGGGACACACTTTTGCAAACAACTCCGATACAGAGGTTCTTATTCATGCTTATGAAGAATATGGTGAAGATATGCTTAATAAACTTCGCGGTATGTTCGCTTTCGTTATCTGGGACAGCGAAAAAGAAACTCTTTTCGGAGCAAGAGACTTCTTCGGAATCAAGCCTTTCTACTACACAGTTGCAGACGGCAACATGATATATGGTTCAGAGATTAAGAGTATCTGGCATCCTGCTTATAAGAAAGAGGTTAATCCTGTTGCACTTGAGAATTATCTCACTTTCCAGTACTCAGTACTTGATGAAACATTTTTCAAAGGAATATTCAAGTTGATGCCTGGTCACTGCTTCACTTTCCACAACGGCGAGCTTAACATAAAAAGATACTGGGAGCCTACTTTTGATGCTGATGAGAGCAAGTCTTTAGATGAATTTGTACAGGAGATCGACGATGTTATGCATGATTCCGTAGAACACCACAAGATTAGTGATGTTGAGGTTGGCTCATTCCTCTCCAGCGGTGTTGACTCAAGCTATGTCGCTGCTACATTCAATGGTGATAAAACATTTACAGTTGGATTTGATTATGAAAAATACAACGAGATAGACTATGCAAAGCTTTATCTGACAAGATTAAGATAGACAATTATTCAAAGCTTGTATCAAGTGAAGAATACTGGGCTGCTATCCCTAAAATCCAGTATCATATGGACGAGCCTTTAGCTGACCCTGCTGCCATTGCACTTTACTTTGTAAGCCAGACAGCAGCCAAGCATGTAAGGTTGCCATGTCAGGCGAAGGTGCTGACGAGTTCTTCGGTGGATATAACATTTACAGAGAACCACTTGACCTTGCAGAATTTCAGAAGCTCCCTAAGGGCTTAAGAAAAGGACTTGCCAATATTGCCAACGCTATCCCATTCAAATTCAAGGGAAAAAGCTTCTTGAACAGAGCAAGCAAGACAGTTGAAGAAAGATTCATAGGTAACGCATTTATGTTCAATGAAAAAGAGCGTGCCAGGATATTAAAGAATCCTACTGGAAAGTACGACCATAAGGAGCTTACAAAGCCTTTCTATGATAAGGTTAAGGATAAGGATGATGTTACTAAGATGCAGTACATTGATATCAATTTCTGGCTGATTGGTGATATCTTACTTAAGGCTGACAAGATGAGTATGGCACACAGCCTTGAAGTACGAGTTCCTTTCCTTGACAAGGAGGTATTCGATGTAGCACGTACTATACCAACTAAGTACAAGTAAACAAGAGTAATACCAAGTATGCTATGCGACAGGCTGCCCATAAGTATCTTCCAGACATGGTAGCTGAGAAGAAGAAGCTTGGATTCCCTGTACCTATCAGAATCTGGCTCAAGGATGAGAAGTACTACAATATGATTAAAAAGGCTTTCACAAGTGAAGCTGCAGAAAAGTATTTTAACACTGATGAGATTGTTAAGTATCTTGATGACCACAAAGAAGGTAAGGCCGATAATTCACGTAAGATATGGACAATTTACATGTTCCTTGTATGGTATGAAGATTTCTTTGGTGATTCTGAATATGCAGCATAGAAATATTGGTGTTTAATTGAATATTAGTTGATGACGAACGGACGACAAATATAAGCTACAGGCAGTCCTGCACACTATGTTCAATGCCAGAAGCTTTGATTGGATAGTTCTAAGTCTTTCCATGTAAACTATGGTAACTGACGCTACCGCTCATCTTCTTGCAACATTCATCTTATCCTGATTACGGTTTCCACAGTTAGGGCATTCCCAGATAAGCTTTCCGTCATCATCTGTTATTATCTGAATCTGTCCTGTGTATCCACATACCTGACAATAATCGCTCTTAGTATTAAGTTCAGCATACATAATATTCTCATATATAAACTGCATAACCTTAAGTACTGCCGGAATGTTATTCTGCATATCAGGAACTTCAACATAACTGATAGCTCCTCCTGAGATAACTTCTGGAACTGTGATTCGAATTTTAACTTGTCAAATGCATTTATATTTTCTGTAACATGTACATGATAACTGTTAGTTATATAGTTCTTATCTGTTACGCCAGCAATCTTACCAAATCTCTTCTGTAAACATTTTGAAAACTTATATGTTGTTGATTCCAGTGGTGTTCCATAAAGACTGAAATCTATATTAGTTTCTTCTGCCCATCTGTTACATGTATCATTAAGATACTGCATTACTTTGAGGGCAAATTCTGTTCCCTCCGGATTAGTATGAGTTACACCCTTCATGTAATAAGTACATTCGCAAAGACCTGCATAACCGAGCGATATAGTTGAATATCCACCATAAAGAAGCTTATCTATAGTTTCGCCCTTCTTAAGTCTTGCAAGCGCTCCGTTCTGCCACAGGATTGGCGCTACATCCGAAGGTGTTCCTTTAAGTCTGTAATGTCTGCACATAAGTGCTCTTTTACAAAGCTCAAGTCTTTCGTCAAGAATCTTCCAGAACTTATCCATATCCTTGCCTGATGAACATGCAACATCAACAAGATTAAGAGTTACAACACCCTGATTGAATCTTCCATAATACTTTGGTTTTCCTGTTTCTGGATCAATATATGGTGTAAGGAAGCTTCTGCATCCCATACATGGGAAACACTGACCATTGCCGTTCGCATCAACCTTTAATTCCTTCATTTTCTTTTCAGATATATAATCCGGAACCATTCTCTTAGCTGTACACTGTGCAGCTATTTCTGTAAGATACCAGTACTTGGAATCCTCGTGGATATTATCTTCCTCAAGAACATATATAAGCTTAGGAAATGCTGGTGTGATCCACACACCCTTTTCGTTCTTGACACCCTGGATTCTCTGTCTTAATACTTCCTCTGTAACAAGTGCAAGGTCATCTCTTGTCTGACCTTCCGGAACCTCATCAAGATACATGAAAACAGTAACAAAAGGTGCCTGTCCATTAGTTGTCATAAGAGTGATAACCTGATACTGAATCATCTGTACACCACGCTTAATTTCATCCTTTACTCGAAGTTCTGCAACCTCTCTAATCTTTTCTTCGGAAGCATCTATTCCGGTTTTCTCGAACTCATCTCTTACCTGTCCAATAAACTTCTCACGGCTTACCTGGACAAATGGTGCAAGATGTGCTAAAGATATACTCTGTCCGCCGTACTGTGAACTTGCAATCTGTGCTATCGCCTGAGTTGCAATATTACATGCAGTAGAAAAGCTGTGTGGCTTCTCAATCATAGTCTCGCTTATTACAGTTCCATTCTGCAACATATCTTCAAGATTCACAAGGCAGCAGTTATGCATATGCTGTGCAAAATAATCTGCATCATGGAAATGTATAAGTCCTTGCTCATGTGCATCTACAATATCTGGAGGGAGAAGGAATCTCTTAGTTATATCCTTACTTACTTCACCAGCCATATAATCTCTCTGAACACTGTTTACAGTAGGATTCTTGTTAGAATTCTCCTGCTTTACTTCCTCATTATTGCACTCCAGAAGGCTTAATATCTGCTTATCTGTAGAATTAGATTTACGCACAAGTGCTCTCTTATAACGATAAGTAATATACTTTCTGGCAACTGCAAATGCACGAAGATTCATAATCTGATTCTCTACAAGATCCTGAATCTCTTCAACGCTTAAAGACCTGTTCATCTCTTTACAAATGCTCTCAACATTATTAGAGATTGTCTCAATCTGTTCCTCTGATAATCTCTCACTATGGACAACTTCCATATTAGCTTTTGATACAGCATCCATAATTTTACTGATATCAAATGTTACCTCTGAACCACTTCTTTTAATAATTTTCATACTTCAAACCCTCACAAAAGACCATCATATCTCTATATATACTGCTTTCAGCAATACAGACGATACACCTTTACATTAAAAAATCTGCTGGAAACGCAGTGTTTATGCTGTTTCCCAAGCAGATTTGATTATACAACATATAGTTTGATAAGTCAATTGAAAACACAATATCTTGTAATAAAAAACTATATATATTAATTCTCATCACATTCAGTTTCAGCCAGAATATTGATAAGAGAAGCCGTTACAACAGCCATCTCAATCTCATATTCAGCCCACTGTGCAGATGCTCCTTTCATTCTGTTTAATAGTAAACAATCCTTTCAACATTATCTTACTGATCCTACAATGAATCGTAGAATATATATGTCTTTTTTTCTCATCTCATCTGTTCCAAATTCAGGTGCAAGGTCTGTCTGCCTTCCGACGAATCCCACAGCAGCATGATTCTTTCCATCCAGAAGCTTCTTAAAACCTTCTGTCTTAACATAATCAGCATTCATTGAACCTCAATGCCTCAACACCCACTAATATTTTGCACGGTTCAATTAGCCCCCTTCATAAATGCTTAATGCTGTCGACCTTAAATGTTCATACATATGTTCAATAAGCCATTAATAGCAGCTTTTTATCATTGTTATAATGTCCATAATGCCTGTAAGAAATCTGAGTTCCTTCATTTCCCTGCCATCATTGACATTCTTATCCTTTGTATTAAGAGAATTCTCATATGCCTTGTGGAGATCATCCCTAAAGAATACATATCTGTCTCTTCCCTTTTCTTTCGCTACATACAGACAATAATCTGCTTTTTAAATAACTCCTCGTATTCATGACCATTATTAGGGCTGAACGCAACACCTATGGAGGTTGTAACCTGGAATTCTCATAATCGTTCTTAAATTCCCACTTAACCTGTGTTCTTATGGCTCTTAGCACACCTCTTAAAGCATAGTCATCATTGACGCCTTTAAGGACTATCATGAACTCATCACCACCGATACGTCCTACTATACCATCTTCTCCAACAACCTCTTTAAGCTTCTTTGCCACTCTTGCAAGCACCTTATCACCATAAAGATGCCCATATCTGTCATTTACCTGCTTGAAGTAATCTACATCAAGAATAACTATACTTACCCTGTCAACCGTATCCTGTTTAACAAGCTTAGCCGCATATTCTGTTATGGTTTTCTTGTTATATACCTTAGTAAGTGAATCCATAGTAAGTTCATCAACAACCTCAACTATGTTTCCCATGCTGTTAACTCCATCAGCAAGAACAATTCTTCCTGTGACAATATTCTCACCAGTATATTTAGTATGTATAGTACCTATAAACTTGACTTTTTCGTTAACCTTTCCCATAGTTCTCATACTTGTAGTAAGCTTCACACAGAAATCTGACATATATGTTTTCATGCAATTGACAAGGTTATCAAGCTCTATAATATCTTCAGGTGCTACTATTCCATCAGCCATATACTCACGCCATTCATCTAGTGGCATACGAACTATGACCTCCCTTTTGCTACCCTCATACCTGACTATTTTGATATCTCCGCTCTGATCAGAATATGTAAATACATATTCCCCAGTAAGTCCCATAATCAAACGTTCTCTGGCTATATCATCACATATCTTGTAATTAGTCTCCACTATGCTGTCTATATCCAGCATCTCAATATCAATATTACGTAGCACAGAATCACCTTCAAAAGCAATAAGCTTGATAAGATTGAGCCTGTACTCACCATTGCCATTCTTAAATGAAAAACACTTTTCTGTTTCTACACCATCAAACCCATCAATAAATTCTATAAAACTTTCTTTTTCCCCGGATTAACAAACTCTGTCAGGCAACCATATGTAACATTACCAAAATATTCATTGAATGCCCTATTTGTTACACTTGTCAGATAAAATCTATCTATAACAGCTTTTCTTCTGTCAAGTCTGTGTGCTGCTATATAACTGTCGTTAAAAGCAGCATCCTGTTGTGAATGCATAATATTTCTTCTCCTTAATACCATTATATACGACAAACCATGTTTTATATTATAATTTATTCTCAACAAATATGCAATGTTTTTACAACCGTTTTTGTAACATTTTCACCAATCGCTGGTACTTTAGTACTAATACAAAATGTAGTATTTTAATTTAAAATTCACTATGATATAATACAACATGTTGTTATTAATTATTGAATATATCAGCTTGATAACAATATTAATATGTGGAGGTTTTTATTATGGAGCGTGTAAAGTACAGCAAAGTAGAGGTGAAACACGGAAACAGCGTGAAAAAGTTTCCAGTATATGAAATCTATCTTGATGACATGATTGTAACGAAGGTATCATCTGAAATGGAAGCAGTCGAGATGGTATCCCGCTGGCAGGAGATTTATAAGTAACAGATTGCTACTTTTAATGATTATATATTGTATTATAAAACTGCCACAATAAGATTACATATTGCGGCAGCCTTTTTTATTTTCTCTTGTTTATTCTTTCCTTGCTTATTTTTTTTTCTTTTCACCTTTCCACTTCATCTTTTTTTCTTTTTTTTCTTTCTTTTTATCTTTCCTTTTCTTTATGTTTACACTATTCTACAGTTTTTAAGGCTTCATCCATAGGAATTTTTTTAATCTTTGCCATCATAAAAACGATATAACAGCATATACTGTTATGTTAAGTATAAACATGACCGGAAATATATGCGGAGCATAATAGCACGATATCCAGCCTGACATTTCCTCCATAAACACTCTGAACAGATAGTTCATAATAATAACTGATAATCCTATACTCAAAGCTACTGACAAAACAACTACTATTGTCGTTGATGTTACATAAAGTCTGCTTATCTCCCTGTTAGAATACCCCAGTATCTTTACCATTGATATTGATGTTGTATTCTTCTCTACTATAAGCTTTGTAAGAAGGAACATAAGAACTGCAAACAACACAACTGCAAATATCTTCACAAGATTAAATGTCTCACCCATAGAACGGTCTAACTGTCTTGATACCTTTGTAAGGTCATCAAGTGTTATCTGTGTTGCAACGTATTTTTCGTTTATATCAAGAATATTATCTGAAAAATATCCGCTATAATAATCCTCTGACTTATCAAACACATTCTTAAATGCTGCATCTGACATAAATATTGCAAAGGATGATGGATAATCATACATATCTTTTACTGTAAATTCATATTCGTTATCATCATACTTTTCTTTAGGCGTTATCTTGTCGCCTTTTTTAATCCTGAACTTGTCAGCATATCCATTTGTTATATACACTTCATTATCTTTAAGAGAGGCTGTGTTTATATCTGCATATATGCTGTTGTCTTTCACACCATATACAAGCACATCCTCACTCTTTAATCTTCCCTCTATGGTAGCCAACGTCTTTACACAGTATTTTTCAGCAGCATTATCATCTACATCAACTAAAGCTTTAAGTACATACTGATGCTTTGCTATAAGCTTATCTGTTATCTCATTCTGATAATGTGTCAGCATAGGACCAAGCATAATCCCGAACAACAATAAAACATTGGCAAATAATATTCCAATAAACAATGTTATATAATTGGGCATATTCTGTATTATTATTCTTAATCTGAATCTGTTAAAAAAAATCTGAAAGCAGGCAGTCTCATAGCCTTTTTCTTCTGTTTTCCTGAAAGATCTCTTCTTAAAAACTTAAGTGGCGAAAGCTTTAATCTGCAGCCTATTATTACAATATTGATAACAAGCATTATGATAACTGGCACAACTGTCGTAAGTAAAAATGCATCTGCATTCCATAATGTATGATATGTTGGAAGAGAATAGCTTCCATAGTAAGTAGCTACAAAGATATCCTTAAATACTGTATATCCAAGAATATTTCCTACAAGTGCACCAAATATAGTAACAATGATCGGAAGAAGAATATAATGTCTTAAAAGTTCACCTCTTGTATATCCTGATGCCCTTAATGTTCCTATAACATTTGCCTCTTTTACTATAGTGTTATTAGTTGTAACTGCAAAAACAAATGCCATGATAACTATAAGTACATATAAAAAAGCACTATCATCATAGACCTGTCGCTGCCTATATCATCTCCTGTAAAATGTATAGCCTGATTAATATACTGTGGTATGTAATTAACCAGTATGGCATTTGCCGATATTGTTTTTACAAAATCATCAGCCATAAGCTTAGCCTCTTTATCATCTTCCGGCTTATTATCGTAAAGCCATGAATAAACATAATGGATATGTGTATCATCATACGCATCAAAGCATTTCTGCGACACAACACCTACACCAAATTTAAGTGAATCAAACATGGTATCTGAGTTATCTGAAAACAGACTGCTATAGTCAGAAAGTGCAACAAGACCAGTTACTTTAAGTATACGCAAGCCTACTGTTAATGTATCCTGGACTTTGATATCATTATTTTCCGCATACATCCTGTCTATCGCAATCTCATTAATGTCCTCTGGCAGACTGCCCTCCATAAGATCCACTTTGTCAACCTCTTCCCTGTTAACATAGAATCTGAGCGTGCTCTGACTGTCTTCGTCGTTTTTAATATTATTATGCCTTACAACAATTTCTTCTTTATAGAAATTCTCATATATAGTAACATTTTCTTTTTCAAGTTTATCTATAACGCTTTCATCAGCCTTTGAATAAAGCTCAAAATTACCATCTTCTATATTATACTTTTCAAAGCTTTTTTATTATATGTATCATACATACTTCCATCAGCAATCAGAAAGCCACTTATAAGCCCGATTACAGCAGTCATAAATACAAATAACTATGTATTTGGCAAGTTCTCCCTTAAGCTCTCTTAAAAAACGCTTATTCAACGGATTCCTCATAGCAAATAACCTTACCTTTCCTTACTTGTTCCGTTTTTTAACTTTATATAAAATCTTACACATCATTTTCAGTTATTAGCACTCAAGCTTTCCAGCATCTATTTTGTCACTTGAAAATTGTGCTATCAATCCATCTTATACAGATATTACCACTCAAGATTTCTGGCATCTATTTTGTCCTTATTGACAATATTATCCATAATCTCTCCGTCTCTTAGCTTTATAACTCTGTCTGCCATATTCTGTATAGCATCGTTATGTGTAACCATTATTACTGTATTTCCATATTTTTTATTTACATCTTCTATAAGCTTTAAAATCTCCTTTGATGTATGATAATCAAGTGCTCCTGTTGGTTCATCACATAGAAGTATATCCGGATTTTTAACTATGGCTCTTCCTATTGCAGTTCTTTGCTGCTGACCTCCCAAAAAGTCCAAGTGTAAGTTCATCTATATCAAGTGGTGAATCAAAAACTTCTATATTTGTTAAGCAGCGTAGATTTACCAGAACCTGATGGACCGAGCAATACACATATTTCTCCTTTCATGACCTCAAAGTTGATTCCTTTAAGCACCTCTACTTTAGTAGAACCACTGCCATATGACTTCTTTAAATCTTTTACAGTAAGAAACATATTGCTTCCTCGCTTTCCTTTTTATATTTATGCTGCCTTTTTATGTGACAATTTTTCAGCCTTTTTCAGCTTTTTTTCAATCTTTTTTCAGCTTTTGTCCAGCTTTTTTTGCCTTTTGGGGGCCTTCTAATGTTGTCTTTTTTGTAGCTTAGTCAGTTAGATAGAACTAACTCTATATTAATATTATAATATCTTTGCGCTGAAAAATAAACATTGTAAATGAGAATATATATCATTAAGCTGGATATCTGGGAAATTATGGACATTTAAGTAACTTGTTGTTTAATTGAATATTAGTTGGTGACGAACGGACGACAAATATAAGCTACAGGCAGTCCTGCACACTATGTTCAATGCCAGAAGCTTCAATCGGCTGACTCTAAGACTTTTCATATAGGTAGTTATAGGTGACGCTACCATTCGGACGCGCCGTCCATGGCGCGGCCTCATTGCTTCGTACATCCATGTACGAAGCTAGCTGAAAGCGAAATAAAAGTCTAAGATTCAGCACGATTGAACTTCAAGTGCATTTCACATAGTGTGCAGGACTGCCTGTAGCTTATATTTGTCTGTATTGTGGCATAATTTAATGCTGAATATTCAATTAAATAAGGGGACGAAACAGGGCGGAATTGTGCGTAAAACGCACAATTCCGCCCTCATGCCTCTCCATTCTGATTTAGCACACATTCATTTTTCGTAAATTAAGCCACAACCAGACATGATATAAGTGAAAATCGGTGCTGCGCATACATCGTGAGATGCACTTGAAGTTCAATTGTGATAATTCTTAGACTTTTCTTTCTCTACCCAGCTATCCACAGACACGGATGTCTGTGGAAGTGAGATATGGGACACGGATGTCCCGTATCGAACGGTAGCGGCAGTAGTCACAACCTATAAGAAAAGTCTTAGAAATATCCAATTGAAACTTCTGGCATCGATGATGTATGTGCAGCACCGATTTTCAATTATATTATGTCGTCAGTTCGCCAACCGAATGTTTGCTAAACAACAATTCATTGATGTATCCTAACCTATTACCTGCATCCACTTTCAACAGGTATGTCCTTCATACTGTTCATACTTATAAGTAATGTTGAAGTGTTATGTAAAAGTGCTGATGTCGTAGGAGGTATAATTCCCAGCACTCCAAGTACAATAAGTCCTGAATTAAACGATACAATAGTTCTATAATTATGGTTAATCTTCTTTATAAGATTATTGCTAAGATCCTTAAGGAACGCAATCTGTAAAAGGTTGTCTGCACTCACTGTGATATCTGCTATTTCTCTTGCTATCTGTGCACCATCGCTTATAGCTATTCCAACATCTGCTGCTGAAAGTGCAGGTGAATCGTTGATGCCATCGCCTATCATAACAACCTTCCTGCCAGCATTTTTTTCTTTCTCAACAAATGATGCCTTATCCTCTGGAAGTACTTCTGAATAATATTCATCAACTCCTACAATACCTGCTATAGCTTTTGCTGTACGTTCACTATCACCAGTCATCATGACTACCTTTGATATACCAAGTTCCTTTAATCTTGCTATAACCTTGGAAGCCTCATCTTACCGGGTCTTCTATGCATATAACTGCCGCTAGTTTATCTTCAATAGCAAGATACAGATGTGAATACTGCGTAGGAAGCTTATCAAACATTTCTTCCTTACCTTCTGGAATATGACAGCCTTCATCTTCAAACACAAAATGATAACTTCCAATTATAGTCTTCTTATTATTTATGGTAGTTGATATACCGTGTGCTACTATATACTCTACCTTTGTATGCATTTCCTCGTGACTAAGATTCTTTCTTGCTGCAGCATCAACAACTGCTTTTGCCATAGAATGTGGAAAATGTTCTTCCATGCAAGCTGCCATTCTTAACAGTTCATCCTCATTATCACCATTAAATGAATATACACATTTAACTGTAGGTGCAGCCTTAGTAAGCGTACCTGTTTTATCAAATACGATTGTGTCTGCATCTGCAATAGCCTCAAGAAACTTACCACCCTTTACCGTTATATCGTTCTGTCCTGCCTGCCGGATAGCCGATAATACCGTAATAGGCATAGCAAGTTTCAATGCACATGAGAAATCGACCATAAGTATAGAAAGGGCTTTTGTCACGTTTCTTGTTACAAGATACGTAAGTACTGTTCCGCCAAGCGTATATGGAACAAGTGAGTCTGCCAGATGTTCAGCCTTACTTTCAAGACCAGACTTAAGTTTCTCTGACTCTTCTATCATATTAACTATCTTATCATACTTACTTTTTTCCACCATTCTGCCTTACACGTATAGTAAGCCCACCTTCTTCTATCACGGTTCCTGCAAATACTGACATTCCTTCATTCTTTGCAACAGGAACGGATTCTCCTGTAAGTGAAGCCTGGTTAACCATAGCCTCTCCATGTGTTACTACACCATCAAAAGGTATTATATTACTTACTCGAACTATAATTTCATCATCATTTTTAATCGTATTTACAGGCACTAACACTTCTGTGTCTGCTGTTTTTAACCAGACTTTGCTTACATTAAGCGACATCGTTCTTGCAAGGTCCCCAACTGACTTCTTATGTGTCCATTCTTCCATAATCTCACCTATGCCAAGAAGGAACATTACGGAACCTGCTGTGTTAAAGTCATTTCTTAATATAGAAACGCCGATGGCTGTTGCATCAAGTACAGGAACCTCCATCCTGCCATTTGCAAGTGTCTTAACACCATTTGCAATATATTTGACAGATTTAAATGCTGTTACTGCATTTCTGAATGGTATAGGCAGAAATATCTTACTAGCCATTCTTAAAAATACTTTATTAACAAGCCTGTCCTGATAATACGCATTCATCTCTCTTCCAGAGCTTGTAAGTATATCTTCTGGAACATGAATCCTGTTATAGCTGAATTGTGCTATCTTTTTAATTATATAATTCTTATCATTCGTATAGCTTATTACTGCATCACACGTCTTTTTCATATACCTTAACTTCATAGACAGAATCTATATTCTTAAGATAATATTCAAAAATATCAGCCTGCTTATAAGTCATACGTTTCATATCCATATGAACTCTTATGCGGCCTTTCATGCTATGTTTTATATAGAATTTCATACACTGGCCTCTTAAGTTTTATGCTTCTGTTTCTTCTTTCATATCAGATTCAACAACTTCATCCATATCATCTATTGCCTCAGCTGCAGCCTCTCTTTCTTCATTGATAGCCTTAGCTTCTGCATATATATCGCCTGCATTTTCCTGGATGTTTGTTGCTGTCTTCATAACGCACTTCTTTGCACGTAAAACAGCTGCTGTACAGTTTGCATATAACTTCTTTGCATCATCACTTGCTAAAACTTTAATTCCTGCTGTACCAAAAAGTACACCTGCTGCAAATAATCCTGTCTTTACTCCATCAATTTTTTTAAATACGTTTTTCATAATCGTTTACCTCGTTTTCTATATTTTATTTTGGGTATTATATACCCAGTTATTTTTAATTTCCACACATTTTTACTCTAACGATAAACTTTATCATTTAGCAGTGTTTTTCTATATTTAAGACATTTATCAATGCTTAAAAAGCTTTATCAATACTTAAAACTTTTTATTATCGTTCTCTAACTACATATTTTTTTATAATAAAAATCATCATATTTAACACTATCTATAATGTCATATATGATGATTTTTATTGGTTTTTATTATTTTTTATTGCTATTTATAGAACTATCAGGAACAAAAAGGGTATAGTTGTCACACTCTTTACCGTCTGGTTATCTATATACCCACAGGCCGCCAGACCCTTCTGTATTATCTGGTTCCACTTCTTGGCAGATAGATTAATAACTGAATTGTCATCAAACTCAACTGTAAATGTATTATCATTTTCTTTACAATCTTTCCCACATGATACCTTATACATGTTTTTTCTGCTTATAGCACCTATTTCTTCAAGTGTATTAATCATGCGGTAAACTGTCGCAGTTCCTATCTTAGGATCCAGCTTGCTTGCCTTATAGTATATTTCTTTGCAGCATGAGCAGTCTTCTTCAAGAATAATATCTAAAAGCATCATTCTCTGTTTAGTTATTCTGCATCCCCTTTTTTTTAACATTTGCAGAATCATATCCTTCTGCATTCTGCTTCTTTCATAACCGACTGTATTAGAAGCACTCTCATCACCCGAATAGTACATTTGCATCGATGCCTCCTATATCAGTGGCAACCTCCACAATGTCCGCAATCCCCGCCGCATGTGTGTTTACCATTCTTCTTGCCTTTAACCATGCTGAATACAATTGCTGCTACAATCACTATTAATATTACTGTAACTATTACTGTACCCATACTACTAACCTCCATGACATTTTACTACCTGTAATTCTAAATTAGTTAACTCCAGCCGCTTTCTTGTATTCCTTAGCTTCCTTAGTTGGTCTGAATAACAGATATATAAATGCTATTACTAAAAGAAATGCTATAACTGTCCAGAAACTGAATGCTCCATCAGCGATAAGTCTGCCTATATTGTAGATGCAAAGTGATACTACATAAGCGAAACCACACTGATATCCAATAGCTGTCCAAGTCCACTTAGCACTGTTCATCTCTCTCTTGATAGCACCGATTGCTGCGAAGCAAGGAGCGCAGAGAAGGTTAAATGTAAGGAATGAGAAACCTGCTAACTTAGTAAACTGAAGTGCAAGTGCTGCATATGGAGATAAATCTCCGCCACCATAAAGGATACCCATAGTACCAACGATGTTTTCCTTAGCTACAAGTCCTGTGATTGAAGCTACGGCTGCCTGCCAGTTGCCCCATCCAAGTGGTGTGAATATCCAGCAGATTGCACTACCAATCTTAGCTAAGATACTCATATCAATCTCATCTTCTGCTAACATTCTGAATCCATCATCAGTGAATCCAAAGTATGTTGTGAACCATACAACGATTGTAGAAAGAAGGATAATTGTACCAGCCTTTTTGATGAATGACCAGCCACGCTCCCACATACTTCTAAGTACGTTGCCAACTGTTGGAATATGATATGCAGGAAGCTCCATAACGAATGGTGCTGGATCTCCGCTGAATAACTTAGTCTTCTTTAATATGATACCTGAGCAGATAATTGAGAATATTCCAAGGAAGTATGCTGATGGAGCAACCCATGGAGCACCATCAAGATAGCTCCGGCAACCATTGCTATGAATGGAAGCTTAGCTCCACAAGGAATAAATGTTGTTGTCATAATTGTCATACTACGGTCTCTTTCGTTCTCGATTGTACGTGAAGCCATGATACCAGGAACACCACAACCTGTACCGATAAGAATAGGAATAAATGACTTTCCTGAAAGACCGAACTTACGGAAAATTCTATCCATAATGAATGCTATACGTGCCATATAACCGCAAGACTCAAGGAATGCAAGGAATATGAATAATACAAGCATCTGTGGAACGAAGCCAAGTACGGCACCAACACCGGCTACAATACCATCAAGGATAAGACCCTTTAACCAGTCTACACAACCAATTGCATCAAGTCCTGACTCAAGAAGCACTGGGATACCAGGAACCCATACACCATAATTAGCAGGATCTGGAGCTGCACCATCATTGTCTATACACTGTTCAATAGCTTCCTTAACACCAGCTGCATCTGTTGTCTCTGTTGTTACACTAAGATTTTCCTCATCTTCTACATCATAATCTAATGTAAGATTAGCTGGAACTGTGTTTTCAAGTTTCTTTAATGCTGCTACTGCTGCATCTGAATCATAATCATCTGCTTCTGTATCAATAGCATCTGCATACTCTTCACCTTTATCACCAAGGCTGTCGATATATGCCCCGATGATTGCATCTGAATCACCATACTCATCAGCTACTTCTTCGTAAGCTGAAGTGCCAATTCCGAAGAGATGCCAGCCATCACCGAACACACCATCGTTAGCCCAGTCTGTTGCCCATGTACCAACTGTTGTAACTGATACATAGTATACGATGAACATTACAAATGCAAATATTGGAAGTGCTAAGAATCTGTTAGTAACTATTCTATCAATCTTATCTGATGTAGAAAGCTTCTTCTCAGACTTCTTTGCAAAGCATCCGCTGATAATTGAAGATATATATGTATATCTTTCATTAGTGATAATACTTTCTGTATCATCATCAAATTCTTTCTCAAGAGTCTCAATCTCAGCTGAAACATCTGGAACATTCTTCATAAGAACTTTAATCTTATCATCCTTCTCAAGAAGCTTGATAGCAAAGAATCTCTTCTGTTCTTCAACAATATCAAGACCAAGCTTATCTTCTACTGCAGATATAGCTGCCTCAACCTTATCATCAAACTTGTGAGCAATTATATTGAGCTTCTTGCTCTCTGCAAGCTTAACAGCCTTCTCTGCTGCTTCCTTAATGCCAGTTCCCTTAAGAGCTGATATCTCAACAGCTTCACACCCAAGGTTCTTTCCTAACTTGGCAAGGTCAACCTTATCTCCGTTCTTTTCCATGATATCGACCATGTTAACAGCCATAATAACCGGAATACCAAGCTCCATAATCTGTGTTGAAAGATACAGGTTTCTTTCAATGTTAGTACCATCAACAATATTGATGATTGCATCAGGTCTTTCGTTAATAAGATAATTTCTTGCTACTACCTCCTCAAGAGTATATGGAGAAAGTGAATAAATACCTGGTAAGTCCATGATAGTGACATCTTTATGTCCCTTTAACTTACCTTCTTTTTTCTCAACTGTAACACCTGGCCAGTTACCAACAAACTGGTTTGAGCCTGTAAGTGCATTGAACAATGTTGTTTTACCGCAGTTTGGATTACCTGCTAATGCAATTTTAATTGACATCTTTCTACCTCTTTCTTTTATTTAGTTCATCTGTCTATGTTTAGATTTGACCAACTTGCTATTGATTAGTTTTTCTAACTCCCACTTAAAAAAATATCACCCAGCTAATTAGTTAACCTCAATCATAGCTGCATCTGCCTTGACGGATAGATAACTCATATCCTCTTACAGTTACCTCGATTGGATCACCTAAAGGTGCAACTTTTCTTACATAGACCTCAACGCCCTTTGTGATGCCCATATCCATAATTCTTCTCTCTTCCTTTAAAGTCATCTTCATCTCTCCTTCATAAATGATTATTATTAATCATCATTATTCATATATAGTACCTATGGATTAACTCTGCAAATATTGTATTTCAATACTTCAGTATCAGCTTAAATGCCATCTTATTATGTATATAATGATGAAATCTATATAGAGACCTGCTTATCAGATCTTTATAACAATATGAACTTATCATGCAGATAATTCCAAACAATCCGATGATATATCAGGTTCTCAGATAATTTTCTGATAAGCTCCTGATAAATACTACACCATAATCTTTGTTGCCATATCTTTACCAATAGCCACACGAGATTCTTTAATATTAACTATAACATTACCGCCTGTCTTAGAAATCACTGTTACGATAGCTCCAACTACGAATCCGAGATTCTCAAGAAAACGTCTTGTTTCTTCTTTGCCTCCAACTCTTGTTATTGTAGCTGTCTCACCTTCACCTATCATTGATAATGGCATAATTATCACTCCTGTCTGTGTATAATGATATGGGTGTTTTTTATTAACACCACTCACTAATGTTGATAATGTTTTTCATTTATCACGGTGTTAGTATATACTAACGTACATTAGATGTCAATTACTTTTTTTAGATATTTTTAATTTCTGTTATATTAACAAAACGCACGTAAGATATAGTGAAGTTTTTTAAGTATAAACTAACCTTGTGTTTAGGCAGCTTATTGTTTATCACGGTCCAAATTGTTGTTTAATTGAATATTAGTTGGTGACGAACGGACGACAAATATAAGCTACAGGCAGTCCTGCACACTATGTTCAATGCCAGAAGCTTCAATCGGCTGTCTCTAAGACTTTTCATATAGGTAGTTATAGGTAACGCTACCATTCGGACGCGCCGTCCATGGCGCGGCCTCATTGCTTTCGTACATCCATGTACGAAGCTAGCTGGGAGCGAAAGAAAAAAGTCTAAGAGTCAACACGATTGAACTTCAAGTGCATTTCACATAGTATGCGGACTGCCTGTAGCTTATATTTGTCTGTGTTGCGACATAATTTAATACTGAATATTCAATTAAATCAAGTGGGACGAAACAGGGCGGAATTGTGCGCTTTACGCACAATTCCGCCCTCATGTCATCCCCCTGATTTAGCCACACATTCATTTTTTTCGTAAATTAAGCCAAAACCAGACATAATATAAGTGAAAATCGGTGCTGCGCATACATCGTGAGATGCACTTGAAGTTCAATTGTGATAGTTCTTAGACTTTTCCTTAACTACCCAGCTATCCACAGACACGGATGTCTGTGGAAGTGAGATATGGGACACGGATGTCCCGTATCGAACGGTAGCGGCAGTAGTCACAGCCTATAAGAAAAGTCTTAGAAATATCCAATTGAAACTTCTGGCATCGATGATGTATGTGCAGCACCGATTTTCACTTATATTATGTCGTCAGTTCGCCAACCGAATGTGTGTTAAACAACAATTATACCAACGCAGCTCCAAGCTTCCTGCATTC
>VOFC01000165.1_pt1 | contig 22001 bp, 22 predicted proteins | sample 5384161 | NCBI WGS metagenome assembly VOFC01 (sample SAMN12384722, study PRJNA508395) | human gut metagenome | isolation source: healthy gut B | host: Homo sapiens | reverse complement strand
GCGGTGTCGAAGGTGATCGTATAGCGCGCGTTCTCCCACAGCGCCTTGACTGTGATGTCCGCGGTGACGGTCACGGGATCGTTCACAGCATATTCCGAATCACCGATTTGCCACGCCTTGAACTGCTTTCCTTCGGGCGCAACAAACTCGCACTCCGGCAGATAATACTCGCTGCCGTGCAATACCTTCTTGGCGGGCATTGCGGTGGTGACCTCCTCGGGCAGATCCTCAGGCTCGGAGCCGCCGCCCGCATCAAAAGTGACGGTATGATCGTTGCGCTTTTCAAATGCTGCGGTGATGGTAACATCTCCCTCCGGCTGGGCGAAGGTATAGGTATCGTCTCCAACCGCAACGGTGGCGGGGATACCGTTAACGGACAGCGCTGCTTAGCATATAGCCCTCGTCGGGGTGCGATGGAGAGCATAACAAGCTCGTCCTTATAGAACAGCGGCGTGCCGTCCTCGGTGGTTTCTGTGGCATTCACCACCGTGACGCTGCCGTTTGCGCTATCCTCTGTCGTCACCTTGTAGCGCGGTGCGCCCTCCACTGTCACGCTGATTGCGAAATTCTTCTTCCATTCCTCTCCCGGACGCGTGATAACATCAAGCCCCGAGACGCAGCGTGCTCCGGTGCCTTCCAGAATCACCGTGCCGAGGACGGTAAAGGTCTGCTCCCGCGGGGACTGCGGATCATAGTCCTCCGGGATCTCCCACGAAACATCGACAGGGATAAAACCGGTGACGTCAGATGCAAAAACCCCGATGTTGACCTTGGAGAGCTCCTCTTGCAGATCCTGTTCCCTGGAAATACGAATCGGCTGCGCAGGCTGCACATCCCAATAGTCCTTCTCCCGAACAACCTCCAGATAGTTCCACAAAATATCGATGTCATTGTAGTAGGTTTTGTTCCCGCAGGCGTCCTCGATGCAAATGTCGTGATGGAGGGTCACGTCATAATCTGCCGGGATCGTATAACAGCCGTCTTCATCCGGCGTCATAAGTTCAATATTCCCGCCCGGGTATCTCTCGTGCCACACCTTGACGGGCAGCGCGTCCTCTACCCTGAACCGCAGGTCGCCCCAGTATTCCCCATCCGTCTCCAGTTCCTTGCCGGTAGAAAGATTGATGGCCTTCGGCTTTTCGACGTCGGCGATCAGCTTCGGTGTGGAGACATAGGCCGTTCCCTTTGACGTTTTCGGCTTTGGCGTAGACATACCAGCTGCCGTTTGCGTCATACTCCGCGATGTCTATGGTGGCTGTGGGAATATAGACGATCCAGACGCCCGGTTCCGGCTCCGGATGCTGATATTTCTCCCATGCGATTTTTTCCTTGCTTGTCCAGCTCCGCCAGCTCCTCCTGCGTGTAGCATACCGGTGAGCTGAAGTAGTGGCTGGGTATTACATCCGCTTTGATCTGTACAGCCACCGAATAGACGTTCTTATCCGTTTTCTTGCTTACATCCGCAAGATAGTGCGGTTCGGCTGTATCCGCGTTGTATCCAAAGAAGTACTGACTCCGCCCCCAGAATAAGCTCGGCCTTCGGATACTCCGTGTTATACTCCAGCACGAGCGTCCGGCTTCTGTCGATCAGACCTACCGTGAAGCGTCCCATTTCTTTGTCATATGGAATTTCCGAATGATCTGCCTTGTCGGTCATTCTTACCGCCGCACCATCCGGCATCTTCATCGTGAGCACCAGATACTCGTTGTGCGCCAGCTCTGCCTCGGCGTATGTCGTCTGCTCATCCGGGCTTACGACTCTCACGCGGTGCCGCCGGTAGATCTTCACGGTTGCCGTGGAGGCGTTGCCCACGCATTGTCCGTCGCAACGACGGTATATTCCGCTCCCGCATCATTGTTGCCGCCGTCGGGTGCGGGAAGAGAATAGAAAGAGCTGACTGGTTGCTCCACACCGTTGATGGTCACGGACTTGACGCCGGAGGACGCTTCGCCGCTCTTCGCCGGATCGCTCACGGTGAAGGTGTACGCGCCCGGATTTCCAACGAAGCTATCCTCAACGGTGTAGCGCTCGCCGTCATTCAAAACCTCCAGCACCGGCGCCGCCGTGTCCTTTTCCAGCAAATGATCGCACACGGCACAACGCCTCTCCCGAACGCCCCAGTCGCCGGGGACGTGCTTTCCGTTTTGTTTGGACATCTCCGCCGCCGGGTCGCGCGCCTGACAATCCTTATTCCTGCACGCCCAGACGTGGCATGACTGCCGGTTTACCCAGCCGAAGTCGTGATTTCCGTTGCAGGGGTCGTCGATCACTGTCATTTCCAGCACGTTGATCGCCCAGCCGTAGTTCTGTACATACGGAAGTGTCAGCAGCTGCATGTCGATGAGCCCATTCTCATCAGGGATCAGGGTTTCATAAAGGTTCCAGAAGTAAGAATATTCGTCATCACGGCTGAGGGCGCGCGCCTCCAGCTTCAGCTTCACCAGCTTTCCCTTGTATGAGCCGATCCGGATCTGATCGTTCGTCGCGATTGACGGATCCGCCACGAGCTGCTCCGGTTTGTAAACAATGTCGCCGTAGCCGACAGCCGCCGCGTCCGAGCCGTTGCTGCGGTAATTGGTCGACAGATTCAGAGTCGCGTCGGTGATGGTGATGTTCTTTCCGTGGCACCAGCGGCCGCCGCCGATCGCCGCGCCGTAGTGTCCTGTCGCCGACACATGGCCGCCGGTGATGGTGATGTTCCGGGCGGGGACATACTGGCCTCCGCCGATACCCGCGCAGTTGTATTGGCCGCAGGCGCTTACCCGTCCGCCGGAGATGACGATATCGCTCGCCGCGTTGATTCCGTCCATGTCCTGTTTCGTCGTCCAGCTGCCGCCGCCGATGCCCGCGCCGGTATCCCCGCCTTGCGCGTCGATATTGCCGCCATAGATATAGATATGGCTGCCGCGCCCCCTAAAGCCTCCGCCGATTCCGGCTGCAAGCCTGCCGCCGCTGGCGTTTACCGTGCCGGAGTAGAAGTACAGCCGCTCTCCGGCGCCTCCATGGATGGTGTTTCCAGAGTGTCCAGAGTGTCCCCAGCTGCCGGCTCCTATGCCCGCGCCGTACTCGCCGCCGGTGGCATTGATGGTGCCGCCCCAGTAGTCGGGATTGGTCTGAGAGCCAAAGTGCATATTGACGCCGTGGCCGTACATATCCATGTTAAACATAGAGTCCCCGATATTGCGGATCGCCCAGCTCCCTCCGATGCCCGCCGCTCTGTAGCCGCCCTTGCAGGTCACCGTGGTGCCGGTGCGCGCCAGCACATACAGCTGCCCCTCGCTGCGGTTTTTCTGTATTGCCGCGCGGCCGTCGGCGCCTTGCAGGGAGCTGTTCTTGCCGATGAAATAGATATATGCCGAAGCCTTTTTGTTCAACTCTATGGCCGGCCCCTTGGAACTGGGACTCATCTCGATATTTACGCCGTCAATAAATACATGCGGCGCGGTTTTATCTCCCTTGATGAATATCTTCTTATCCCATGCCCATGTGTCCCTGAGCTTATCGGGAACGGACGAGTAGATATAGTAGCTCCTACTGTCCTTAATGGATATGTCCGATGTCCGGTTGTACACGTCAATGCTCACGTCGTACTTTGGTATGGTATTCATCGGTCCGTCCGCCGCCGATACTGTTGTCGGCAGCAGCGTCAAGCAGGATACTGAGTATTCGTTTTTTCATTTCTTGCTACCTCCGTTTTCGTATATATAAACTCAGTCAAGAGCGGTTATTGTAATGGTGCCGTTGAAGCCGAGAAGCGTAGTTTTGTAGCTTGACTGTTCAATTTTGAATCGCAGGGGAATATCTTCGTCCGATGCTATATATATCCGGCTGAAACTGAAATGGTGCTGATCCCTTGAATAAGGCAGCTTTACGCCGTCTCTCTTTATGCGCGTAGCTTCTCTGCAAAAGCCGTCATCATAATTGTCCGTCATTTGAACAGAATAATTACCACTTCTGTCTTCGTGAGATTGCAGTTCCATAGATGCGCTTATGGTTACGCTGTATGTGTGACCTTTTTTCAGATATATCTCATCCATGTATGTAGAAACAAGTCCGCCGCTTTCGGCTTCTTTATAAACTTTTATCCCAACGGGCCGTTCGGCGCCGTCCTCTTTGTAAAGATCGCCTTTTGTCCAAAGCGTACCATAGAACCAGCCGGCGCAGCTGCCGTTCTGTCCCTTGTCTCCTTTGTCACCTTTATCTCCTTTTTCGCCCTTTTCGCCGGTATCGCCTTTTTTCGCCGGCGGAACCGTCCTTGCCTTTGGCTTTTACACCGGTGTCATTTGTCCGATCCACCAGTTGCCGTTTTCGCCGATAAAGGGCGTGTTTCCGTCTTTTCCGTCGGCGCCGTTCAGACCGTCTGCTCCATCCTTACCGTCGACTCCGTCTTTTCCGTTTATACCGTCAGCGCCGTCTCTGCCATCTGCACCTTTTAATGCGGTAAGATCGTACAGGTTCAGCCATATTTCATCGCCGACATAACGCCACTGCAGGGTGTTTTCGTTCACGCGGAACTCCGGTGTTTTTCCGTTTGCTCCGTCTGCGCCTTTCTGTCCGGCGGGGCCTGTGATGTCGACTATCGCCACAAGGTTCTGCCACTCGTCGCCCTCGTAACGCCACTGTATGTATTCAGTTGCTCTTTGTACCTCTATGCTTTTGCCGTTAATGCCGTCTTTGCCGTCAACGCCGTTAATGCCGTCTTTTCCGTTTGTACCGTTTATTCCGTTCTTACCGTCGTCGTTGCCATTCTTTCCGTCGGCTCCGTTCTTTCCGTTTTTCTCCGGCAGCACCCCGCAGCTCGGTAAGCGACACAAGGTCATGCCAATCGGCTTCATCGCTGTATTTCCACTGGATAGCAGTGCCGCTATTCCGCACCTCCGGCAGCGCAGCGTCGGTCTTTTGCCGCCTTGCTCCATCCTGCGGCAAGCACGATGCAAAGCGCCAAAAGAGCCCCGCAAAGCGCCAAAAGTGTGCCTGTGAGTAGTTTCCTTTCCCTGTTTTCATCTTCTTCCCTCCGTTCGGAATTATTTATCACGGCGGAGTTTTGCACCGACGCCCATGCCGTAAATGAGCGGCGGCTGACCAGTTTATGCTTGGTTTGCTTTGTACTTATCCACAAACAGGGCGACCCCCTGCTTTAAGACCTCCATTTGGGATTGAGGTAATATTCGTCCTCGAACATAGCATAGTGTACACAGGCACGGACAAAGATAAAGATCAGCGGCGTGATGACCGTATACGGGAACCTATTTTCGGCTCCAGCCGCTTTGCATACTCGGTATAGCGCTCGTTCACACCCTCAAAGAACTTCTTGCCGTGCTCGATATACTTCGGGTGCGTATAGATCTGATACATCAGCCGATATTTCTTGCCGTGCTTTTTTGGCCGTCCAGTAGGGACCTCCTTTACAAATCGAACAACATCCTTGGGGTCGGTGGGGGCCATCTCCATAAAGTCGTCCTCAACCTTTTCCATGCAGTATGCCGTTGACTCAATAATCAGCTCGTCAAGGTTTTTGAAATACGAATAAAGATTTGCCTTTGTGCATCCGCACGCGTCAGCAAGCGCTTTGATTCCGGTGCCCGTCAGCCCGTTTTCGGCATAACCGCGTTTGCGCTCATTGTGCTGTTGCTCCCTTCAAGGAAAGCAGCCTTTCACGCATCGGTATCGGCAATCAGTTTTCAATCAGTCATCGTCCTTTGTCGGCACTCGTCACTTTGTCGATATCGTAGCCGTTCATGGTGTCGATCCAGACGGGAGATCTCATCCGCAACCTCTGTGATGCGTTTATTCAGGTCCTTGCACTTTGCAGCCGCCTCGGTCAGCTTGTTCCATTCCTCCTCGGTGGATTCGCCGTCGTCAAACGCCTCGGCAATATCCAGTATCTGCCGTTCGACTGCGGATATCGTCTCCGCATCGCTCGACCTGACATTGCCGACAGTGATACCGGAAACAGCATCGGTGACGGACGAAAGCGGCTTCATATATACCGTATACTCCGTCACATTACCTGCCTTATCCACCGCACGGATGAAATATGTCGCCTCCGTGTCGCCGACAAGGAGGAAGATCTCCTCAACGGACTCGCCGTTCAGCGTTGCCGCCTCAAGGTTTTCGTCGTCGATCGCGACCTTCTTAGTCACATAATAGGTCTTGCCGTTCTCGATGCCGACGATTTCGGGTGCGGCGGTATCAAAGGTCGCACCGTCCGAGCCGATAAAGGTGACATTTCCGGCATTGTCTTCAATGCGGACATAGATAATGAATTTATCCATATCCTTTGCCTCAATGTCGAAGTCGCTGTTATCCGTCCAATCGGTGATTTCACGAACCTCATTGTCAGTAAGCACCTTATCGGACTTGAAGTACAGCACAGACTTCACACCGGAGGCGTCGTCCTCTGCCGTCAGCTTGACATGGACATCGTCCTTAAAGAACAGACCGAAGGTAATCTTGTTGATAAACTTCTGGAACGCCGTGCGTTCGTTCAGCTTAACCTCACCGGTCGGCGCGGTCTTGTCGATCTTGTAGTTCTCCGTCACTGCCGCAGAGATGATACCGGTTTCGGTGTTCTTCACGAAGAAGGTCAGCTTGCCGTTTCCGGTTTCATCCGATGCGGTAGGAATCTACCCATACGCCGTTTGCCGTGTCGGTCAGGCTGAGTTTATAGCCATCTTTTGCCGTGATGACAAAGTCTTTGTTGAGCCAGTCATTGGAGTTCACGCCGTATTCGCTGCCGTCAGCCACATACTCGACGATATTTGCCGTAATGCCGCTCGGCTGTGTGAGCGTGTAGTTGCCGACAGTCACGCTGTCGCCGGAAAGGGTAAATGCGGTGAAGCTGATAGCAATGTTTTTACCGATCTTCACACTGTCAAAGGTCGGAACACCGTTTATGAGCGTCAGCACATCGCCGTCGACCACGCCCACAAGCGTAGGCGTTCCGTCGATTGCGGCGGTGTTTTTGCCGTCGTACTGCTTATCCTTGACCTTGAGGTCGGAAATCGTCAGCTCCTTGGCAGAGATACTTTGCCGTAGTGTTTGCAGGCTGAGCCGCCAGCACATAGTTTGCCGCATCGTCTCCCGAAAGGGCAAAGTTATAGAACGCGACCGTCTTCCGTTGCCGACATTCTTGTCGTCATACGCCGCCTTACCGGTGACGATATCAACCTTGTCGCCGTCAATCAGTCCGTCGAATGTGCCCTTTTCCGTAATCTTGGCATCGGTGCTGCCGTCATAGATCTTGGAGGTTTCAACAACTGCATCCACAATCTTGATTTCCTTGACCGTGATATCCGCAGTTACAGCCTCGGGCTGTGCAGTCAGCTTATAGTTTGCCGCAGCATCACCTTCAAGCGCAAAGCCGGTGAACATTACCGTCTTGCCCTTGCCGACATTCTTATTGTCGTAGGCAGCTTTACCGGCTGCCACCTTGAGGCTTTTCGCCGTCATAGTTTACAGACGGTGTACCTGCGCTCGTGATCTTTGCGTCGGTCGTGCCGTTGTAGATCCTGCTCGCCTCAACCGCTGCTCCGTTAATGGCGATTTCCTTGGCGGTAATATCAGCGGTCGTATCTGTAGGCTGTGCAATCAGCTTGTAGTTTACTGCCGCATCGCCTGCCAGAGCAAATCCGGTAAAGGCTACCGTTTTGCCCGTGCCGACATTTTTGTTGTCGTAGGCTGCCGAACCTGCAACGATCGTGAGGTTCTCGCCGTCGTAGTTGTCGGACAGCGTTCCTGCATTTGTGATCTTTGCTTCGGCCGTGCCGTCATAAACCTTGGAGCCTTCCACGGTCGCACCGTTAATCGTGATCTCCTTGGCAGTAATGTCGGCGGTTGTGTCTGCCGGCTGTGTGATCAGCTTGTAGTTGCCTGCCGCCGAGCCGGAAAGCTCAAATCCGGTAAAGGATACCGCCTTATCGGCGCCGACATTCTTGTTGTCGTAGGCTGCCTTTCCGATTACGATTGCGAGGTTATCTCCGTCATAGTTTACCGACAGTGTTCCTGCATTTGTAATAGTCGCATTCGTCGTACCGTCATAGGTCTTATCAGCAACCTTGACATCAGAGATCGTAACCTCTTTCGGCTGAATCTCAAATTCCATTGTCGAGGAAGCTGACTTGAAGGTATCCGTCTCGGCTGTGGTGATACGGATGACATACTTTCCGACATTCTTCGGTGCTTCGGCCGTATATGCCGTATCGTCCTCATCCGCTCTCTTGTATTCAAATGTCAGAGCTCCGTCGGAATCGGTATTGAGGGTCGGCTTGCCTATCGGCTTTCCGTCATAAATCTTTCCGTCGCTCGGCGTATGGCCGAGGGTCGGAGCCTTCTTTTCGACGGTCAGCTTCAAAACAACATCTGCAGGAGCATCATTGCCGGAGTTGTCCGCATAATTTTCACCCATCGGCTTGATTGTCAGGCGGATAGTATATTCGCCTGCTGCCAATGTGCGAAGATAGCTGTTTTTCAGCATAAGCATGCCGTTGGCAAGTAAGGCATAGTCTGAGCCGGCACCGATTTCCTCTGTACCGTTATAAACCTTAGCAACGAAGTTACCGTTCAGATTCAGCTTGTAAACCACATCGAAATCGGTATTCTTTGTAAAGGTCTGTGCGCCCGGTGATCGCCTCTGCGTCGGTGTAAACCACCACGCCGTCGGTGTTGACGACGGCAATATTGCCGCTCTGATCCGTCACACGGACATAGACGAACGCCTTTTGGTTCGGCTCAATGCTGAAATATGCCTTAAATGCATCATTGAGATCAAGCTCAGTCCAAGAGCCTGTAATGGCGTCCTTATCCGCAAATGCGGTTTCGGACAGGAGGTATTCAACCTTTCTAATTCCGCTGCCGAAATCGTGAGCCTTCACTTCCACCGTCTGCGTCTGCTTGAAGAACAGCCCGAAGGTGATTCTGTTCAGGAATTCCTTGAAGCTGTTGCCGCGAATGCTGACCTCTACCTCGGGTGCGGTAATATCCGCAACGCCCTCAACGGTAATAACGAGGTTTTCGCTTACATTTCGAATCGCAAAGGAAGCGCTGTTTGCATCAGAGTCCCACTCGTCAAGTTTATTACCGTTCACAAGTACCTTAAAGTCCTCAGTCTTGGAATAGCCGTTGTTGAACTGCACGATAAAGCTAAAGCTGTTGCCGTGTCTGACAGCGAGCCCGTCTGAATGGAATATCATATAGCCTGCGCCTGTAGGAAGCGTGACATTGTAAATCTTAAAGAGCCCGAAGCGGAAGCTGACCGTGTTGCCCGCAACGTCGGTCGTTGTGATCAAATGCGTCTCGTTGTCCGGCTCCATGGTATATTTCCCGTTTACAAGCGTGATCTCCTGACCGTCCATCCACACAGTGAAGTCGTTGGCATCGGTAACGGTGAACTCCAGCGAGCCGTAGTGATTATTCTCCGGATCAATGCCGGAAATGACCGGCGCTTCGGTATCGACAGCCTCCACATAGCCGCAGCCGCAGAGCTTTTCGTGAGTGGAGGTTTTCCATATGCAGGTATGGGTGTGGTCTACGACCTGTACAGGTCCTGCGATACCGACTCTGCCGTCAATAACCTCATCGACATTCATATCCTTAAGAGCCTTACCCTCCGCAAGACAGTCGATAAGATGCTGACCGTTAACGGTGATATTGGTAAATTCGCCGCCGCTTAGAGTGAAATCAACATTATTTTCAGCTCCGACCTCGGCATATGAGCCGCCGGAAACGATAAGCTTACTGCCCGCCTCTGCGGTGAGCTTTTTGTCAAATGTGCCGCTGATAATTTCAAGCGTTCCGCCCGACTTCACATTGACAATATTGCCGTAAGCGCCGCCTGCGGATTTAAGGCTTCCGCCGTTGTTGACGGTAACCGTTCCGCTGACGATACACTCATCCGCCTCAGCGTTGCCGCTGACCGAAAGCTCACCATTTATCTCACAGGAATTAAGTTTCATGCTGCTGCCGCCCTTTGGCGATACAGCACCCATAAAAATACAGTTTCTGAAATCTCCGCTGCCAACGCAGTTGATCGCACCTGTAAAGTGAGTTCCGAACGCCGTCAGTTTGCCGCCCTTGGCGCAAATGACATTTCCGGTGGTCTCTCCGCCGCCGACGGTAAGGCCAGCACCCTTCGCCACATTCAGCGCACCGTTTATTTTGCGGTCGGTCGCATCCAGCGTGAACTCGCCGGTCTTGACCGCCACCTTTTCGTTTACATCAGCCAGCAGCTTCAGCGTGCAGCCCTTGTTCGCGTCGGTCTGCGCCGCCGCAAGAGCGTCCGCAAAGGTCACATATCCGCTCGTTTTGCCGTCTTTTACAATAGCCGCCGCAAGGTCGCAGTAGCACTGGGAGCACTTGTTATACTCGTCATAGCCCGGGTGCTCGCACACTGCCATAGTGATTGTAAAAGTATTTGAATAGAGCACATAGCCGTTGTATTCCAGCTTGATGCGGTACTGTCCCGAATCCGCAGTAGTGAACTCCCACAGGTTAATGGCATCCACGAAAATCCTTGTAGGCTTGACCGTGTTTGTATACACGACCGTTCCGTCTGTCTTTTCACCCGTAACGGTGATGTCGCCCTTGGGCGGATAACCGCCGCTGTATTCAACCGCAAAAAAGGCCCACTTTTCGTAATTCGGCGTAGTGAGATAGTAGATGTCGTCACGAGGCTGACCATAGAATTTCAAAGGCGCCGACACCACAGAGACATTTCTGATATAGCACGTGGTCATCGTGCCGACCGTATCACGCACAACATCGCTTTCGTTTGCATACCGGTTGTCTCCGGTTGTCAGTTGATAGGTGCGCTCCTCGGCAAGATAGCTCAGAGGCGAGACCGCCTCGGCGCTCTGCGCACTGCTTACCATTTTGAAGCTGCCGCCCTCAAGCGTCACAAGGCTATCGGCGCCGTAGGCTTCTATTTTGTAGATTCCCGTAAAGTCGCCGCCGGAGACCGTCAGCTTTCCCCTGACCTCGATCGCTTCCGCGCCCGTTTCGCCGACGATTTTGCCGCCTCCGACGGAGTCGGAGATCGTGAGATCACACTCGACACTGACCGTCAGATAGCTGCCCTCCACCGCTCCGACCGTCAGCGTTTTTCCTGCAAGGTCAAGAGTATACGACCTTCGGTAAGGGCGAGACGATAGTGTGATACCATGGAACTCGTGCCCGCAACGGTAATATCCTTCAAAAGCTTCACGGTGCAGCCGTCGTTCTGCTCGGCATAGCGGATAGCGCTTTCAAATGTTTCAAACAATTTTGTTGTTCCGTTTGCTTCAACAGAGAGGAAAAACTCCATTCCGCAGTCGGGGCAGATGCCGTCACTACCGATATCTGCATGATCGCAGGCAACGATGGTGGCATCTTTCAGCTCCGTGACCTTCGCGTCGTCATAGCTGATGCCCTCAAAGCGGTAGCCCCTGGCGAGCAGATCGGCACAGGTAAGTCCTTCGATATCGACGATCTTTACCTCGCCGTAATGTCCGCCGTAAAGCGCAGTTTCTCTTGTGTATGACCAACCTACATCAAGTTTGGAAATGATAAGCGATTCAAAGGAACCGGCGTTGACCGTCAGTGTGCCGCACTTATGTTCCAGCTTTTGGAAGGAGCATTCGCCGTCGATCGTCAGCTGACCTCCGTCCACCATGACATCCGCATTCATAGCACCATTGCCTACGAATGTAATATCGCCCGCGACATAGAATAGGGCAGCCACGGGATTCGGGTCAACACTCGAAGGATTAGAAATTATGTAGCCGTTCAAATCAAATGTCCATTTTTTGCTCGTACTGCCATACGTCCCGGCTCCAGACATTTTTTCAACATTTCCATAAAGCTTCAGGTAGAATCGGTCGAATCTATTCTCATCAGCTTTACGCATTGTCTCATCCAAGCCGCCGCCTGATACAAACTCTTCCTCGTTATTATCATTGCTGCATTTGATCAATACGGCAGCCTGATATCCGCAGTATGCGCATACGCCGGTCTCCTCGTCAAAGGAGTGGTCCTTGTGCACATAGACCTCAACCGTCGAAATATTGCCGGCCTTGTCGTGTACCTCAAATGTGATCCACCGTTCGGTGCGATCGGTATCCGAAAGCAGCCACAAGAAAAGGACTGCTCCATATCTTATCCTTTTCTCCGTCTATCGTTCTATATGCTGTGTCAAAATTATCGTCGATAAAATTGATTTGTGTGTCGCCGCAGACTTCCACCCGCTGACCGTCCGAACATCCTTTGGTCTGACCGTTAGCATAAGTGTAAGCCTCGACAACAGGCGCAGTCGTATCAATCGCAAAGCCTCCGCTTGAAGCGTATGCAATGTTGCCTGCATAGTCGGTCAAGCGCACATAAATAACATACCGCTGATCATCGGTAAGATCGATCGGGTCTGTGTATTCTTTGAACGCAAGAGCCTTTACCTCTTCTTCGCCGAGCGCAGTTTCGCTGATAAAATATTCGATCTTAACAGCGTGCTCATCGGGGGTTATATCCTGCCTGACTGTAGCTGTCGTCACTAGCAGTGATTTCCACCGTAACCTTTTCCTTATAAAACAAACCGAAGGTTATCGCATGGATAAAGCTTTCCCACCATGTGCGCTCTTTAATTTCAATTCTACCTGTAGGCTTATTAGTGTCCTTTGCATAATTGCCGTACTCAGCGTGGCAGACAGAGCAGATCGCCTTTTCGAAATAGCTTGCCTCGCGGTCGTTTTTGCCGCTGTCATGAGGGCAGGCGTAGCCGCACTGGGCGCACTTGCCGTCCACAAAGGTGTCGTGGGTGTGGGGCTTGACCGTGCAGGCTTCGCCATAGCTGAAGCCCACGGTGAGCACCCCGTCGGTTCCCCTTCCCGACCAGAGGTCTTCATCCGTGACGTCAATATACCGGCCGCCTTCTTCAAACAGCATGCTGCCGTCGGCGAAAATAGCCTTCACCGCCGCATAATCACGTACCTGATCATCAGGAGCATTCGGGTCGCCCTCGTAGATGTAGGAGTAGGAAATTCCGTCATTCAGCGCGGCCTCCGTGATCTTCAGGACAGGCTGTGCCGCCGAGGTCTTACGCTCCACGGAGAGCTCGCCGTTGAAGGTACCGCTGAGCACCGTAAGGCTGCCGTCCAGCAGGAGGGCCGCATGGGTATGGCCCCCTGGTCGCCCCGTCCGCTGGTCAGCTTCACCTTCTCCAGTGTCACCGCACCGCCGTCAATTTTCAGGGCGTTGGCGGTGTCAAGCTCGACTTTCCCAGAGTTATCGCTGAACGTATTGGTCAGTGCGCCGTTCTTGACGGTGATATCCGCTGTGCCCTTCACGGTGAGCAGCTGGTTGGTGATCGTGCCGCTGATGGTCTTGCCGCCGAGATCCAGGGTGAACTTGCCGGACCCGGCAATGATACCGTCTTCCGCCTCGCCCAGGGTCACATCGCACAGCAGTCTCAGGGTGGAGCCGCTGTCGGTCATGGCCGCCGCCCACGCGTCAGCGAAGGACTCGTAATTTTTCGCCGTGCCGTCCGCCCGGGTCAGTACGGCGGTGTAGATCTGCCGATGGCAGACATCCTGGCACTTGCCGTCTTCGCCAATGGTGGTGTGGTGGCAGGGCATGCCGCAATCCTGACACTGAGTCTCGCCCTCAATGTTCACGATGAACCAGTGGCTGTGTTCGGCGATATAATATGTCTTGGTCAGGCTCGTCTTGCCGCCGGCGTACTCCGGCATCTCCCACTCCCCTGTCGAAGTAGGCGTAACCGTCCGCCAGCAGAGCCTCCACGAAGCCGCCGTCCTTCCGCTCGATCTTGTCGAACTGGCCGCCGGACAGCCTGGTGTTTGTTGTTTTATTAATGGTCAGTGTGCCGATCTTGACACGCTGCCAATAGGCCGTGTCCTCGATGGCCAGCGTGCTGCCGATCTCACCGCTGCCAAGGGTAACGGTGCCGATCTTACCCTGGCCCTTCAGAGTCAGGGTCCCGTCCTGCACAGCAAAGTTGATCTGGCCCACGGATCTGCCGCGCAGCTCAATGGTGCAGGAGCTGCCCGGCGTCACGGTCCCCGTGATGTCCTGCAGCAGAGTAACGGTATTGCCGTTTCCGAAATCGCTGTTCTGCAAGGACTCCACATAGCGCACAGCGCCGTCCTTGTCGGTGATCTTGCCGGCGTACAGCTTGCCGCAGTAGTTGCAGTAGCCCTTGACTTCATTCACGGCGCTGTGTCCGCATTTCACCACCTCAAGGTCTGCAAAATATGTTTTCGCGTCGAAGCTCATGCCATAGGGCACCAGTGCGCCGGCCTTACCGGAGGCTGTACCCTTGTTGTCCTGGAAGGCATAGCCTGCCTCCAGCATGTCGGTGATGGCCACCGTGCCGGTGCCATTAAAGCTGATGGAGTCAAATTCGCCGCCGGAGAGCTTCACATTTTTCAGACTCTCGGTATCGGTGGCGGGCAGGACCAGTTTTTTGAAAAAGCCGCTTTGAATGGTCACGGCAGCATCGGTGCTGGTGACTCGGACAGCCTTAATACTGCCGCAGTCCTCCCCCACCGTTACGGCACCTTCCGCCGCCTCCACGGTGATCTCATTCATATCGCCGTTTTCTACGGTGAAGACGGCTTGAGCCCCGCTCACGACGATCTTGCCGGTACCGAACATAACGTTGCTGTTCAGATCCAGCCTGATGTTGTTCGTTTCCACATACAGATCCGTCTCACCCAGATCATACCCGGGTTTAAGCAGCGTAACGGTGACCTGATCGCTCCGATTGGGCTGGAGGGCATCCCACGCCTGGGTGAAGGAGGTATAGAACACCGGGCTCGCGCCCTCAGCGCTTATCTCCGCCTCCAGCTGGATGCCGCAGACCTCGCACCTTCCCATGGCGGTGTCCACCCGGTCATGCTTGCACAGGGCGCCGCAGGTGGTGCACTTGCCGTCTTTATAGGTGTGCTCGTGGTCGGCAACGACCCTGACGTTTTCCAGCGTCAGCACATCAGCGCTGACCAGACTGCCGTCCTTGCTGTAAAACGCGCAGCTGTCGCCCAGCAAAGAGCCCATCGTCAGCTTTTGATATTCGCTGGAGGGCACCTGGGGATCGGTGGAGATATACTCGAACTCACCGCCGGTGAGGTTGATCTTACCGCTGGTGACCAAAAGTCTCAGTGCAGAAAAGCTGCCGCCGCTGATATTCAGCGTACCGCCGTTTACTCCCCAAGATGCGGTTTCCGAGCCGTGGCTGCCGCCGGTGATGTTCACCGTGCCGGTGCCCAGATCCAGCTTCTGCACCGAACCGCCGGAGATGTCGGCAGTGGCGTTATCGTCCCCTCGTAGAGAGAGCACAAGACTTTCCACCGTGCCGCCGGTGATATGCACTGTGACGGCAAAGTCCTCCGCTCTCAGCTCCTCCACCGTGCCGCTGTTCAGTGTCAGCGCACCGCAGTACATAGTGAGCAGTCCGATGCTGCCGCTGCCGGTCACGGTCAGTGTGCCGGCCTTGTCCTTGACTATCTCGCCCTCTTCATCAAAGCTGACGGAGCCGACATCGACACAGTTAATGCTCTTCCCGTTCAGATCCAGGGTGACATTACCCGTGATAAACGGCATGTCTGCCGGATCCTCATAGGTTAGCGCATCGATGTCCGATTGCAGCTTGATGGTGCTGCCGTCGTGCTGATTGGCGTATGCAACCGCATCCTTGTAGACATTAAAGGCGACCTCGCCGCCAGATGTAATGACGGTCGCCGCGCCTCCGTCCGCAGCAAATACCGACAGCGGCACCATGGAAAATACCATGATGACCGTCAGCAGCACGGAAAGTATCCGCTTTTCAAGTGTCATGTTTGTGTTCATCTCGTTACTCCTTTACACGCATCTTGCAATCGCCGCAGAGAGGATCTGCGGGGAAACAGGCTTTTCGTGAAAGTAGGCGCACCCCAGCCTGTAGGACTGCGCACCGAATCCGTTATCATTCGAAAACCACAGCACCGGGACGTTTTTGCAGACGCTTTTGGCGGCGATCACGCCCTCCATGCCGTCTGCGCCGTCCATCGCTATCACGATGCAGTCCGGCGGGCTTTCTCCGAGTCCTGTGATAAAGCTGTCATAATCCAGATAGCCTGTTATCTGCATTTTACGGTAACGTAGGTCCGGCAAGGCGGGGACAGAGCACATAAACTCATCTCTGTCCGTTTCTGTTCCGTATAGAATCAACCTCATATGGCACCTCCTCGCAGGCATACTTATACATAAATATCATAACTGATATTAAGGCTTTCCGCAATCGGTTTGGCGCAAGCGGTCAAAAAAGGACTCAAGCGGTAATCATTTAGGGATTGACGCTTTGTTTTTTCACAATTGTATGGTATAATGAGTGTAGTTGAAGTGCATTGACCTTATAAAGTAAAGAGGAGTTTTGGTTTTGAGGATCGCAATCGTTGACGATGACATACGGATGTATGAATGTCTGCAAACTTATTTCGGTGAACTGCTCGGTTCGTCTGCCGAGCTTACATATTTCAAAAGCGGAGAGGATTTTCTGCGAGCTTGGCAGCCCGACGCTTTTGAGTTGATCGTACTGGACATTTTCATGGACAAGCTCACCGGCATGGATGTGGCAAGGGAAATACGCAAAACGGACAGCGATGTCCGTATCGCATTCGGCACCACAAGCAATGAGTTTGCCTGTGAGAGCTACGAAGTAAATGCCTGCTACTATCTGCACAAGCCGTTTGACCGGGAGCGTGTCAAAGCAATGCTTGACCGCATCGATCTTGCCCAGGTCGAAAAGGAACGAACAATACAACTGCCTGACGGCAAAAGCGTCGTACTGCGCAATATCATTTATGCAGACTACGCCGCACATTATACGACGCTGCACTGCAAATACGGCAAGGATATTATCCTGCGGGCAAACCTTTCGGAGATCGAAGCGCTGCTTTGCGGCTATCCGTATTTCTTTATCCCGTCGAAAGGGCTGATCATCAACTTTCACGAGGTCGACGCACAGAACGCAGACACCTTTACTATGAGCAACGGCAGCCTTATTCCCATCAGCCGCCGTAAAGCCAAAGAGGTGACGGATGCCTATTCATCCTTCCTGTTTGAGCAGCTGCGTAAAGGAGGCAAACGGTGATGCCGCCTGTTTATCGGTTCATTGAGATCATCGTATATTCGCTGCTGAACTTTCTGCCGTTTCTTGCCTTGGCGCTCTATCCGTTCCGGCACAGTCTGCGATTTTCAAGAGGCGTTACCGGAATTCTGATCGGACTGCTGTCTGTCATTCAGGTGATGCTCGGCGCATGGGTCAGCTTTGTTCCCGGAAATCATGCCGCAATCGCCAGTGCGCTCAGCACAGCGCTGTATGCCGCTTTCTATTTTCTCGCCGTGAAGAAGCATTTCGGCAAAACGCTTTTCACGCTGCTGATGATCTCCAATCTTGCCAACTTCGCCGTGATTTCCGCAAAGTGCATTGAGGGACTTTTGTTTCCGGCATTGGCTGTGCAGAGCTACCGCTGGTCCTTCTCGCTGATGCTCTTTGCTGTGGAGACCATTCTCTCTGTGCCGATCTTTCTTTATATGAAGTCCGTATTCACTCCGGCAGTAGAAAAAGAACCGTCCGGCTTTGAGTGGCGGTATCTGTGGCTGATTCCCACAACCTTCTATATCGTATGGTATTTTGCAATATACAGCGTTGTTTCCCGTTCGGCGCTGGAAATTGCGCTGCGTCCGAAGAACACTCTGTTTTTGTTTATCATCAATGTGGGAGCGATTCTGATCTACTATGTCGTGACCCGCCTGATTTTGGAGCAGAATCAAACGCTGGAGCTGGAGGAAAAAAATCATCAGCTTTCTATGCAGGCGGTGCAATATGAGAATCTGCAGGAAAAAATCACCGACGCCCGCCGTGCCAAGCACGATGTGCGGCATCATATCTCGCTTATACGCGAATATGTGAGCAAGGGAGAGCTTGACGCATTACTAAAATATCTCGACGGCTATAACGACAGTCTGCCGGACGATTCGCTCATTCGTTTCTGCGAGAATGTCGCCGCCAATGCCGTATTGCTTTATTTCGCGCAGCAGGCGAAAGATAATGATATTGACTACATCGTCAACGCAGAGATCCCCGGGAACATTTTCGTTTCGGATACCGATATTTCCGTTCTGTTCGGCAACCTGATCGAGAACGCCATAGACGCCTGCAAAGAGGAACACGGCGATGACCGAAAAATTGATATTCGGGCAAGGCTCAAAGGCAGCACCCTTTGCGTCACAGTCGATAACACCTTTACCGGAACGCTCCGGCGCACAACGGACAATGAATTTCTCTCGACCAAGCATAAAGGTCCCGGACTCGGCACACAGTCGGTAAAAAGCATTGCCGAGCATTACGGCGGTGTCTGCCGCTTTGAAGTAAAGGAAGGTATGTTCTGCGCCTCGGTAATGTGCAATAAAAGGTAGATATTCAAAAAGGGCACAGCTATCATTTCGATGGCTGTGCCTTTTGCTTTGTAATTCGGTTTACTTATTGACGGCATCCTTGAGAGCCTTGCCTGCTTTAAATGCCGGAGCCTTAGCTGCCGGAACGGTGATCGCCTCGCCGGTACGTGGATTCTTTGCGGTTCTCTCTCCACGCTCACGGGTTTCAAAAGTGCCGAAACCGACAAACTGTACCTTGTCGCCTGCAACAAGCACTTTTTCGATCTGTGCGAGGGTTGCATTAATGATGTTTTCTGCGTCTTTCTTGCTTGCGCCGGCAGCCTCTGCAACTGCAGCAACAAATTCTGTTTTGTTCATATCTGAACCTCCAAAGTGTATTTTCAGCGTATATTGCTATATTTAATATACCATATTTCGAGCTGTTTTGCAAGAACGGATGTTGCATTGGGGTAGTGTACTTAATTAATCATCTCTTTTTTCAATCCCGCTTCGTTTCCACATCGTTGCTCTTTTGTGATTTTATAAGTTTCTGTCATCGCAAAAATATCATAGATAAAACATACCCGCCGTATTGAAAATCATATGCAAAAGTACCCGCTAGGGACATTAAATTTCAAAAACAAAACCGTAGAAGCCCTCATATATATCAAGGCTTTTGCGGTTTTGGTACTGTCTTTACACACAAGTACCTATTACTTTCCAAAAATCCCATGTGAATTTTATTTTGAGGTAAGAGTGAAGAGGTAAGAAGTAATAAAATCCCGCCCACTTTCGTGAACGGGATTTTTGTCATTCGTGTCCGAAAAAGAACTGGTCGAAAACCGAGGATTTTCCTTAAAATTTGCAAATAATATATTTATCTTTTACATAAGTTGTCAGTTTGCTTCTAATGTCTTGTGCTGTTCCTCCTTCTATAGTGTTTTTATCAACAATAAAAACTTGATTATTCGCCTGATACAAAAAAAATAAATACCTTGTTGTTTCATAAACTTTTACAAAAAAGAATATTCTATTGCAACCTCACCATTATATTCTACACTTTTTTTGTAAACGCTTTAAGCTCGTCATTGCAAAATATATACTGTTTTGAATATCTTTCATTTTGGATAACGATTTATATTGTATTTTTTATAAAGAAATACCAAAAAAATACAATACCAACAACCAGATTATTACCAGACCCAGCAAAACAAGTAGTATCGTATCCACGCCAAAAAAGAATTATTTCTAAGACTATAATTCCAAAAAATAAGAGCAAAAAAGCACCAGTCCAAAACATCAACCGTTTTTTAGGGTTTGCTTTTTTGAACATCGTTAAATGTGTTAATGCTTTTACTGAATCTAAATCGTATTTGCATTTTGCTTTAATTTCCATAAAATCACCGCCTTGAGTATAGTATAGCATAAAAAGCGGCAAAGCCGCAAGAGTTAGTGATATTCTGTGCTTCGCACAGAGTGATATTTTCACTTCGTGAAAGTGATATTGAAACCTTCGGTTTCAGTGATATTATATTCGCCCTTAACTGCCCGAAGGGCAATATCACTCGGCATTAGCCGAATATAACTGCGAAGCAATATAACTCGCCGAAGGCGAATATAAAAAAACTCTTGTTCTTTCGAACAAGAGTTTTTTTGTCATTCGTCCGAAAAAGAACTGGTTAAAAACCGGATTATCTTTAATTTCGTTTAGCAGATTGTCTAACCGGAATTACAGCACAAACAATTCGCAAAAATAACATATATAAAAATAAAGCAAATAACAAAATTACTTCTTCGCTACAAAGATTTGTGATACATACTTAAATAGAAAGTGTGCTATAGAATCGGTAAAAAACATAATCAATAAAGTTAAATTAGACAAAACATTTAATATTGATTTTGCTATAGTTTTAGGCTTTAATAAAAAAATAATAAGTAGTGTAAAACAAATCCAACTCATAAAAAAACGACAAACCACCAACAACAGCAATAAGTACAGCACCAAAGCCCTCAAAAATATCAACACCGTTAGCTGGGTCCATATCATAATTATACGAACTTATGGCACCAATAATAGAAACTATTGTAGTAATTAAAATCAACAGCGAAAAAATACTCCTATAATTATTTTTCTTTTTCATATCATCACCGCCTTTGGTGTATTATAGCATAAAAGCTGCAGAGAGGCAAGGTTTTTAGTGATATTCTGTGCTGTCGCACAGAGTGATATTATGCCTTGCGGCATAGTGATATTTTTGCCGTTGGCAAAGTGATATTATATTCGCCCTTAACTGCCCGAAGGGCAATATCACTCGGCATTAGCCGAATATAACTGCGAAGCAATATAACTCGCCGAAGGCGAAATAACTAAAAAACTCTTGTTCTTTCGAACAAGAGTTTTTTCTGGAGGCGCCACCCGGAATCGGACCGGGGATGAAGGTTTTGCAGACCTCTGCCTTACCGCTTGGCTATGGCGCCGTATTTGATTTTAAAAGGGGACGCTTAAAGCATATTTAAGCGTCCCGTTGGAGCGGGATTACGAGGCTCGAACTCGCTACCTCCACCTTGGCAAGGTGGCGCTCACCAGATGAGCTAAATCCGCGAAAATGGTGCCTCCGATCGGAATCGAACCAATGACACGGGGATTTTCAGTCCCCTGCTCTACCGACTGAGCTACAGAGGCGTTTGATGGCGACCTGGATGGGGTTCGACTAGCCTTCTAACCAACTGCCTACCGCGCCGCCGACATCAAGCTTGCCCTTTTCATTCAGCGGCAGCTCGACCACCGGCTGGGTCATGTAGCCTCCTGACATTCCCGTCGCGGTCGGACACCGCAACAAGAGTACCTGCCGGTCCGTTTCCGGCGATACGAAGGGTCAGGCTGTCCTTCTTCGCGCCCTTTTGGGCGTTGCCCATAATCGAAGCAGCCGTAAGCAGTCTGTCCATTGCGGCGGTTATTACCGCGGAAGTGCCGTGTATGCGTTCCGACTCGGCAGCGATATCGGTGGTGTCGGCGCAGACCGCCATGACCGCTCCGTTATCTGTTATACATCTTATAAGCTTTCCCATATCAATGTTACCTCTTTTTGGTTACATATATCACGCGTTCATCGCAAGCTTTAGGCGCTTTAAAGCTCATATCGCCAAGCACCGCGACCACCTCAAGCCCTGCCGGCTCCAGCATACCGCGTATCTCTTCATCCGTGTACGCTCTCTCGGCAAATTCCTCGGTCGTGCGGATATATTTTCCGTCAGCGTCCTTTCCGAAAAAGTCAAGGCATATCCCGACTGTTCCGTTTTTCTCACAGTCGGAATTCTGCCAGACGCAGTAGACGTCGTCGTTTTCTATAACAAATGTATTGCCGGACAATATATTACGATGTTTAAAAGGAGTATTGACATCGAAAATAAACAGTCCGCCATCTTTTACAGCCGCTGCTACCGCTTTGAACGACGCTTTAAGCTCGCGTTTATCGATTATGTGATTTATACTGTCAAGGCAGCACACCGCGCCGTCAACGGCATACGGTAGTTTTGTATCACGCGCCGACTGGCAGACAAGCATTATATCAAGATCAGTCGCGGATGCCTTTTTCTGCGCCAC
>VOFC01003635.1_pt1 | contig 22011 bp, 40 predicted proteins | sample 5384161 | NCBI WGS metagenome assembly VOFC01 (sample SAMN12384722, study PRJNA508395) | human gut metagenome | isolation source: healthy gut B | host: Homo sapiens | reverse complement strand
CCTTATTCATTTGCTTCTCTGATGGTTTCCTATTCTTAAATGAATAATAACCAGTCCTTGAAACGCCTAATATTCTAAGCACTCCGCTGACATTAAGTGGTTGCCTCTTACCTTCTGCTACAAGAGTCTCTGCTTTTGCAGTTTCGATAAATATAGCTTGTGTCATTTTCCCAGAATGCTATATCAATTTATTGATATTAGGCTTTTTTTAATATATCAAGTGCATCTTTTGTATCTCTTAATTCTTTTTTTTAATCTAGCATCTTCTTTAGCTTCATCACTTGCAAAGTTACCAGAACCTCTAGGAACTTTGCCATTGTTAGCTTCTGCTTTTTAATCCAATGACCAAGAGTAGAAGGTGCAATACCCAAGTTTTCAGAACACTTCTTTATGTATGTTATACAATCATTTAGCAAAAAAAGGTTGCCCATATGATAATGCTTGTATAGAATCTTTCCATTCATCAATAAAGAAGGAAGAAATTTATAGAAATAAATACCGAACCTTCGAAGAAGCTAATATTGCTATATTTAAGTATATTGAAGGTTGGTATAACAGAAGAAGGCTGCACTCTTCTATTAATTACATGACTCCAGAACAATGTGAATTATTAGCTAGAAGTACAGCATAAAAAAAAAGTTTGACTTTTGTGTCCAAGATATTGACATAAGATACATTTATCCTATATTTTTATTAGTAAAAAAATATTTATCAACTATTATGGTCTTTTTACTATAGTTGAGGATTTATTAAACATTATACCTATTTAATGATTCCTTATGTTTTAGCTGAAAATCCTAATATTACAAAAAAAGCTGAAGCCTTTGAACTTTCAAAAGAAATGATGGATGGTCATAAGATGGAAGTATTTAAAGTTAGATATAAGTTTAATTGGATGGAAAATATTAGGGGCATTTACTTATAATTTAACTAATATATTTTTATTATGATGTATATAAAGAATCAATTTTTACAGAACTTTATATGGATATAAGAAAAGAAAAGATTAACAAATTAGAAAAAGGATATTTATTAAATGACCATTTACTTGATATAAAGGAAAAAGTAAATTTTTCATATCCAGAAGAAAAAATTTAGTATACCAATTTCAAAGAGACGTAAATGGTTAAATATAGATTATGCAAAAAGTTATTCTCTTACAACATATATATTATTTTTTTTTTTTTCATTTTCATTTATTGGATGGGTTTGGGAAGTAATATTTCATTTAGTTAGTGATGGAGTTTTTTGTAAATAGAGGAACAATGTTTGGACCTTGGCTACCTATATATGGGGTTGGAGGTTGTATGATATTATTTTTTATTTAAACCTTTTAGGGAAAAACATTGGTTAATATTTCTTTTATCCTTTGTTTTATGTGGCATAATTGAATATTCTACTGCTTGGTATCTTGAAACCTTTAAACATATGAAATGGTGGGATTACAGTGGATACTTTTTAAATATAAAGGGTAGAATATGTATGGAAGGACTTCTTGTTTTTGGGCTTGGAGGATGTATTTTTTACTTATATATTAGCTCCTATATTTGATAATTTATATGAAAAATTAAACCTAAAATAAAAATTGTTCTTTTGTATTTTATTAATATTTTGTTTTGCAATAGATTTTTTATATTCATCAAAGCATCCTAATACAGGAGAAGGAATTACAAATCCTATAACATATATAGATATATTGAAAATATAACTAAAAAAGAGCTTTTATAGCTCTTTTTTAGTTTATAAGTTAAAGTTTAGTATCAACACCATTTACATTAGTTTGTTCATTTTCTTCTACAGGAATTACAATGTATTTTTTGTCCTTCAATTATTTGTGATTTTATTTGTGATGCTTTTTCAGGTTTTACTTTTTAGTATAATATCATAATTTTCTTCAGATTCATCTTCCATTTTAGAAACTTCTTCTAATTTTTTATTTGTATTTTCAAGCTTGTTTTGTAATATTTCTACTTCCTTTTCAAGTTTTTGTTCTTTTTTCTTTTGTTCACTTGCCTTAAGAATTTTAGCATCTATTAAATCATCTGCAATAGGCAAAAGTAGTGCCAAACTCTTTTGTATAAAACCTTTCAATTTTTGAAGAATCTTCTTCAGAAACTCCACTTTCAGCTAAAATATCTTGAATAGTGTCATTAGTTAATATTATAGGTTGGCTATCTTTTACCATTAACTGTTGTATGTTCATCAATTCTGCTATTAATATTTTCTTGAATTTCCATAAATAAATTATTAGATTTTTCCTCATCATAACCAATAGCATTAGTTATAATATTATGGAACGTTTCTTTTGTTCAGTTGCAGTTCTTTTGAAGAACAACCAAGAGCTTCTTCCATTAATTCAGGGTGTGAATCCTTTGGATTTTTGTGTAATACATTATAGAATTAACATCACTACTACGGTCTATAAAAGGCTGGAAATACAAATCCATTAACAGGAGCTTCAACTACCCAATCTCTAACACGAGCAAAGAATTTTGTTATCTTCTTCAAAGTATCCAAGAGTCAAGTTTAGAAAGGGATACTGACATATTGCACATAATAGATATTCATAAACTTCTTCAGATTCATCTAATTTTAAATTGTCAGTAGTTTTTGTTATTACATCATAGGCATCATGAAAGACAAGTATTAAAAAATTTCCTGTATAATCATAACTATCTATTATAGATTTATAAAAGCTATCAAGAAGGGTATCATCTTTTAATTTACTTTTTTTAAGAGACATTAAAAAGGATTGTTTATCATTTTTATATTCTTCATTAACAGGAAAATTAAGTTCTAAAAGATTATTGCCTATTGTTCCAGAAAGAACCTTTTTTGGCAATTTCTAAGTATTTGAAAAATTCATCTTCATCTAAGTTTAAAAAAAAGTTTTTTAAAATTTAAAATAATATTTTTTTCACCATTAACATAACAACCACACATTTTTGTAAATGTACAATCTTCTTTTTTAAACGTCTTTTTAATTCTAAAATATCTTTTTTCCTCATTGTTTTAAAAACCTCTCATTTTATTCATTTAAAGTACTTATTTATAAGTATAATATTGAAAAATATCTATGCAAGTTAGTAATTTTTTTTAAAAAAATTCGCTAAAGATTAATTTCTTTAGCGAATTAAAAAGGTGATTTATATTAAAACTTAATGATTAATTATTAAGTTTCATAAGCTTAGCAAAGATTATTATAGAATATATCCTCTAAAGCCTTATCATCTAATCCACAAGTTAAAACTTTTGTATTTCTACAGTAGGATGATGAAAAGGTGAGTCTAGTCCAAACATTATTCTATCATGACCTATATCTTCATAAGCTTCTTTTATTTTACTTCCCATAGGCATACCAGACATTTCTAAATATAAGTTAGAATATCTTTTTGCCATTTTTAAAGTACCATCAATATAAACTCCATGACCATGTCCCATATGTATCATTATAACTTTAACCTTTGGAAAACGTTCAGCAAGTAAAGCTATGCTCCAAGGAAGAGAATATGGTGGATGTCCACAATGAATAAATACAGGAATATTTAAATCTTCTGCAGCTTGCATTATAGGGTCAACACATTCTTCATCTGCAACAAAGGCATTTTGAAGAGGATGAAGTTTAATTCCTACAAAGCCACAATCTTTAACATAATGATAAATTTTTTTTTCAATTTCCTTTTCTCCATTAAGAGGATTACAGAAAACTAATGGTAAAAATCTATCAGGATATTTTTTAAAAAAAGCTTCTGCCACATTATCATTATCATCAGGACCTGTGCTACATAAAATAGTTTTTTCTATTTCATATTCATCCATTTGTTTTACTAATTCATCTGCAGTAATAGAGACATTTGCCCAGCCTCCAAAGTTACCAATATGTGAATGTGCATCAATTTTTTTCATTTATGTTACATCTCCTTTAATTTTCTAATTACATTAGCTTGAGATAAAATTGATATTATAATTGCTGATAAAATAATTCCACTTAAAGTTTGAAATACAATACCAGAACTTCTGCTATAGCAAAGGTTAATCCATATAAAGGAATTCTTACAAGAGTATATCCTATAATTTGGAATATACCTCCAAGTATAGCACCTATTAACCATCCAAATTTTAAATTTGGAAATACTTTTTTCTGTAATAAGCCCCATAATAGTAGCCATTATTGCTTTAATAAAAAATGTAGGAATAATCCATTGAGCATAACCACCTAAAAAGGTCAGCTAAAGATGCTCCTACAGCAGCAGATAAAGCCCCTCTTTTAGTACCTACTATTAAAACAGCAATAAAAATCATACAATCTCCAAAGTGAGTGTATCCATTAATTCCAGGTATTTTTATAAAATATGTACCAAAGAATATTAGTGCGGCAAGGATTGCCATTTTAGTTAAACTTTTTGTTTCAATTTTTCTTTGTGTTTTCCATAAAATTTCCCCCAAGTTTTTTGTTTATTTCATTGAAAGTATGATAGCATGAATATAAATATAGTGCTAATGTATGGGTACAATTTATTTTAAATATTTATAGCAAAAATTTAAACAGAATAATATATAATAAGGTTTGGAGAAAAATAAAAAAGAATGGAGAGAAAAGATGGATAAGAAAAACAATAATCCTTTAGGAACACTAAAGATAAGTAGTTTATTAGGAAAGTTTGCAATACCTAGTATTATAGCAATGCTTGTAGGAGCATTATATAATATTGTAGACCAATTCTTTATAGGAAGAAGTGTTGGTGAACTTGAAATGCAAAGAACTAATATAACATTTCCATTAAGTACTTTTGTATTGCTATAGCACTTTTTTTTTATTGGTGCGGCTTCTGCATTTAATTTAACTTTTTAGGAGCAGGAGATAAAGAAAAAGCACTTTTTTATTACATAGGTAATGCAACAACATTACTATTTGGTTGTGGAACAATTTTGTGTATTATAGCACAAATCTTTCTTACACCAATGTTAAAATTTTTGGTTCACCAGATAATGTATTAGAATATGCAAAAATATATACAAGAATTACTGCAATAGATTTCCTTTTTTAATAGTTTCTAGTGGTGGTGGCCATTTAGTAAGAGCAGATGGAAGTCCTAATTATACAATGTTTTGTAACTTATCAGGAGCTGTTATTAATACAATTTTAGACCCTATATTTATATTTAAATTTAATATGGGAATGGCAGGAGTGTGGTTGCAAACTATAATAGTCAAATTTTTTCGGCTTTATTAACCTTTAAATATTTAAGTAACTATAGAACAGGTAAAATTAAAATGTGTCATCTTATTCCAAGATGGAAGTATAGTGAAAAATTATGTCTCTTGAGCAAAGCACCTTGTTTTAATCAGTTAGCCATGATGATTGTACAAATTGTAATGAATAAATCATTAACTTATTATGGGTCACGTTCTATTTATGGAGAATCAGTTCCTTTAGCCTGTGCGTATTATAACAAAGGTGAATATGATTTATATGTCAGTAGTTATTGGATTATCTCAAGGACTTCAACCTATAGCAAGTTTCAATTATGGAGCTAAAAAGTATGATAGAGTTAAAAAAGCCTATTCCTTAGCAATGAAATATGCATTAATTATTTCTATAATTTCCTTTTTAGCATTTCAATTAATACCAAAAAGAAATAATTTTTTATTTGGTTCAGGGTCAGATATGTATTATAAATTTGCAGTTGAGTATTTTAGAATATTCTTATTCTTTACTTTCTTAAACTGTTTTCAACCAATATCATCTAATTTCTTTTACAGCAATAGGAAAACCAAAGAAAGGTATATTTTTTATCATTAACAAGACAAATATTATTTTTACTACCATTAATCATTATATTACCATTATTTATTGAATTGATGGAATTATGTATTCAGGGCCTATAGCTGATTTTATTGCAAAGGTGTGTATCTATTGAATGGTATATTTTGAATTTAGGAATATTAATAAATTAGAAAATAAAATTGAAGTTTTAGAATAAGTACATATAAAAAGTGGAGATGATTAAGATAGAAAAAGATATTGAGATTTTAATAGTGGAAGATGATGTAGATATTAATGAATTACTTTGTAATATATTAACTAAAAAAGGTTATAAAGTAAGAAGTGCATTTTCAGGTTCAGAGGCAAAAAAATGTGTTTAGAACAATTTAACTATGAGCTTGTACTTTTAGATTTAATGCTACCAAAGTTTTTCTGGAGAGGACATTATTAATGAAATAAGAAAAAAACAAAACTATGCCTATAATAGTAATTTCAGCAAAATCATCTCAAGAGGATAAAATAAATGTATTAAAAATTGGTGCAGATGATTTTATAAGTAAACCCCTTGATATTAATGAGGTATTAGCAAGAGTAGAATCGCAACTTAGAAGATATATGAAATTTAGCAATTTAGAAAGTAAACAAGATACTAAAATAATATATAAGAATTTAGTACTAGATACAGAAAGTAAACAAGTTTTAGTAAATGATAAAGATATATCACTAACTTTAAGAGAATTATCTATTTTAGAACTTCTTTTATCTAATCCAAAGAAAGTATTTACAAGGGCTAATCTTTTTTGAATCTGTATGGCATGATGAGTTTTAGGAGATGATAATACTGTAAATGTTCATATAAGCAATTTAAGAGCTAAGCTTTCAAAGGCTGACAAAAAATACAGAATATATAAAAACTGTATGGGGAATTGGCTTTAAATTAAATGATGTGTAAAATTAATACTTTCTTAATACTTTCTTTAGTCTATCTTATAACTATATTTTTATAATAAAAGCATAGTTTAAAGAAGGGGGAATATTAATGGAAGAGATAGTATTAAAAACTTATAATATTTCAAAAAATATGGTAATCAAGTATCTAATGATAAAATATCTATTACAATTAAAAAGGGTGAAATTTTATGGACTTATAGGAAAAAATGGAGCTGGAAAAACCACATTATTTCGTATAATTACAGGATTAAGTCATAAAAGTAGTGGAAATTTAGAGATGTTTGGAAAATCAGAAGAAAAAAGACTTAAATACAGCAAGAACTATGATAGGAAGTTTAATTGAAAGTCCAGCCTTTTTATAAGAATATGACAGCAAGAGAAAAATCTTGAAGTTTCAAGGCTTGTTAGAAATATAGCAGAAAAGAATGTATAGATGAAGTATTAGAATTAGTTGGTTTAGCTGATACTAATAAAAAGAAAGTTAAAAATTTTTCTTTAGAATGAGACAAAGACTAGGTATTGCAAATGCTTTATTAGGAAATCCAAAACTTCTTATATTAGATGAACCTATAAATGGTTTAGACCCAATGGGAATAGTTGAAATAAGAGAACTTTTAAAAAGATTAATAAAGAAAAGGATGTAACAATATTAATATCAAGTCATATTTTAGGAGAACTTTCAGAACTTGCAACAAATTATGGAATAATAAATAATGGAAAATTAGTAGAAGAAATTTCAGTAAAGGAGTTAAAAGAAAAGTGTAGGCAATATATAGAAGTTATTGTAGATAATCCAAAGAAAAGCTTCAACTATTTTAGAAAAGGAATTATTAATTACTAATTATGAAGTATTAGAAAATAATAGAATAAAAATTTTTAGTAATTTAGATTCTTCAGGACTTATAAATGGTACTTTATCTAAAAAATAAGGTAGTAGTTCAAAAGATAAATCTTAAAGGAGAAAATCTTGAAGAATACTTTATAAATAAGGTTGGAGGTAATGAATAATGATTAGATTAGTAAAGGCAGAGTTATTTAAATTATCTAAAAATAGAACTTTTTAAAATATTGTCTATAGTAGCAATATTTTTATCTATATTAATTTTTATTATGACAACTTCAGTTTTTGATAAATTGGTAGAAGAATCTATTAATGAAATTCCTAAAGAACAAGTAGAGCAAATGCTAAATTTAGGTACAAATACAGAAAATCAAGTTGTTATCCCAGAAATATGGGAATGCATATTAATGCAAAGGATATTTTTAATCCGACAGTATCTGAAGTTTTCCATTCTTCCTTTGGTTCAGGTGTTACAGAGATTTTAATAGGAATATTAATAGCAGCTTTTTTTTTTAGCAAAGGAATATAGTGAAGGAACTATAAAAAATGTTTTAGCTTATGGAAAAAGTAGAACAGAATTTTATTTAGCTAAATTTATTGCAATAATAATAGCCATAATAATACTTTTTAGTTTGTCTTGTATTAATATCCACAATAGGAAGTGGTATTATTAATGGCTGGGGAGAGGCTTTTAAGGTATCTCAATTATTACATTTAATAAGAACTTTTTTTCCTTGCAGTTATTTCAAATGCATCAGTTGCAACTATATTAATGATAATTGCAATATTAATAAAAAAGTAATGGTGGAACAATAGGAATAACAGTTGAATATTTGTATTTTTACCATCAATTATTTCATTTCTTTATGGTAGTAATAAAGTATTTGATAAAATATATGAAGTAACTCCATTTTTATAATAACCAATTAGCAATATCTATATATGCTTAAAATGGACAACTTATAAAATCACTAATAATTTCATTAATAACAATAATAGTAGCCTTTATTTATTGGAATTGAATTATTTAAAAAACAAGATATTAAATAAATTATATATTTTAAGAGTGTATGTTGTTGATGGCATACACTTTTTTTTTAGTATAGACTATAAAAAAAGAGGTGAAGTTATGATAATTAAAATAGTACTAATTTTTATTATACTATTACTTATAGTTTATATAATAAGAATAAAGAGAGAGCTAAAAAGTATATCTAAAACAAATTGAAGAAAGTAAGGGAGAATATATAAACATTCATACTAATGCTATAAATGATTCTATAGAAATTTTAGCTAAAAATATAAATTATTTATATGATAATTCTCAAAAAAATTTTAGCTAAAAAATAAGAAAATTGAAAATGAACTTAGACAAAGTATATCTAACATATCTCATGATTTAAGAACACCTTTAACCTCTATAAAAGGATATGTACAACTTATAAAAAAGAGGATTCAATTACAGATAAAGAGAAAATGATTATATTAATATAGTGGAAAAAAAAGAGTAGAAAATCTTCAAAATTTAATTACAAGCTTTTATGATTTATCTAGAATTCATGGAAATGAATTTAAATTTAACTTAAAAAAGATAAATTTAAAAACAATATTATGTGATAGTATTGCTATGTATTATAATAATTTTATTGAAAAAAATATTGAACCAGTTATTGAAATTGATGAAAAATTCAAGATATAATTTCAGATGAATCTGTAGTAGAGAGAATATTTTCTAATCTTATAGGAAATATGCTTAAATATGCTGATAAAAATATAAAAATATCTTTATTTCAAGAAGAAAATTATATAATATCTAAATTTCAAAATTTAGCACCTAATCTTAAAGAAGAGGACATGGATAAATTATTTGATAGATTCTATACATCAGATAAATCAAGAAGTGATAAAAATACAGGGCTTGACTTGCCATAACTAAATCTCTTTTTGATAGACTTAACAATAAAATAGAGGCAAAGCTTATAAATGGAAATCTTATAATAGAGATAAAATGGAATATATAACTTGACCTATACAAATACAATGTTTAAAGTATAAAATGAAAATAAAAGTTATGGAGGTAAGGTATGTTAAATACAGAAGTAGATTTTACTAAAGGGAAACATATTAAAATCATTAATTATTTTTGCATTTCCTTTATTTATATCAAATTTGTTTCAACAGCTTTACAATACAGTAGATGTAATGATTGTTGGAAACAAATTAGGAGATGCATCTCTTGCAGCTATGGGAGCTTGTACAGCAATTTATGAATTATTGGTAGGCTTTGCATTAGGCGTTGGTAATGGATGAGTATAGTTACAGCAAGAAGTTATGGAGCAGATGATAAAGATATGGTTAAAAAAAATCAGTGGCAGCTTCATTAGTAATAGGAGTTTTTCTTACTGTTATTTTAATGATAGTATCTGTTTTATTTCTTCACCCATTGTTAAAGGTGTTAGATACTCCTAAAGACATTATAGATGAGGCATATGCTTATATTTCTACTATTACAATCTTTGTTGGAGTTATGTTTTTATACAATCTTTGTGCAGAGTTTTAAGAGCTATTGGAAATAGTGTTATGCCGTTAGTGTTTCTTATAATATCATCTTTATTAAATATTGTATTAGATATTGTATTTATTGTTGAATTTAATATGGAAATTAAGGGAGCAGCAGTTGCGACTGTTATTTCCCAAGCGAATTTCTGCTATATTATGCATTATATATATTTACTCAAAATGCAAAATTCTTATACCAGAGAAAAAAACATTTTAAATTTGATAAAGAGTTATATAAAGAATTATTAGCTCAAGGATTATCTATGGGAGTTATGCTTATGGTTGTATCTGCAGGAACAGTTATACTTCAAGTAGCAATAAATAAGTTAGGTTATTTAATAATAGCTTCTCATACTGCAGCTAGAAAATTAAATGACTTTTTTGCAATGTTACCGGTATCGGCTTTGTCTATGAGCCTTGCAACATTTGTTTCTCAAAATAAGGGAGCAAATCAACAAAAGAGAATAAAAGAAGCTGTAAAGTATTCAAATATATTAGCAGTTATATGGGGAATAATAGCTACTTTGGTGTATTTTGCTTTTTCAAGAATATTAGTAAAATGGTTATCTGGTTCTAGGGAATCCGTAGTTATAGACAATGGTTCATTGTATTTAATGATAAATGCACCTTTTATACAGTACTTGGAATATTATTAAATCTTAGAAATTCACTTCAAGGAATGGGAGAAAAATTACTTCCATTAGTATCGAGTATTATTGAATTGGTAGGAAAAATAGTTTTTGTTATATTACTTATTCCAAGTCTTAAATATTTTGGAGTAATTATATGTGAACCTGTAATATGGTGTTTTATGTGTATTCAACTTGCATTTTCATTTTACAGAAATCCATATATAAAAAAATATTAAATAGAGGTGTTATTTTTTTTGAGTAAAGAAGAAATTGAAAATATTCCTTCTGGTCTTGTAAGTTGTAGTATAAATAATAAAGAATGTACTATATTAAAAATATCTACAGAAGATTTAATTGTTCGAGTTTTAGAGAAAATAGAAAGTATAAATACTTTAAAAAATAGCCTTTTATAAGTTTAAAGAGTATAAATATGAAGAAATAAATATAAAAAACTTTGCTATAAAAAGGTAAAAGAAAAAAGAAGAATTTTATTTTACTTATAATATTTTTTTATAGAGGATAAAACTTATATTGAAAATGTAAAATATATTTTTAGAGATTATTCAAGATATGTTAACTTAAAGGTTTTTGAGAAGAAAAATGAATTTTCAAGAAAAATGGTTAATTATCCAAATGAAGAAGACTATGAGTTTTATGAATATTATAATACTCAAAAAAAGAATGGATTTCTAATTTAAATTATAAAAATTTTAATATGAATGTATTAAATTTAATAGAAATGGCAATAACTTTAGATAATGATGATTTGTATGAAAAATATATTGATAATGATAAAGAAAGTTTTAAGGAATATTATTTTTAAAAAAAATTTTTTAGAGAATCATATGCTTTTTAATAAAAATATAGAAAGACTTTATATTGAAAATGAATTCTGTCATAATCTATTTCCTTGCATAGATAACTTAATTAAAATGCTAGAAAAGGCTAAAGAAGAGTTACTTAATATAACATTATGTTTTACATATATAAGAGAATGTTATATTCAAAAAACAAAAGATATTATAAAAAAAGGTTTATGATTGGTGTAAAATTAATAATTATAAAATTGAAATTGTTATAAATGATTGGGGCATGTTAAAGCTTCTTAAAAATAAGGAAAATTATTTTACACTATCCTTAGGAACTTTACTTAATAAAAGAAAAAAAGACCCAAGATATATTTATAAAAAATGGATATGAAAAACAAAGAACTCTTATCTTTAAACAGTTTAAATAGCAAGAAGTTTAGAGAATTTTAAAGAATAATAATATTGAAAGATATGAATATGAAAGTTCTGGTTATAAAATATCTATACCAGAAGGAAAACATAGCATGCACTTTCCATTTTATATGACCAATTCTTCTCAATATTGTCCATTATATGCTATGTGTACAACAATGGATAGAGGTAACCAAAAGTTAGTAAAGTCTTGTCCTAAATATTGTAGAGATTATGTATTTTTATATCCAAAGCATTTAAAATGATTGGAAAAATATAATTCACTTTTGGTTTTGATGATACTCTTTTAAAAGATAAGGATATACTAGAATACTATATAAATAATAATATAGATAGAATTGTTTTAAACTTTTATAAAGGAGAAAAAATGAAAATAGTAAAGCAGGACTTGGAAGTATTGATGATTATATAGCTTTAGCTAAAGCAGGTGCAGATGAGGTATTTTGTGGTTATGTGCCTTATGAATGGAATAAAAAATATGGCACTTTATTTCCTTTTAAATAGAAGAGAAGTGTTGTATTATAATGTTAATATAGGTTCTTTAGAGGATATGAAGATACTTAAGAAAATGGAAGAAAAATATAAGGTTAAAGTTAATATTACCTTTTAATTATTTATATTATTTAGAGGAGCAATATGAAATAATAGCTAAACTTATAAGTGAACTTATAGACATTGGTTTTACTGATTTTATTATTGCAGATATAGCACTTATTTTATATTTAGAAGAAAAAAATATAAAATGTAATATACACTTATGGGAGAAGGTGCTGAAATTAATAGCCTTTCAATAGACTTTTTTAATCAATTTAGTAATATAAATAGATATATTTTTCATAGAAAAAATTCTATATTAGATATGAAATCTTGCATATTAAATAATAAAAAGAAAAATGGAATATGAAGCTTTTATATTAAATGAAAAATGTCACTATACTGGAGCTTTTTGCAGTTCTTTTCATTGTGATGAGCTTGCTCATTTATGTAAAAGTTTCTTATAAGCTAGGTAAAATTAATGAAGAAGTAAAAGACTTTAATGAAGTAGATAAAAAAATAAAACTTTATTATAATTGAAGATATTGAAGAATATAAAGATTATGATTTACTTGGAAGTACAGGTTGTGATTGTGTTCTTTAAAAAGTTAAAAGAGGCTGAGTAACTTATTTAAAAGTAGTTGGAAGAGGTAATTCCATTGATTTTATGGAAAGAGATGTAAAAATTAAGAACTGCATTAGATATTTTAGAAAAAATATCTAATGGGAACTATGAAGAAGAAATGAAAATAAATTATTTAAAAAAAAAATGTTCAAGAAATTGTTATTATTAAAAATATATTGGTTTATATGTGTTAAGAGTTGTCAACAATTTTAAAAAAAAGTATTCTTTTTTAAAAGTTAAATTAGCCTCTATGCTATTATAAGTATAGAGGCTAATTTATTAATAATACCAGATAAAACTGTTATTGACAAAATTGTATAAAAGGGTATAATGAAATCAATAAATGAACAAGTGCTCATATGTACAAATAAATTCATGAGAATGATTTTTAAAGGGGGAAAAAGAATGTTTTTAGAAATTAGCAATATTAAAAAAAGCTTTGGTAATGGAGAAAATAAAACAGAAGTTTTAAATGGTGTTAATATTCAAATTGAAAAGGGAGAAATATGTGTTTTATTAGGTCCTTCAGGTTCTGGAAAATCTACACTTTTAAAATATAATTGGAGGGATAGATAATGCAGATTCTGGATACATTTCTATTAATGGTGAAAAAACTAAAGATATGAATGAAAAACGTCTTACTCAATATCGTCGTAAACATCTTGGCTATGTTTTTCAGGCTTATAATTTAATTCCTAACCTTACAGTTAAGGAAAATATTGAAGTTGGTGCATATTTAAGTAAAAGTCCACTTGAGATAGATGAGCTTTTAAAAACACTTGGACTTTATGAACATAGGCATAAGATACCTAATCAATTATCAGGTGGACAACAACAACGTACAGCAATAGGAAGAGCCATTGTAAAAATCCAGATATTCTTTATGTGATGAACCAACAGGAGCTCTTGATTATAAAACATCTAAGGAAATATTAAAACTTATGGAAGATGTAAATAAAAATATGGTAATACTATTGTAATGGTAACTCATAATGATGCAATAAAAAACATGGCAGACCGTGTTGTTAAAAATGCGTGATGGTCAAATAAGAGATAATTATAAAAATAAATCTAAAACTCCTGCAAGTGAGCTAGAATGGTAATAAGGAGGATAAAAAATGAGAAACCCATTAATTAAGCTCTTCCTAGAGAACTTTTAAGTGAAATAACAAAATATCTTGTGATTTTTATTTTTATGACAGGAACAATAGGATTTATATCTGGATTTTTTAGTAGCAGGAGATAGCTTAAAGAAAAGTTATGATGAAAGTTTTGAAAAATATAATATAGAAGATGGTAATTTTGAATTATTAAATAAGGCAGATGAAAATTTAATTAATACTTTAGAAGAGCAGGACTTAAAAATATATAACAATAATTATATTGAAGAAGATTCTGTAAATGATAGTGTTATTAGATTGTTTTTAAATCGTGAAGATGTAAATAAAGTATGTGTTATTAAAGGAAACTTCCAAATTCAGAAAAAGAAATTGCTATAGATAGAATGTATGCAAATAATAATAATATATCTGTTGGGGATAAAATTTCTGTTGGAGGCAAAAGTTAAAGGTAACAGGCTTTGTTGCACTTTCAGATTATAGTGCTTTTATTTTCAAATAATAATGATTTAATGTTTGATTCAATAAAATTTGGAGTAGGAATTATTACTAAAGATTGTTTTGAAAGCTTTGAAAATGCAAATGTACATTATAGCTATTCATGGAAATATAATAAAAGTCCTAAAGATGATACAGAGGCAAAAAATAAATCAGATGATTTTCTTAAGGTTTTAAATAAAAAATACAATTATTACAAATTATATACCTGAAATTAGTAACCAAGCAATTCATTTACTGGGGATGATATAGGTGGAGATAAGGGTATAATGCTTACATTATTATATGTTCTTATTGTGATTATAGCCTTTGTATTAGCAGTAACTACAAGTAATACAATTAATTCAAAGCCTCAGTAATAGGTACTCTTAGAGCCTCAGGATATACAAAAGGAGAATTACTTAGACATTATATGGTTTTACCTTTAGTTGTTACTGTAATAGGTTCTTGTATTGGAAATATATTAGGTTATACAGTTTTTGAAAAAAGTTGTTGCAAATATGTACTTAGGAAGTTATAGTCTTACTACTTATGTAACAAGATGGAATTCAGAAGCCTTTATACTTACAACAATTATACCTTTTATAATAATGTTAGTAGTTAATTTATTTATACTTATGAATAAGCTTTTCACTTTCTCCACTTAAATTTTTACGTCATAATTTAAAGAAAAGAGAAAAGAAAAAAGGTATTAAAGCTTACAAAATTTAAATTCTTTACACGTTTTAGATTAAGAGTAATATTTCAAAATATGCCTAATTATATAACATTATTTATTGGAATTTTGTTTGCTAGTATTCTTTTAATGTTTGGTTTAATGATGTCTCCTTTATTAGATAATTATAAAAATGAAGTAGTAGATAATATGATTTCAAAATATCAATATATTTTAAAATCAGAAGTTGAAAACAAAGACTAAAGATGCAGAAAAAAATATTGTGCAAACTCTTTAAAAACATATTTTAATGAAGAAAAGGAGAAGAAATTAGTATTTATGGAATAAAGGAAGATAGCAAATATGTAGATATTGATTTTTAAAAATGGAGTATATATATCAGATGGTTTTGCAGAAAAATATTCTCTTAAAGTTAATGATTCAATAACTTTAAAAGATAGCTATGGAGATAAAAACTTATACCTTTAAAATTGATGGAATATATTACTATCCACCTCTTTATCTATATTTATGGATAGTAAAAAATTTAATGAAACTTTTGATAAAGATGAAGATTATTTTAATGGATATTTTTCAAATGAAGAAATTACTGATATAGATAGTAAATATATAGCTACAACTATAACTAAAAGATGATATGATTAAATTTTTCAAGACAGTTAGATGTATCTATGGGTAATACTTTCTATATGGTTAATGTATTTTCTGTTATTTTATATTTACTTCTTATGTATCTTCTTTCAAAACTTATAATAGAAAAGAATTCATCATCAATTTCTATGGTAAAAATATTAGGATATAATAATTATGAAATTGGAAGGTTATATATTATAGCTACTTCAATAGTTGTAGTAATTTCTGTTGCTTTAAGTATTCCTATTTCTGTACTTGTTATGAAAGGTTTATTTAGAGTAATGATGTCAGAATATACAGGTTGGTTTAGTTTTTATATAAATCCTAAAGTTTATTTAGAAATCTTTTTATCAGGAGTTTTATCTTATGTAGTAATAGCAGCTTTTACAATTATTTAAGATTAAGAAAATTCCTTTAGATGAAGCATTAAAGAATATGGAATAATAAGTGCAAACTTTTTTTTATTTAAATTAAAAAAAGGGTTTATAAACAATTTTAAGTGTAAATGGACCCTTTTTTTACATAAATCTATTACTTGTAAATAGTTTTGAATAAAAGTAAGCGTCAAAGATTTCACGTCTATATAAAATAAAATCTTCTTAGTAAAATTAAGTAAATATTAATTTTATGGAGGATTTTTATGTATAAGAAATTAAACAATAAAGAATGGGAAGAAATTATTAATACGGCTAAAAGGAGCAAAAAGCAAGTGCAACAATATATCGTATAATAGAAACAGCTAAAGCCAATAACTTGAAAATAGAAAGGTACTTAAGTTATTCATTTGATAATTTATCAAATATTGAAGTTAGAGAAAAAAGATTTATTATTAGAATTGATGCCTTGGTCTAATACAATTCCAGAGGAATTAAGGCTTAAATCTTCAAAATAAATATTAAATTGTAACTCAGACAGTAAGCATTTTTACTATCTGAGTTTATTTTATCATCTGAAATATCCTATTTCTACACGTGAATTTCTTGATGCTTACAAATATCTACAGTATTCTTTTTTTAGTGGAGCAGTTAATCTATTCATATCTTAAATTACTTATATTTAGATATTGCATTATTTCTAAATATATTTAGAGGGTTTATGTTAATATTAAGAGAAAATAACTGAAAAAATAATTACTATGTGAAAAATTAGACTATTGTATATTTAACATTAACAGTATTAGGAAAAAATATAATTTGAATAAAATGTAATTAAAAAATAATAAAAATGTTAAACATTGGAGAAAAATATTGACGGCAACGATAGAAAAATGTTAAAATATTACTGTAAATATTTTATAAAAGGAGGATAAAATATGAAAAAAAGTAAATCGTTTCATATCAATGCCGCTATTAATATTTATGGTATTAACAATGGACTTAAATGGGTATAGTCAAATTGTAAAAGCAGCAACTACAAATTTAGTGGAAAAAGAAGCTGGAGAAAACTTAATAATAACAAGTTTTACAGCAGACAAAAAAATCACCACAGGCAACAGGAACTCAAGTGACGTTAACAGCGAAAGCAACAGGGGAGGGAACATTACAATACAAATTTCTAATAAAGGATTTATCTACTGAAATTGGTACAAGCTTAGAGACTTTAGTACATCAAATACATATGTATGGAAAACAGGTGCTGTAGGAAACAAAATGTTATATGTAGATGTAAAGGATGTTAATGAAAATGTAGTAAGAAAAAGAAATGTCTTATGTGGTAAAAGAAAAACTTACAGAACTTGTTGTAACAAGCTTTACAGCAGATAAGCAATCCCCACAAGTAACAGGAACAAAAATAACATTAACAGCAGAAGCAACAGGGGAAGGAACACTACAATATAAGTTTTAATAAAAGATACAAGTGGAAATTGGTATAAGTTAAGAGATTTCTCTACATCCAATACATATATATGGACAACTGGAGCAATAGGAAATAAAACTTTATATGTAGATGTAAAAGACTCTAATGAAAATGTAGTAAGAAAAGAAATGTCTTATGTAGTAAAAAAAAAACTACTACAGAACTTAAAATAACAAGATTTACAGCAGACAAGCAGTCTCCACAGATAAAAGGAACCCTATTAAGATTAAAGGATGCAAGTGAAAAGGTAGTAAGAAAAGAATTAAAATTTGTAATAAATGAAGCTGAAATTACTAGAAGAAAGAATTCCTATGGAAAATACCATAGTAAGCAGAACTATAACAGAACCAACGGAAATATATGGAATGGATATAATACAGAAAGCTTTAAAAGTAAGTGATAAATTAGAAAGTTATAAACTAGAATATATAAAAAAGAGAAGATGATATAAACTTAAAAATGAAAAATATATAACCATAGATGAAGGTAGTAATATAAAAAAGGAAAGATATATTAGGAACTTTTGATACAACTTTACTTCAAAAATGGATTATATAAAATAAGACTTACAGCAACAGATATTAATGGTGTGAATTTTAGTATGTCTGCTATATATTTGGTTTCAGGAAATATGAAAGCGTAATTTCAGTTTATCATATGAGGATTTAAATATACCTTTAGATGGACTTCCAATAACTGTAGTAAGAAATTATGATAGCAGAAATAAGAGTAGTGGCGACTTTGGAAATGGTTGGAGCTTAGCTTTATCTGATTTAAAATTAGAGATAACAGCTAATATTGGACAAGATGGTTGGATTCAAAAAGCAAGATAATTTTAAATATACAATAGAACAAACAAAAGAACACAAAGTAACAATAACATATCCAACAGGAGAAGTTGAAGAGTTTGATGTAGGATTAGAACCTAATGAGCAACAAATTTTACCTATAGAATATGTAAAAAAATGTATTTTTACAACAAAGAATAATTCTAAAGCTAAATTAAAGTCATTAGAAGATTTAAGTTTCTACACTAAAGGATTAGGAAAAAATTGAATTACTAGATTCTAAAGGTGATTGTGAACCAACTCTATTTGAATTTACAGATAAGAATGGAATTAAGTATATAATAAACAAAAATACTGGTGTAGAAAAGATAACTTATTTAGATGGTGATTATGTAACAATAAATAAAACAGGCTTAGTATATACATCAGCTGATGGTAGTAAGACAAAAAGAAGTAAAGATAACAAGAGATTCTCAAGGAAGAATATCATCTATAAGTGATTTTGATGGAAAAACTATAAATTATGGATATGATGATAAAGGTAATTTAACTAAAGTAACAGATAGAGAAGGAAGAGAAAACAAACTATGAATATGATTCAGATAAGTTATCAAAAATAAAAAGTTTTGGTGGATATTTTCCAGCAAAATATGAATATGATAATAATGGAAGAATGATTGCATATACTGATGAATATAGAGTAAAAACTGAATTTAATTTTGATGAAGGTGCAAAGCAATATGTAGTAAAAGATGCATTAGGAAATGTTGAAATTTATGAATATGATTCACAAGGAAATATAACAAGCTATACTGATAAGGAAAATAATAAAACCTTATATGAGTATGATGAAAATAATAAACTAAGTAAAGAAACAAACCCATTAGGAAATGTATTTTTTATATAAATATGATACTAATGGAAACTTATTAAGTAAAGAAGATGCCTATGGAAATAAGGTTGAAGCTACTTATAATAGATTTGGGCAAGCTGTTACTATAAAAGATGCAAATAGTAGTATTTTAACTAATACCTATAATAATAGTGGGTTATTAACTCAAATAAAAGACCAAAATGATAATACAGTAAATGTACAATATACAAGTAATGAAAAACCAGAAATAATAACTAACCAGCTTGGAAAGACAACAAAGTTTACCTATGATGAAAATAATAATTTAAAAACAATGACAGATGAAGTTTGAAATGTAACTAATTTTGAATATGATAAATTGGGAAGATGTGAAAAAGAAATCTATAGAAGTTACAAATGGAGCTAAAAAGGAAATAGTAACAGTATCTTATAAGTATGATGAGTTTGACAATATAACAAAAAGCTACAGATTCTAAGGGAAATGTTACTACTTATACATATAAGGATAAAACAAATGAATTAACACAATCTGTAGATAGAAATGGAAATATAACAAAGTATGAGTATGATAATTATGGAAATTTAAGCAAAATAATTTATCCAGATAATACAACAGAAGAATTTACATATGATAAATTAAGAAATGTATTATCATCAACAGATGGAAATAAGAATACCACTTATTATAAATATGATAAAATGAGCAGATTAACTTATGTTAAATATCCTAATGGATTAGAAGTTAATTATACTTATGATAAGGCTGGAAATCTTATAAAAATAAAGGATTCAACCAATCAAGAAACTAATTATACTTATGATAAAGCAGAAGAAATATAGAAATAACAGACAGTTTAGGTAACAAAACAATATTTGAATATACTTACAGGAAAAAGTATCAAAGGTAATAGATGCTAAAGGAAATTCAGTTGAATATAAATATGATAATCTTGGAAGAAAACAAAAAAAATAATTTCTGGTACAAAAACTTTATTATCTTGTGAATATGATGCTTTAGGAAGGGTAACATCACAGACAGATGGAGAAAATAATAAAACAACATATTCTTATGATGAAGTAGGAAACTTAATAGGAGTAACTAACCCTTTAAACAATCTTGTAACAAAATATACTTATGACAGTGTAGGAAACTTAATAAAAACAAAATACAAGAAAAAATATGAAAATGGAAGCAATACAGTGTACAAAAAGAAGAAAAGGGAAATGGAAGCATATGAATATGATAATCTTTATAGACTTAAAAAGCTTACAAATAAAAAGAGCAGTGGAGAAATAATATCATCATATGAATATACAACAGATAATAGAGGTTTAAGAACAAAGGTTGTAGATAATACAAAGGAAAACAACAGATTATATCTATGATGATGCAGGAAACTTATAAAAGAAGTTGTAACAGAGAATGGAAAAGTTACACTAACAGCTTCATATAGTTATGATTCAGTAGGAAATAGATTAACAAAAACAGAAAATAATATAACTACAAACTATAGCTATGATAAAAACAATAGGCTTTTAAAAAGAAGGAAATATAAGCTATACTTATGATAATGAAGGAAACTTAATAAAGAAACAAAGTACAGCAGAAACAACAGAATATACTTTGTTATAAGGAAGCCCTCAGACAACTGAGGAGTACAAGACATTTAACCAAATCAAAGATTTGGAATGTCATAGAATGGTAAATTATCATCAGTAAAGAAAACATCAAGGAAGTACAGTAACAAACGAAAGCTATAGCTTATAAGCTCCAAACTTGTTTTTGGAACAGATGAGAGTCGGATTTTTTAAATTTTAAGAAAGTAACAAATGGAGAAGAAGAAAGATATTTAGTAGATGAATATACATCATATTCAAGAGTATTAGAAGAAAAAATAAAACAATAATTTAACAGCAACATATACTTATGGACATGAACTAATAAGTCAAAACAGGGCAACTTCTGTAAGCTTTTATAATAGAGATGGCTTAGGAAGTACAACATCATTAACAAATGCAAGTCAAACAGTAACAGATACTTATAGTTATGATGCCTTTGGAAACTTAATAAATAGCACAGGAACAACAAAAATAACTATCTATTTGCTGGAGAAGAAAAAAGATAATACAACAGGCTACTACTACCTAAGAGCAAGATATTCTCTACTGAGTAAGTTCCACTAACCAAATATAAAATTTGGAGTGTCACTTATGGATACCACAACAGGAAGATTTACAAGTATGGATTCATATTTAGGCTCAGTAGATGACCCAGTAAGCCTTCATAAATATTTATATGCAAATGCAAATCCAGTTAATTATATAGACCCATCAGGATATAATTCATATGGAGAAATGAATCTTGCATTAAAAATAAATATGTACTGTTGGTATATAAGACTTGGAGAAGCATCAAT
>VOFC01005426.1_pt1 | contig 22025 bp, 34 predicted proteins | sample 5384161 | NCBI WGS metagenome assembly VOFC01 (sample SAMN12384722, study PRJNA508395) | human gut metagenome | isolation source: healthy gut B | host: Homo sapiens | reverse complement strand
TTTAACGAAAGTCATGCGTTGCAGTTGTCCTTTCGCAGCATGGAGTCCGGTGCTGGTATTTCCTGGATCCTGTGGGGACTGTTATTCGGTTGGAATCTGCTGTCTCCGGTGATCTGCAATGTCGTGCTGCTGACGATCACCATGTTTGTATTTGTCTGGCTGGTGAAGCCCACCTGGAAACAGCTGGGGATCCTGACGGTACTTGTTCAGCCTGTATTCCCTGTTTGTCAGATATATGCTGTCCGGTATGCCGGAGGTGATCTGCTTCAGTCTGCTGATCCTGTTCTACGGACTGGCTTTTTCCTATCTGAATAAGGAGACAAAGGGCAAGCTGACTGCCATGTTTATTGTCTCGGTATTGTTGACCCTGATGCGGCCGTACATGCTTTTGTTTTTGCTGCTGGCCTGCTTTTTCCGGATCCGCAGAAGCCGTAAGAAGCGGATGGATCGTTTCCGCTTCCGTGGTGGCCTGTACGGGAGTGGTGTATGTGCTGATCAAGCATTATCTGGGCGCGGAATATTTTACGCCGCTGTTTTATACGGACTGGATCACGACGTTTTTCACCGACGGCATTGGTGCCGGCTTCCGGAATTTCTTCGAACGCTGCACTGGAAGGGCCTGGAATTCTACAGACATTGTGTGTCGGTATGAAGAGCGGAATGGTCTGGCTTCCGGAGCCTTTTTTGACGGTTATCTGTTGCTGCTAGCCATCCTGTTGGTGCAGAGTTTCCTGGATTTCCGCAGAGCATACCGCAGGGAGAAACAGACCGGGCTGCGTAACCAACTGATCATAGAAGTGCATTTCGCCTTCAGTCTGATCGCCATGCTGTTCGCACATTTGCTCATGTACAAAATGGTGGAAGGCAGCAAACATTTCCTGACCTTTATCGCAGCAGGCATTTTCATCGTCAGTATGCTGGAGACCAGATATTATAAGAAAGCGGTGCTTCTGGGCGCAGCTTTCCTGTATCTGTACAGCTTCAAGGCGGTGGAGCCCTATGACTATCAGGTACCGTATGTCACGGAGGACCGGGGAAGAGCAGGTGGAATACTGGAGACAGATCTTCGCAGAGAAGCTGGTCATGAATACCGATCAGGTGCCGAATTATGAGAATGTAGTAATATGGACCTTCGGAGATGATACGCCGGAAGGGAATCGGAATCTGAAATGGCAGCTTTTGTACAGTGCACCGAAGGGCTTTGGCATCAGCTGCTGTGAGAAAGAATATCTTCTGGAGCATCTGACAGAGCTGCAGAGCCGTTATCTGGCAACGGTGAGCGGTGGAGCCATCGATGAAAGTGCCGCGAACAAGGGGTATGAAGAGCTCGGCAGGGATGCGGATATGGTGCTGTATCGCAGATATTAAAGTCAGGGAATATAAGAAGATAGGAAGCGGAAGGACAGAAGGTTCCATGGAGACATGCAAAGGGGAAAACAGATAATTTTATACGGACAAAAGGATGGCACTGCTGTGGCATGCGCTTCCGGTGATCGCACTGCTCCTCTGGGGAGTTTTCAGCATCCGGAATAACCTCTGGTATGATGAGGCTTATTCGGCATCCATGGTATCCCTGCCCTGGAAGCGGCTGATCTATATTACAGCCACGGATGATCATTCGCCGTTCTATTATGTGATCCTGAAGCTGTTTTATCATCTGTGCGGCGGAGGAACCCATTTCTGGGCACTGAAGCTGATGTCCGTGCTGTTCATGCTGGGATATATGCTGCTGGGAAAATATTATGTGGCAAAATTGTTTGATCGTAAGATTTTCGGTGTATTTTATGCTGTTTTCCCTGCTAATGCCGATCTTCAGTGTACAGGCGGGAAATGTGAGAATGTATGCCATGGCATTGTTTTTCCTGACACTGGCGGGACTTGCGGCTTATGATATTTATCGGGAAGCGACCCGGAGAAAATGGATCGTGTTCTGTGTGGCAAGCATCTGCACGGTGTACTGTCATACGTTTGCATTGATACAGACTTTTTTATTTTATATGCTTTTCCTCCTGGCGACGATTCTGATCTGCCGCAGAAAGGATCTGGTAAAGGGATTTTTCATCTCTGGATTCACAGTGGCGATCGTGTTTTCCCCCTGGCTGGCGGTGACCTGCAGACAGTTCATCCTGCGGATGCGTTATGATGACGGTTCTACCGCAGAACTGGCGACCCTGAATTCTGTGATGGATTATTTCAAGGAATGGTTTTCCGCGGTGGAGACACCCATCGGCATTGTGGTGCTGTTGGGGATGGCACTGTGCCTGGTATTGAGTTATGGTGCCGTGGACTGGGTACGTCAGCGTCATAATGTAGCTCCGGCCATTGCGGCAGCAGCGTTTTGCTCACACCGGTATCGTAGGGGGCGTGATCTCCGCTACGGTCAATAACTGTTTTATGGGCCGTTATGCGTTCCCGGGCATGGGTTTTGTCATGCTGTGGTATGCCGTGGGATTTGCACAGATCCTGGAGAGCAGTGGCACAAACGGGAGAAAATGGTGGGCCGGTGGCATCCTCGGTACGGCCTGTCTGTGTTTCCTGATCCAGTACAGCTCGGAGCTCCGTCTGGAGTACGACGGAGGCCTGGAGATTTATGAGAATTTTGCAGAGACACAGATGACGGAGAATGATGCGATCATCGGACCGTATACGCATACGATCTTTTGAATGTGTATCATCCGGAGCTGCATTATTATATCATCGGCTATAAATTATACAGTCTTCCTTTTGTGAATACGGACGCACTCACGGATTACAGTCAGCTGGATTCCTACGAGAATCTCTGGTATATCTGTTTTCAGGGGGGACACCCAATGAACTGGAGGATGAATATGACTACGAAGAAGAACGTGGAATTCCATTATATGTATTATGATTTTGTGATTTATCGCATAGAGCCGAAGACGATAGAACAGCAGTAATAAGATCAGGAACAGGGGCAGACAAAAAAGGAATGGAGAAATACAGAGAAACGAAAACAACAGCAGACTGGAATGGGATGCTTCATAAGCTATGTGGGGAACCGGCTGTATATGGGAATCCTTACTGCAAGCAGTATGTGCGTATCGGTTATAAGGTAACAAACATGTTACCATCGGCATCGATGATACGCCATCCTTATATTATTTTGAAGAAGGACTGATCGCCATTGTGGGGCGGTGGGTTCTGTTTTTGCTGAATAAGGTGATATCCCTGGCGGAATTTGCCCCGTTTGTAACGGATTTTGCAGCGGTACTTCTTCTGATCGCGGCGGCAATCGTGTGGTCGGCATTGTTCTATTCGGTGTTCGGTGAGAAGATCCCGATGACGGGATATGCTTATTTCGCAAAGCAGTATTTGTATCCTGTCCGTTGATCAGCGAAGTATTCACATATTTTCTCCACAATGGGATAGCCATCGGATATCTGAGCTGTGCAGTCAGTCTGTGCTGTATGAGGGAGTGGCAGAACAGTATGCGGAAGCCGCGCAAGGGATCCGGTCTTTTTGGGAGAAGCCGGACTGCCTGGCGGTGACGAAGCTCCTGCGGCGGCGGTCTTTTTGGTGGATCGCCATGGGATGTTACGAGTCCTTTATGATCCTGTGGCTGGCGGGGCTGATGCTCTTGCTGCTGACGGAGCGGATCGTCTGGGAACGGACGTCAGCCCGGACCGAAGGAGATCTTTGGCACACTGGCAGGGGGGCTTTGGCGGCTCTGGTTGCAGTGCTCCTGAGAAGCCTGATGATCGTGGTAGTGACGAAAGCATTTCACCTGGAATATTTACGGGGAGAGGCGGTACAGCGTTCCGTGACGGAGATGCTGGGCTGGATGCTGCAGCCGGGAGCTTTCGGGGAGCTTGCCATGATCCTCAAGAGGACCTTTGTGCTGTATGGTGTATTTGCCTATGCGTATCTGCCGATCCGGATTTTTATATTATCAGCGGCTGTGATCCTTGTGGTGACGCTGGTGCGGGTGATCCGCGGCAGAGATCTGTGGGCACTTCTGTTGTTGCCTGCCGCTTATTTGGCAGCGTTTTCTCTTCTGTTCATTGAAGGAAAAGCCACATTGTACCGTTCGGCACAGTTCCTGCCGGTTTTCTGCGGATACGGAGCGCTGCTTTTTGTGTATGGGATCTGGCAGCTGACGGGAACTTTGTCCCCCAGAAAAGCGAAGAATAGGCGGCAGAAAAATCTCTGCTGGTGTGAGGGCACTTGCAGTTCTGGTGCTGGCGGTGATCCTCTGGAACCAGTGCATGGATATGACCAGATGGTTCTATATTGACAAGAAAAAATATGATGCGGCAGTGAAGACCGTGGATCAGATTGCAATGGATCTGGAACGGGACTTCGATACATCAAAACCGGTGATCTTCACGGGGAATTATGATATTCCCTACAGCATAGTTCAGGATGCCTATGTGAGCTACAGCAGCCCTGTTTATTATAAGATGAAACGATTGGCGGATCTGGTGGACCCGGATCTGCTGGATAAATACAATCGTGGATCCAGAGGAGTGTGGGTGGCACAGACACCGGCATTGTCGGTTATCGACTGGGGCCGCTATGCCTTTGATTCCGATGCGGAATTGGTGAAATTTTTTGAAATGCACGGGCATCAGCTGGTGGCCCTGGAGGACATCAGTCTCATATGCGGCAGCGGAAGAAGAGTCTCTGGATCTGCCGGAATATCCGCAGGAGGGGTATATTGTAGATAAGGGGACTATATTATTGTTCACTTCTGATGAAAAACCTGCAATAGGCAGACAGATCAACCGGTTCCTCTTGTGGCTGGACAGGATTCCTCTCTGGTGGACCGGAATTTTGATCGTGGTTGTATTTTTTTCCCCCTATTTTATTCTTGGGGATGGCTGCATCTTTGAGATCAACGACCAGCTGGATGAAAGCATTATGAACTATATGCTTCCCGCCAGACATTTATGGGACGGCAGTACGGTATATCCGGAGATGCTGGGCGGAGTCAATGCCAGCGGTATGCAGCCATCGGCCATTTATTCCTGCCGCTGTATTGTCTGTTTTCTGCCAGGGTGGCGTTTCTTACACAATATATGATCTGCTTTGTGCTGGCGTTTCTGGGAATATCTGTTGGTAAAAGGAGAGCACGGAGAGCAGTATTCTGGCGGTGATAGCCGGGGCATGTTTCTGTGTGCTGCCCTTATATCCGGTCTACGGTCTTTCGGAATTCGGCATTCCTTTGGTGGCATATGCCTTTCTGTGCCTGTGGAAACGGAAAAGAATCCTTCCCGCATTGATGTGTACGTTACTGTTCGGCCTGACCAGCCACCTGGTGTATACCGGTTATGTGGTGCTGGGATTGTGGCTTTTGGCACTCCTTGTTACTTTCTTTCAAAAAAGAAAGAATAAATGGCCGGTTCTGGGATTTGCAGAATTGTTGGTGACGTATGTAATTACCAACCGGTCACTGATCCTGGAGATCCTGGTGGGAGACGGCAGTTATATCAGTCATCGGGAGGAAATGGTATCTTCCGCCACACCTTTTTTTGAGACTTTTTGGAGCCTCTTCCGGAACAGCGCACAACACGCATCGTCCTTACATAAATATCTGATCCTGCCGATTGTCATATTCCTGCTTCTGGGAGCATTTTGCAAAAAGGAAGAAACGGACAGAATGATATACAAGGCGGCTGTTATCAATTTTTTATTCCTGATCGGCATCGCATTGTTTTATGCGTTTTGTCATATGACGGTGGTCGTTGATTTCAAAAACAGCGTCACGGGATTTTTACACTATTTTCAGATCCACCGGTTCTATTGGCTGTATCCTGCGGACTGGTATCTGGAGTTCGCACTGGCGGCAGCGGTATTGTGGAGAACGAAAGTGCCGCATACCGACAGCAGGATGCTGCCGGGAAAACTGGTGATCCTGGCAGTGTGTCTGTTGCCGACGCTTCAGCTGCTGAAAGTGAATTCAGGCATGTATCTCAATGTGAACCAGATCAATAACGGCTCAGGAATCACGGGATATATCTCCTGGGAAAGCTGGTTTTCAGAGGATCTGATGCAGGAGATCGATGATGCGATTGGCCGGGACAAGAGCACCTATCGTGTGGCACATCTGGGGGTCAGTCCCGCACCGGCACTGATGCATGGTTTTTATACGGTGGACGGATATTCCAACAATTATCCTCTGGAGTACAAGCACAGATTCCGGGAAGTCATTGCACCGGAGATTGAGAAAAACGAAGAAGTGCGGGTATACTTTGACACTGTGGGGGAAACCGGTGCTATCTGTTCAACAGTATTACCGGCAATTACATGCGCCTGCAAAAAGGAAACTCACTGGTCTATGAAGGCCTGGAATTTGACATGGAGGCATTACGGGAACTGGGATGTGAGTACCTGTTCTCCGGAGCCGAAATCGGGGATGCCGACAGAATGGGTCTGGAACTTGTGGGATACTTTGAAACAGAAGACTCTTACTGGGGGATCTGGGTGTATCGACTGTAACAGCTCCGCTTCATAGAACTGAGAATCGTTGCCTTGTGTGCAAGCACCCAGGCACCAATTCTGTCATTCTATGGCTGAACTTTGCCCCACAACTTTCTTAAAATTTCATAAGATTTTTTACTGGAAGAGAAAAGTGTGCTATAGTGTAACTATTCATGGAATCCGCATAGCAGCGATTTTGCGGATGGGGAGAATAGTTACAAAACTATATAAATAACAATAATAGAGATTATATATGAAAGACAGAATCTATATCTGTCACACATACTATCATGTATATGTGACTTTTTTAAAGAACTGAAATTAAGGGCGGAGGCAGATCCTGCGAAGAAAGCAGGGGCTGCTACTTTAGTGCTGTCCAAAATGTCCAATAATTTCGAGAACCTGAAATCCCGGGTGGAGAGCACGGGACTGTTCGAAGAGGTACTGGAATTCGATGAGAAGCGTGAAGATTTCTTCCCGGAACTGGAAAAATACCGGGAGGACACCGGAAGCTTTCTGGGGAATCTGAAGAACCGTATCCGCTTTACGAAGGAGTACGCCAGACTCGAGGCTTCTTATGTGCCGGTGATCTTCGGACTTACAAGGATATTTATGTCTATTGTGATTCCGACCCCATCGGGTATTATCTGAATCAGAATCATATCCGCTATCATGCCGTGGAAGACGGACTGAATTGTCTCAAGAATTTTGATGCGGCACGATATGACAACCGTGGACATTTTTAAGATCAAGGCATTCCTGTCCATGTATCTGAACCTGATCTTTGTTCAGAACGGCTACGGAAAATACTGCATGGATATGGAAGTAAATGACATTTCCGCCATCCGCTATCCCTGTCCCCGATATATCGAACTTCCCAGAAAGCCGCTGGAAGACCGGCTGACAGCGGAGGATAAGCAGCTGCTCCTGCAGGCATTCGTGAGAAATAAAGACGAACTGGAACACCAGATCGAAGAGAGAGCAATAAGGTGGGGAGATAAAATATTGATCCTCACGGATCCGGTATGCGCACTGGATGTGAGAGAACAGATCTTCCGGGATATTATCAAAATGTATGAAAAAAGAGGGCACCATATTTTTTAAAGCCCCATCCCAGAGACCTGCTGGATTACCAGAAGCTTTTTGCGGAATATCCCCAGTTCGATGCATCCATGCCCATGGAGATGCTGAACTTTTTCCCGAATCTGCGTTTTAAAAAGGTGGTAACCATATTTACGGAGGTAAAGGGACTTCCTTTTTGCGGATGAAGCGGTGCGTCTCGGACCGGATTTCATGGATGCCTATGAAGATCCCCTGATCCACAGACAGAATGAACAGATATAAGTTTGGAGACCGTCAATGATACAGATCATCAAGAAATTAAGAACGTGTCCTGCTGGACAAAAAACAGAAAAGAACCATGGTGGGACTGATTATCCTCATGGTGATCAGTGCCTTTTTGCAGACTGCCGGTGTGGGAATGCTGGTGGAGGTCATGCAGATCGTCATTGATCCCGAAGCGGTACAACACAGCCGGGTGGCGGAAGCCTGCTATGAGATCATGGGTGTGGAGAGCTATCGTACGTTCTCCATTATTGTCATGGTGCTGCTGATTCTGGTATTTGTGGTGAAGAACCTGTTTACTTATGTACAGCAGAAGCTGACTTTATCCTTTGTCTATACGAACCAGTTCCGGACTTCGGAGCGCATGATGCGCAACTATCTGCGCCGCGGGTATGAATTTTATCTGAATGCGGATACTGCGGTGGTACAGCGAAGCATCACTTCGGATGTAAACAATATGTATGCACTGATCCTGGCACTTTTACAGCTGCTATCCGACAGCGTGGTTTCCCTGTTCGTTATCAGTTACTGCTTTATTTCCAGCGGTACCATGACGATTCTGATGGCGGTGGTATTGCTTTCTCTCATGTGGCTGATCAAGAGAGTGCTGAAGCCTGTCATGTATAAGGCAGGTAAGGACAATCAGGACTATTACAGCAGTCTGTTCAAATGGATCTCCCAGACGGTACAGGGTATCAAGGAAGTAAAGATTTCCGGCAAGGAGCAGTATTTCGTATCCGAGTACCGCAAATGCGGAAAAGGCTACGTGGATGCCGTACAGCGTTACAGCCTGTACAATCAGGTGCCGAAGCTGCTGATCGAGACAGCCTGCGTTGCCACTATGGTAGGATACATGATCTTTCTGGTGGCCACCGGTGTGCCTACAGAAAATATGCTGACAGTGTTCGGAACTCTGGCGGCAGCGGCACTGGTACTGTTGCCCTGCGTGAACCGTATCAACAACCAGATCAATTCCATCGCTTATTTTGAGCCTTTTTTCATGGGTGTCAGCGATAATTTACAGGATGAGATCAACGGACAGAATATCGACATGTCCTTTGCTACCGATGAAGATGAAAAGCTGGATGTAAAAGAAAGCATCGAGATGAAAGATATTACTTATGCCTATCCCAATACGGAGCGTCTGATCTTCGACCATGCGGATCTGAAGATCCCGGTGGGTGCATCGGTAGGTATCGTGGGTACTTCCGGCGCGGGCAAGAGCACCGTGGTGGATATTCTGCTGGGACTGCTGGAGCCCAGTACGGGACATATCTATGCAGACAGCGTGGATGTAAAGGAACCGGGCAATTACCGGAAATGGCTGAAGAATATCGGCTACATCCCCCAGATGATCTTCATGCTGGATGATACCATCCGTAAAATGTAGCCTTCGGTGTGCCGGAAGACAAGATTGATGAAGAGAGACTGTGGGAAGTATTAAAAGAGGCCCAGCTGGATGAATTTATCAAGACTCTGCCGGAAGGCCTGGAGACTGGTATCGGCGAGCAGGGGTATCCGCCTCTCCGGAGGACAGAGACAGCGTATCGGTATTGCCAGAGCGCTGTACAATGATCCCGAGGTACTGATCCTGGATGAGGCCACTTCCGCACTGGATAATGATACGGAAGCAGCCATCATGGAGTCTATCAACCGATTGCACGGCCGCAAGACCTTGATCATTATCGCCCACAGATTGCAGACCATTGAGAAATGTGACATTGTCTACCGGGTAGAAGACGGCAGAGCAAAAATAGAACGGGGAAATCTGTAACGCCTATGAGTAAAAAACTGAGCATCATCGTGCCCGTCTATAATATGGCGACGGAGGGAAAACTGAATTATTGTCTGGACAGCCTGGTGGGACAGACCATCCGGGGACTGTACGATTATGAGATCCTCTGCGTGGATGATGCTTCTACAGACGATTCTCTGGAGATCCTGCTGGATTATCAGAAGCGTTATCCGGAGCTGGTCCGTGTCATTCCGAACCCTGTGAACTTAAGACAGGGCGGTGCCAAAATGCCGGACTGCGGGTGGCGCAGGGGGAATGGATCGGCTTCATCGACAGTGATGACTGGGTATCTCCCGATTATTACGAGAAGCTTCTGAAAAAAGCGGAAGCAACCGGAGCGGATCTGGTGGGCTGCGATTACAGTCTGGTGGATCATCATACCTTTGAGGTCGGGAGGGTCATCGTCAACAATACACCGGATCAGACCGGGGATCTGACGAAGGAAAAGCATGAGAGACTGTTCATGCGTCCCGGCAGTATGGTGCTGAAAATTTACAAACATAGTGTGATCCGGGAGAATCATCTGGATTTTCCGGAGCATATTTTCTACGAAGACAATTGTGCAGGCCCCTTGTGGAGCCTGTACTTTCGACATTTTGAGAGAGTGGAGGAACCGTTGTATTACTATTACCAGCATGCGGTATCCACGGTACATCACATCACGGAGGAAAAATGCCGTGATCGTATGAAAGCAGCAGAACTTTTGTACACGGAATGCGAGAACAGAGGGTTTCTTGCGAAATACCGGGAGCAGATCGAATACCGTTTTACGGAGCTGTACTATGTGATCACTTTATTCTCCTATCTGTCGGGAGTGGAGAAGCCGAAGCTGTCTTTTTGTAAAAGAACTACGGGAGGGGACAGAACGACATTTTCCGGAGTTCGACAGGAACAAATATTATCTGGAATATACCGGGCCGGAGGAACGCAAATTCATCGCCATGCAGAAAAAGAGCGATCTGCGGTTCTATCTCTATTACAGGATCCGGCAGTTTGTATGGAAGCTACGGGCCTGAAGGGCGGCCATGGGGCATGAGAAAGATGAGGTTAGGAAAATGAGCAGATTAGCCATTATCACAGCCAGGGGTGGGAGCAAGCGGATCCCGAAGAAAAATATCAGAGATTTTTGTGGAAAACCGATTCTGGCATATTCCATCGAGGCGGCATTGTCCAGCAGACTTTTTGACCATGTGATGGTATCCACGGACGATACGGAGATTGCGGAGATTGCGAAAAAGTACGGTGCAGAGGTGCCGTTTTTCCGCAGTGAGGCGACTTCCGGAGACTTTGCCACCACCAATGATGTGCTGGCGGAAGTGTTGGCGGAGTATGAGAAGCGTGACATGCATTTTGATGTGGCATGCTGCATCTATCCCACAGCGCCTTTTGTGACAGCGGAAAAACTGAAAGCAGCGGTAGAACAGCTGGAAGCAAGCGATGCGGACACCCTGATTCCGGTGGTCAGCTTTTTCCTACCCGCCCCAGCGGGCCATGGTAGTGGAGCAGGAACGGTTGGTATTTAAATATCCCGAATATCTGGACAGCAGATCCCAGGACCTGCAGCCCCATTATCATGATGTGGGACAGTTCTATGTCTTCCGTACGGACTGCTTTGCAGTGAATAAGAAGCTGATGGTGGAAATATTCTGCCCCTGATCGTATCGGAACTGGAAGTGCAGGATATCGATAATCTGACGGACTGGAAGATCGCAGAGATGAAATACCGTCTGATGACGGAGGAAAAATAATCCCGGAGGAATCTGAGACTATGGCAACAGGCAGACTGGCAGTATTGTCCAATGTAAATATGAATATGGTGATCCGTATGTTACAGAAACAGGCGGAAGTCTACGATGCGGAAGGCTATGGAAATGAACTGGGAGCTTTGCTGAACCCGGCTTCCTCTTATCATGCGTTTCAGCCGGACATTACCTTTCTGATCATGGATCTGGCAGAACTGCTGGAACATGACTATGATCCGCAGACAGCAAAAGAGCGGATCGGAAACTGGTTTCAGACGCTGGAAGGCTGTCTGCCGGAGCATGGGGTGTTCTATGTCTCCGATGCATATCTGTGGGCGGTGGAACTGGCTGTGCTGGCGGATCCGGAACGCAAACAGCAGCTGGAGAGCTGTGGAGTACTGGAATTGCCAAAAGCTTGACGGTGAAGCATGCAATGTGCGGATATTCCCCTATCGCTGGATCATAGAGCATCAGGGCGAGGAGAAGGCGTTTTCCCTGAAAATGTGGTATATGGGAAAAAGTATTGCTGGGGATGGAGACCAGTCTCTTCTGGCGGAAAAAAATATTACAGCAGGCGGAACTGGAGGAACGCACCCCAAAAAGGTGCTGGTTCTGGATCTGGACAATACCCTGTGGGGCGGTCTGGCCGGAGAGACGGATCACACACCGGTGCTTTTGTCGGAAGACCACAGCGGTCTGGCTTATAAAAATCTGCAACGGGTCATAAAGCTGATGCAGAGAACAGGGTGTGCTGTTAGCCATAGCATCCAAAAATAATGAAGAGGATGCCATGGAGATCTTGGAACATCATCCCCATATGCTGCTTGGGCCGGAAGATTTCGCAGCCCGCAGGATCAACTGGGACCCGAAGCCGGACAATATCCGGAAAATAGCGCAAGAATTGAACCTGGGGACCGATTCTTTTGTCTTTTGATGACAGTGAAGCGGAACAGGGAAATGGTACGGCAGATGCTGCCGGAGGTGACTAAGTGCCCGATTTCCCGGCAAGACCGGAGGAACTGGCGCCTGCATGGCAAAGATTTATGAAGAATATTTTTGCCCAGGGCAGTGATCACCGAAAGAGGACCGGGAGAAGACTGCACAGTACCGGGCCAATGCCGGCAGAAATCCATGGCAAGAGCAGGCGGTGAGCTTTGAAGACTATGTGAAAAAGCTGGAGATCTGTCTGATCCCTGTGGATCCGAAGGAACATCTGGATCGGCTGACACAGCTTTTGAATAAAACAAACCAGTTCAACCTGACCACCAGACGCTACACCAGAGAACAGATGCGCAGATCGTGGAAGATGCCGGAAGAGACGGGTATTTCTATATCAGGTGACGGATGCGTTTGGAGACAACGGAATCGTGGCAGCAGCCATCGTGGATACTGCCGGAGAACTGCCGGAGATCACGGATCTGGTCATGAGCTGCCGTGTCATGGGACGGAATATCGAGGATGCGGTGATCGACCGTATCGAGGAGCAGATGCAGGAGGAAGGATATACCGGACTCCGCGGCAGATATATCCCGACAGCCAAAATAAGCCGGTGGAGGCTCTGTATGAAAAGAGACTGGGTTACCGGACGGAAAGTACACAGGAGGGCGGTACCTGCTATGAGATCACACTGGCAGAGAGACCGGAGAGGGCCTACTGGCTGAAGGAGACTTTATACGATTGACCTGGGGTCTGGGTGACGGGCTGCCGGACGGAAACCGGACAGTAAATGTTAGAAAAAATGAGGATAAGCAGAGGATAACCATATGAAAGAGAAGATCATAAAGCTGATTGAAGATGTATTAAAGGTTCCGGCGGGAACCATCACCGAGGATACCATGATCGAAGATGTGGAACAGTGGGATTCCCTGGCGCATGTCATGATCATCGGACAGTTGGAGGAAGAGCTTGGTGTCAGCATTCCCTTAGACGAAGCCATTGATTTAAAAGGAATGCGTGAACTGTTGGAAAAGGCGGGCTGCGAATGAGTGTTACATTAAGAAAAGTGACAGAGGGAGACCTGGAACAGATCATGCGCTGGCGCATGGATCCGAGATTACCCGCTATATGAATACGGATCCGAAGCTGACTCTGGAAGGGCAGAAGAAATGGTTTGCCAAAGTGCAGCAGGATCCGGATGTGAGCTACTGGATCATTGAGATCGACGGCACAGCAGCCGGCGTCATCAATTACACAGGGCTGACGAATCCCACAGGAGATCTGGGATGGGCCTATTACGTGGGCGAGAAAAAACTGCGCAGCATCCAGACGGCACTGGCGCTGGAGATGAGTATGTATGACCATGCGTTTCTGGATCTTGGGAAAAATGCGGTATACAGTGATGTGTTTACCCTGAATCAGGGGGTCATCCAGCTCCATAAGATCTGCGGCTGTGAGGTCGTGGAAGAGAAAAAAGCCCACGTGGTGAAAAACGGAGCTGCTTATGACGTGACATATATGCGCATGACAGCGGAACACTGGAAAGAGATCCGGGACAGCAAGAAGATACGAACATATTGTATTTCCTTTTCTATAAGGAGGCACTATTATGAACAAAGAGAGGGTCATGATGAACAAAGGAATCATAAAATCAGTGAAGATTCTCCCACTTTTGTAATTGCAGAGATGTCTGCGAATCATCTGATGGATTTTGACAGAGCAGTGGCTATCATGCAGGCGGCAAAGGATGCCGGTGCGGATGCCATTAAAATACAGACTTACACCCCGGATACCATCACACTGGACTGTGATGATCCCTGCTTCCAGATCACACAGGGAACCATCTGGGACGGAACCACACTGCACAAGTTGTATGAGACCGCCTATACTCCCCTGGGAGTGGCAGCCAAAGCTGAAAAAGATCGCAGAGGAGATGGGACTGGTATTCTTTTCTTCTCCCTTTGATCTGACCAGCATTGATTTTCTGGAAGAGATGGAGGTACCGGTATACAAGGTGGCATCCTTCGAGATTAACGACATTCCTTTCATCCGCAAGATCGCCCGTACCGGCAAGCCGATTATCATGTCTACCGGAATTGCCTATCTGGCGGATATCGAGCTGGCACTGCGTACCTGTAAGGAAGAGGGCAACGAGAATGTGATCCTGTTGAAATGTACCTCCGCTTATCCGGCACCCTATGAGGATATTAATCTGAAGACGATTCCTTCCATGAAGGAAGTCTTTGACTGTGTGGTAGGTCTTTCTGATCATACCATGGGCTGTGCCGTGGCCGGCGCCGGTGTGGCGCTGGGAGCCAAGGTGGTGGAGAAACATCTGACACTGCGCAGAGCAGACGGCGGTGCGGATGCGGCATTCTCCATGGAACCGGAAGAATTTAAAGAGATGGTGGATCACATCCGCATGATCGAGAAAGCAGTAGGAAAGGTGACCTACGATCTGACACCGAAGCAGAAAAAGAGCAGAGAACATTCCGTTCCCTGTTCGTGGCAAAGGATATGAAGGCCGGGGATGTGTTTACTCCGGAGAATTTACGCTCCGTAAGACCCTCCTGCGGACTGCATACCAAATATTATGAAGAACTGCTGGGCAAACGTATTACCAGAGATGCCAGGCTGGGAACCCCTATGGACTGGTCTCTTGTGGATTTCACAGAGAAGGAACAGCAGTAAGGAGCGGAAATGTATTATTTTCGTGCGGACGGCAGTGCTGTTACGGGGGCAGGGCATCTGATGCGTTGCCTCACGGTGGCACAGGAATTACAAAAAAGAATAGAGCATCCGGAAGAACTCTGCTTTTTGTGCGCGGAGCAGGCATCTGCGGAACTGTTGCAGAGCTGGAACATGCCGGTGAAGATCCTTGGGACGGATCCTGCCGACCTGGAAGGAGAGCTTTCGGCGTTGGAAGGACTGATCCGGGGAAGCGGCATGTTTTTCTGGTGGACAGCTATGCGGTGACGGATGCTTATTTGCAGGCATTGCACCGGTTTGGCAGGGTGTATCTGCTGGATGATATGCAGCAGCATGCATTTCCGGTGGACGGTGTGATCAATTACAATCTGTTTGCTTCCCGGGAAAAGTATCGGGAACTGTATGGCAGCAGTACCGCACAGTATCTCGGAGCTGCTTATGTGCCGGTGCGGCAGCAGTTCTGTGAGGCGGCAGCACAGTATATTTTGCAGGATGATGTAACGGATATCCTGATCACCACCGGTGGCGGAGACAAAGACAACATTGCGGGAAAAATCCTGCGGGAACTGTGTGAGCACAGTCTGGCGGGAAAAAATATAAGGTATCATCTGGTGGTGGGAAGGTTTAATCCGAACCGGGAAAAATTGGAGCAATATGCATCGGAGCAAACAACGTGGTTCTGCATTGCGATGTGAAAGACATGGCGGGACTGATGACGGCCTGTCAGCTGGCGGTGACTGCCGGTGGAACGACAATCTATGAATTGTCAGTTCTGGGAGTGCCTTTTGTCTGTTTTTTCTTACGCAGAGAACCAGGAAGGGCTGACGGAATGGCTGGGAAAGCAGGAAATTGCCGGATATGCCGGAAAATGGCATTACACACCGGAAGAGACAAGAAAAGCTATCGGCAGCTGGTGTCGGAATGTCTGTGAGAACAGGGAACTGCGGCAGAGAACCTATGAAGCGGAGAGAACCCTGATCGACGGGCAGGGAGCTGCCCGGATCGCAGAGATCCTGCAGACGGCGGAATAGAAGAAGAATAGAAGGATAATATCTGAGGTTTATGAAGAAAAACGGCAGCTGGAAGAAAAAAAAAGAAAAGATATAGTGTGACAGCAGCTGTTTTGTTCGTGCTGCTTTTGGTACTGTTTTTTCCGGGGACCGGGAATATCAGAGGATTCCTTATGATGTAGTGTTTCTGGGAGACAGTGTATATGGTCTGTGCCGGGATGAGACATCCATCGCGGCAAAGCTTCAGGAGAAGACAGGTTTAAAATGCTACAACGGTGGGCTGGGAGGAACGGTTCTTGGCAGAGCGGATGCGGAGAGAAGGCTGGGATATACCAAGGATTCCATTTCTGCGGCAGGACTGGTACGTTCCTTTGTGGTGAAGGATTTTCGGTGTCCAGAGGACCGTGCACATCCGAGAAGCGGCCACGGACTATTTTGCAGATACTTTGGGAGATCTGGGACAGATCGATTTTGACCAGGTGAAGATCCTGTTTATCGGTTCCGGACTGAATGATTATCACTCCGGCACTCCCATCGAATCCACAGCAGATCCGTATGATGAATATACGTATTGCGGAGCGATCCGCAGTATTGTAAAGGAACTGCGGGAGGCTTATCCGGATCTGCGCATTATCTTCATCACCCCGCCCTATACCTGGTATACGGATCCGGAACTGACCTGTGAGGAATATGATCTGGGCGGTGGTGTGCTGGAGGATTATGTCAATGCGGAAATCGGGCTGTGTGAGGCTTTGAATGTAGAAGTCATAGACATCTATCATGACTATTATCCACATGACACCTGGGATGATCTGTATCTCTATACTGATGACGGCCTGCATCCCAATGAGGCCGGCAGAGAGAAGATCGCACAGACGATCGCGGAAAGACTAAATAAGGAGTGACAGACGGATGAAGACCCCCGTGGGATTTTTTTCAATCTAGTAGAACAAAAATAAAAAATACATGGAAGATCGCCTTTCTCTCAGCATTTGTACTGGGGATTCTGATCCATCTGCCGGTGATGCTTTCGGATATTCCGAATCATGACGGACTGAGCAGCATGTATTTTGATCAGAATATGATCACTTCCGGACGATGGTTTTTGTCTGTGGCATGCGGCTTTTCTTCGTATTTTACCATTCCGTGGATCATTGGTCTGATCGGTCTGCTCTGGCTGGCGCTGACGGCGGTGGCATTGACGGAACTGCTGGAACTTGCAGACCCGTTGGTAATCATGGCAGTGAGCGGATTGCTAGTATCTTTTCCGGCGCTGGCATCTACTTTTGCCTATGTGTTTACCATGGATGGCTATATGATGGCACTGTTCCTCGCAATTCTGGCAGTGCTTTTTACGAAAAAACAGAAAAAAGGCTGGCTGGCCGGGGCGGTATGTCTTGCGTTCAGTATGGGGATCTATCAGGCATATCTGCCCTTTGCCATTCTGCTGTGCGTATATGTGATCCTGCTCTTTTTTATGGAAGAGAAGGGCTGGAAGACGAAAGCGTTCTATGTACTTCGTTACCTGGGCATGGGAGTTGCCGGAGCCGCATTGTATTACGTGATCCTGCAGATTCTGTTGAAATTACAGGGAAAGGTGCTGGATACCTATCAGGGGATCAATTCCATGGAGCAGGGAGGTTCCGGTCTGGGGCTGTTTGCAACGATCCGGGGAATGTATGTTGATTTTCTGGCATTTACGGTGCATGGAAATGTGCTGGTGAACAATATTTTCTCTTTTTACGGCCTGTGCGGCACTGGTGCTTCTGGTGGCTTATCTGCTGGTGAGAAGCATGCTGCGAAGAAAATGGTGGAAGAATCCGGCATTTTTCGTTATAATAATTCTGTTGGCGGCGGGACTTCCGCTTTTGACCAATGTGATTCTGGTGATTTCTCCGAATCTGACCTATCATTTGCTGATGCGGTATCAGTGGGTATTATATCTGATCCTGATGCTGGCATTTGTGGACAGATATGCGTCGGAGGACGGGAAAACAGATATCGGGATCCAGTGGGTGGCATTACTGGCGGCCGGAATCCTGGTATTCAATTATGGAGTATCGGATAATATCGGATATTCCAATCTGGAGAAAAAGTACGAGAAGACGTATGCGTATTGTGTACGCCTGCTGGACCGGATCGAGCAGACTCCCGGGTACTATCAGGGAATTCCCATTGCATTGGTGGGTGTCATCGGGTATGATGAATTCCCCACTACGGATATTACCGGAAAAGTCACGGACGGTATGATCGGTCTCAGCGGAGACTATCTGATCTATAAGGGAGCGGATTATCAGGCATTTATGCAGAATTATCTGGGGGCAACCCTGAATTTCCTGGATCCGGATACGGTGGGTGAGATTTATATGACGCAGGAATACATTGACATGGATACATTCCCCGGACCGAATGCTACGAAAGTGGTGGATGGAATCCTGTATGTCAAGACCGAGAACTGCGGAAGGGATTAGAGGATGTCATTATTATCGATTGTTTTACCGGCATATAACGAAGAACAGAATATTGCCAATACCGCAAAAGTACTGGGGGAACTGCTGGAACAGCACGGGATCGATTATGAGCTGGTATTTATCAGTGATGGTTCCAAGGACGGAACCTTTGAACGTATTAAGGAAGAATCGGCCAGGAATCCGAGAGTACGGGGAGCGGAGTTTTCCCGGAATTTCGGAAAGGAAGCGGGAATTTTTGCAGGCCTGGAGCTGACTACGGGAGGATGCCGTGATCGTAATGGACTGTGATCTGCAGCATCCGCCTGAGGTGATTCCACAGATGTGGGAAAAATGGCAGCAGGGTGCCGAGATCGTGGAAGGTATCAAGGCCGACCGCGGAAGGAGAGTCTGGGATATAAGTTGTCCGCGGGACTTTTTTACAAGATCATGAGTAAACTGATCAAGATGGACATGAATGCTTCTTCGGATTTCAAACTTCTGGACAGAAAAGTAGTACAGGTCCTGTTGGAACTGCCGGAACGCAATACCTTTTTCCGGGCGTTGACCTTCTGGGCCGGATTCCAGACGGAGACTGTGGAATATGAAGTACAGGAGCGGAAATACGGACAGAGCAAGTGGTCCTTCTGGAGCCTGATGAAGTATGCCATTACCAATGCGACTTCCTTCAGTACACTGCCATTACAGCTGGTGACGATCATGGGAATGGGTATCCATATTTTTCAGTGTGGTACTGGCGATCCAGACACTGGTACGCTATATCATGGGGACGGCGGTGGAAGGCTTCACCACTGTGATCCTGCTGATCCTGATCATCGGAGGATTCCTTATGTTGAGCCTTGGTGTCATCGGACATTACATTGCCAGAATTTATGAAGAAGTCAAGGGCAGACCCAAATATATCATCAGTCATGTGACGGCAAATGTACCGCATACAGCGGTGGGAAGCTGGAAGCGGGAACATAGAGAAAGCATAACAGACAGTATCAGAAAAGAGGATGCATTATGAGAGAGATATTAAGTTCAATGTACCGCCTTATGTGGACAAAGCAGCAGATTACATTCAGGAGTGTGTAAAAAATCAGAAGATCTGCGGAGACGGTGAGTATACGAAAAAATGTAACGCCTGGATCGAGGAGAGAACAGGAGCCGGCAAATGCCTGCTGACGACCTCCTGCACCCATGCGACAGAACTGGCAGCACTTTTGTGTAACATTCAGCCCGGGGACGAAGTGATCATGCCTGCTTACACCTTCGTATCCACCGCAGATGCCTTTGTACTGCGCGGTGCGGTTCCTGTGTTCGTGGATATCCGCCCGGATACCATGAACATTGACGAGACACTGATCGAGGATGCCATCACGGAGAAGACGAAAGCCATCGTTCCGGTACACTATGCCGGAGTGGCGTGTGAGATGGACACCATTATGGATATTGCAAGGAGACATAACTTAAAGGTAGTAGAGGATGCCGCACAGGGCATTATGGCATCTTATAAGGGAAAAGCACTGGGAACCATCGGTGACTTCGGTGCCTACAGCTTCCATGAGACGAAGAACTACAGCATGGGAGAGGGCGGAGCTCTTCTGATCCGTGATAAGAAGGATGTGGAAGAAGCGGAGATCATTAGTGAGAAGGGAACCAACCGCAGCAAGTTCTTCCGCGGCCAGATCGATAAATATACCTGGGTAAATTACGGATCTTCCTATCTTCCCAGTGATATGAATGCGGCCTATCTCTATGCACAGCTGGAGATCGCTGATGAGATCAATGAGGCAAGACTTGCCTGTTGGAACCGCTATTATGAGCAGTTGAAGCCCTTAAAGATGCCGGGGAAGATCGACCTGCCTACCGTACCGGAGGGCTGTGTACATAATGCGCATATGTTCTACATTAAGGCAAGAGATCTGGAACAGAGAACAAGATTTATCAGCTATATGAAGGAGAACGGTGTGCTTACGGTATTCCATTATATCCCGCTGCATACTTCTCCCGCAGGACAGAAGTTCGGCCGGTTCCACGGCGAGGACCGTTATACTACCAGAGAGAGCGAGCGCCTGGTAAGACTTCCCATGTACTATGGGCTGACACTGGATCAGGTGGATTTCATCTGTGGACTGGTGAAAAACTTTTTTGAATTAGAGGAGCAGTAACATGCAAAAAATTGGCAGAGCGTCTGCACAGGTTGCAGGCAGATTTCTGTTCCTGGGTGTCTCCGTGCAGATTCTTCTGGGAATCTGCTGGGGCGTCAGATCCTTTGGAATTTTCCCGGAGTTCGGGGACAGTTACACATGGCTGAGAGCGGCGGATACTCTTGTATGTGATGATTATATGGGGATCGGATACCCTCTTTTTCTGATGCTCGCAAAAGGGATAGAATCCATAAGTTCTATCCCTTATACTTTTTTTGTATATACGGTACAGATCCTGATTGCATTTTATGCCGGTGTAGTATTTTTACGGGCATGCGGAGTGACAGGGAAAAAGATATTTTTGTGCTGGGGAAGCCTGGCGCTTCTGACCTTTCCCTGTGCCATGCAAAGTCATCTGGCCGTATTGCCGAATTCTCCGGGATATTCCTTTTTACTGCTGGAACTGTCGGCGGTGATCCGGACCCTGCGGCAGGATGCTGTGGCGGAGGATGGTGAGACGACAGCGCCGGCCAGACCGTTACATGGTCTGTTCGAAGCCGGAATCTGGTGGGCGCTCAGTACACTGTGTGTGGTGGAGAATCTGTATCTGGGGCTGGTACCGCTTATTGTTCTGTGGCTGATACATCTGTGGCAGCTGCGGAGCAGAAAGACGGAGAAAAAGAGTAGGCCGGGAACTTTTGCTCCTTCTGGCAATGGCGGGAATTTTATTCACGCTGGTGCCCATGTGGCAGACACCGGGCAGCTATGGGAAGGCGGAGAATACGGTGAGCGCCGCCATGATGCGCCGGTTCAGCTGGACGCATATGAGAGAGGAAGAAGAATACGATGAATGGCCGGAACAGCTACGTACCTGGATGACCTGGAAAGAGATGAGGAATGCCGGGTATTATGCGGGAACCATGGAGTCCGGCATACAAAAGACGCTGGAGGATCGTTTCGGCAAGGCGGAAGCACAGAAGATATTCAGAGAGTATGCCGAGTATCATCTGAAGACGTATACTTCAGACAATATCCATCAGATCGCCTGGGATTGCCTCGGATATGCCATGCCTACGGTACTGTTGCAGCTGCTGTTGGACGGCAGGGGGATATGACTCCTTCTCTGGCAGAAATGTAGACATTATGATGACGGGAGATCCAAGGCTGACAGAGCTTTTTGTTAAAATACAGCAGCTGGTGGTTCCTGTCGGGAATCGCTGTTGTGGTCGTGAGCTGCATGATATGCGGGATCATTGCCATGCGCCGACAGAAAAAAGAAAAACAGTACCGGACAGAAGCCTGTTCTGGAAGATCTCAGGAGTCTGTGTGATCACTGCGGCAGGCATGATCCTGTGGTATACCATGCGGGATGCCGGATGCCTGGATTACAAGAACGGATTGCTGCCGGGTTCTCTGTGGCTTGTGGGAATGATCCTCTGGACCGATAG
>VOFC01004789.1_pt1 | contig 22044 bp, 35 predicted proteins | sample 5384161 | NCBI WGS metagenome assembly VOFC01 (sample SAMN12384722, study PRJNA508395) | human gut metagenome | isolation source: healthy gut B | host: Homo sapiens | reverse complement strand
GCTCTGCAACCAGCGGATAGTAGTAAGGCACTGCGCCGCCCAGCTTGCTTCCCGCTGCAAAAACCGGATAGCAGGGATCCGGAAGAAGCACCACATCTCCCTCATCACACAGGGTCATGCCCAGATGTCCCATACCTTCCTGGCTTCCGTAAACAGACATTACCATATCCGGTGTAATGTCCACCTGGAAACGCTTCTTGTAATAAGCACAGACCGCGTCCAGAAGTTCTGGCAGGTCACGGAGGCTGTAACGCCAGTTCTGGTCGTCGGCTGCCGCTTCCATAAGTGCCTTTTAATGTGGTCCGTGTGTGAAAATCCGGGGTTCCCACGCTCATGTTGTATATTTTCTTCCCTTTTCTCAAGCTCAAAGCTGCCTCTCATTCAGCGCAGCGAAAATTTCATCTCCAAATAAATCCAGTCGCTTGAAAAATTTCATCTTTTTGTATGCCTTTCTTTCTGTCAAAATAACCTTCCTTCCAATTACAGGAAAAGGTTCTTTTGCATTTTAGCACGGCAAAGTATAGGTGGCAAGAGAAATTTGCCAGAAACTGTATTTTCTGGGAAAGACATATGTATTTGTGAAAATATAGCACTTTAAGGTCTGTGGTGGAATAGATGATGCTTATCTGGTTATATTTGAGATATACCATACTTTTTTATACTTTTACACGGAAATGTGTTGACGAAGACGGTGGTTAATGGAATAATATGTGATAGAGCAATTTAGAGCGTGTTAAAAAGCTCTGGGGAATTATTTTTGCCCCTAACATCATTATGCTTGGAGGTGCTGAAATGTTTAAAGTAAATCCATACAGACCTGGTGCAGGATTGATGCCTGTTTATCTGGCTGGCCGTGACGAAGATATAAAAATATTGAGAATTTATTTGATGGGCTGATGCTGAATATTCCCACACAATCCGTGATTTTCAGCGGACTTCGCGGTGTGGGGAAAACTGTTCTGATCAACAGGCTACAGACCATTGCGGAAGAAAAAGGGATTTTCTGCAGACATATAGAGGTAGAAGAGCGGAATGACTTTATTTCTCAGATTGCAAGCTGTTCCCAGGCCTTTTAAGGAAAATAAGTACAGTTGAGAAATTTAAACATTTGATCCAGAAACCGTTGGATGCTATTAAAGCTCTGGTGGTGTCTTTCGACCCTGGTGAAAATACCTTTTCCCTTTCTGTGCAGGAAAAGAGAACTGTATACAACCGTTAATCTGACCCAGAGCCTGACGGACGTTTTTTGTACCATCGGGGAAGCCGCCGGCAAAGCGGAAACACCCATCTGTTTTTTTCATAGATGAAATTCAGTATATGAAATCAATGAGCTTGGCGCACTGATTGCGGCGCTTCACCGGGCCAATCAGCTGGGCTATCCGGTAATGATCGTGGGAGCAGGACTTCCGAAGATCTATTCCATGCTTTCCGAGGAGAAATCCTATTCGGAGAGATTATTTGTTTACAAAGAAATTGGCTCATTGGAAGAAACACAGGCGAGAGAGGCAATTGAGAAGCCGGCGGAGAAGATGCATGTTCGTTATACAGATGACGCAGTAACAAAGATTATCAGGCTTACCAAAGGGTATCCGTTTTTATCCAACAGCTATGCCAGATCGTTTACCAAAATACCAGCACAGATGTAATTGACGGAAAATGCGTGGAAAAAAAAATGTAGAGGAGTTTTTGAAAACGCTGGATAATGTTTTTTTAAAGTCAGGTATGAGCGGTGCTCTGAGGCTGATAAGAAATTTATTTTTGCAATGACAGCCTGTGGGGAACTTCCTGTACGATTTCCAGTGTGGCAAAAATAATGAACAAGACGGTAAACTCTATTTCTACCTCAAGGGCCCAGTTGATCAGCAAAGGAATTATTTATTCCGTGCGGTATAAGGAACTGGATTTCACAGTTCCGGAATTTGATGCATACGTGCGAAGACTGGAAGAATACCGGGAATGGAAAAAGGAGAACAAAATCCGCTGATATTGAGGAATCAGCCATTGTCTAAAAAGATAGAAACGTGTATAATTGGTTTTATGAAAATTTCGTTCCCAGTGGCTTTTGTGCCCTACAAATTTCAGAAATTAATACATGCGAGGACTTAAATGAAAGATTACATGGCTCCCATGGAGGGAGTGACCAATTTTGTATACCGACGTGCCTACCACAGGTTTTATCATCCTATGGACAAATACTTCACCCCGTTTATTTCCGCCAAACCCAAGAAGAACTTAAGCTTCCAGGAAATCTGCGAGGTGTCGCCGGAACGGAACGAGGGGATGTACGTGGTTCCCCAGATCCTGACCTGCAATGCAGAGGACTTCATCCGCACAGCCCAGCTTTTGAAGGAGGACTACGGACACCAGGAAGTGAACTTAAACCTTGGCTGTCCCTCCGGCACTGTAACCGCCAAAGGCAAAGGTGCCGGATTTCTGGCAGAGCCCCAGAAATTAGATGCCTTTCTGGACGAGATCTTTAGTAAACTGGACATGAAGATTTCCATCAAGACCAGAATTGGCACCCATTACGAGGAGGACTGGGATTACCTTCTTGCCATCTACGAGAAATATCCCATCCACGAGCTGATCATCCACCCCAGGATCCAGACAGATATGTACCGGGGGCGTCCCCCGTCTTGGTGCTTACGAAAAGGCAGTCAGCCGGCTGAAAATGCCCCCTGTGCTACAACGGCAACCTGTTTTCCATAGCAGATTATAAGCGCATTACCCAGCGCTTCCCGGACACAGACTGTTTTTATGTACGGCAGAGGCCTGATCACAAACCCAGGCCTGGTAAGTGAGATCCGGGATGGCGTGCAGCCGGGCAAAGCAGTGCTCCGCCAGTTCCACGACTGTCTGCTGGAAGAATACAAAGAGCTTTTTGTCTGGTGAGCGAAATGTGCTTTTCCGCATGAAAGAGCTCTGGAGCTACATGGCAGTCAGCTTCACAAACTACGAGAAATATGCAAAGAAAATCAAGAAATCCCAGCATCTGTCCGACTACCAGGCTGCCGTATCCAGTTTGTTTGCAGAGCAGGAGCTGGCTGATTAAATACAAAGAGGAACAACATGTTAGACACAAATCGTTTTGAAGAATTTATATCCCAGTATCCCATTTACGAATACCGCGTGCTGGATGCTGCTGAAATCAAGTGCGGGAGCGGGTGCGTACCATCTGCAAACAGGAGTGCGAGCGCTACGGCACCACCTGGGCCTGTCCCCTGCGGTAGGCACCCTTGAGGAATGCGCCGCCCGGATCCACAGCTACAAAGCGGCATCTTTTTTTCCAGCGTGGCAGAGGTTTCTGACATTATGAACATGAAGGAAATGCTGTCCACCCGGGACGCACACGAGGAACTGACCTGTGAGGTGGCGAAATTCCTTCAGGGTGAGGGCTTTGAGACTTTCACCCTTTCCACAGAATCCTGCGACCTGTGCGAACACTGCGCTTACTTAGACGGCAAGCCCTGCCGTTTCCCGGAAAGAATGCACCCCTGCCTGGAAAGCCACGGCGTAGTCGCCAACGAGCTGGTAGAGAAACATTCCATGGAATACAATCTTGGCGGAAACACCATACTCTGGTTTTCCCTGGTACTTTTCCGGTAAAAAGATTATGATTGTCAAAAACAATAGTAGCGTCTGAAAAAAATTTAGGTCAAACGCCAGGTGTTTGTTTCTGTGCGGATACCTGACGGGGCTGCTTCGGCATAAAAAAATCCTCCCGCATAAGCTAGTTATAAAGGCCGGGAGGATTTTTTATGTCTGGAAAAAAAGTGCGCAAAAAATCCTGAGAAAGAGGGGGGATTCATCCCGAAGTCCCTACACTTTCCGGGAAAACATCCTGACCGCCATGCAGGTTCCCGGCGATCTTGCCTGCAAGGACCCCATCATCACCCTCACAGGTCCATCCAGGGCTGTGATCGAAAACTATAAAAGCATCCTTTTTATTCCGGCGAAAAGCTAATCATCCTGACCTGCAAAGGGAAAGTGATCCTCCAGGGGGAAAATCTGGAGATCGCCAGCTACAGCCCCATGGAAATGGAAATAAAAGGATTCATTTCCTGTGTTTTGCTGGAGCGTGGATGAGAAAAGAATGGAACGTCCAAAATAAGAAAGGAGCCTGGAAGCATGGAAAGTCCCGAAAAAATTCGTCCGCGGCTCTGTGAAAATTTCCGTATCCGGGGGAGCAGATAGAGCGTTTCCTAAACCTGTGCCGCGCCAGAGGCCTCCTTCTGGAAAAAATGTCCGTCTCCCAGAAGAGAAGAAACTCACCGCCCGCATTTCCATAGCAGATTTCAAAAAGCTGGCGCCCATACATAGCAAAACCCATGTCCGCATCCACATTCTGGAAAAAAGAGGGCTACCCTTTTTCCTGTATAAAAAAACGAAGAAAGTACTTTCTCGTGGGCATCCTGCTGTGCGCCCTTCTGCTTTTCTGGCTTTCCGGCCGCATTTGGAACATTCACATTGACGGAAACGTGAAAAAATTCCACACCCCAGCTACTGGAATTTCTGGACCAGCAGGGCGTGATCCATGGAATCAGCAAAAAGAACGTAAACTGCTCCGAAATCGCAGCCCTCCTTCGGAAAAATTACCCGGATATTACCTTTGTTTCTGCCAGGGTGCAGGGAACCCGGCTGCTTCTTACCATTCAGGAGGAGGTATTGGAAGAAACCCTTCAGGAAGAGGCGGTGCCCTGTGATCTGATCGCAGATTTTGACGGCGAAATCGTAAGCATGACCACAAGAAGCGGCGTCCCCAAAATGAAAAACCGGAGACACCTGTCAGAAAGGCGACCTTCTCATATCCGGAATTGTAGAGATTTTAAACGACAGCCAGGAGGTGGTGCGCACCGAGTACGTTTCCGCAGACGCAGACATCTATGTCCGCCATCAGATCCCATACTACCAGGAATTTTCCCTTTCCTATCAGAAAAAAATCGCAGACGGCAAGCCGAAAAACAGCTGGTATTTTCACATAGGAAACTGGATTCTGGGCGCGGGCAGCGCGTCCCGAGCAGCATATCACTTCCGTGGAAGAAATCCCTGGCAGGTCACCGAAAATTTTGCCCTCCCTATTTCCCTGGGAAAAATCACCCGCACGCCCTACCAGATTGAAAAAGGCTGTATACACCAAAGAACAGGCCGAAGAAAAGCCGCCCGGCAGCTAAAACTCTACGAAAAAAATCTGCTGGATCAGTACATCACCATTGTGGACACCAGTCTTTCCATCACCAATAGACAAAACCCGCTGCATCACCAAAGGAACCTTGACCGTGGATGAAAAAAATGCGGGGAGATGAGAAGTGTGCAAAAGGGAGAGGAAACTTCGTGAAATTTCAGTGCTTTTTGAAATATTCTGAAAATAATTTGGTAAAATAATGTAGACGGAAATTATGATATTTGTTATAATATGGGATAAATAAGTAGCGATATAGAAAAACGCCTTTGCAGGATGAAACGCGGAGACTGAGGTGAAGCATGGCAGGAGCACTAAAGATCAATCCGGGAACGAAGCTTCGAATGGCATTTGATGTTCCATCGGTCAGGAACCGAAATTCAATATGATATGTACTTTTAATAAATCATTAGACGAATCTGCTTTTCTGGTATCCATCCCTATGGTTGGGGGAAAAGCACTGGAGCCTGACGAGAATCAGAAGCTGTTGTTTGAGTACGGCGACGGAGAGGAAGCGGGCATTATTGCCGGATATGTAGACGATACCGTGAAGGTTGGAATCCGCCGTTTTCTGGAAGGTACGTCGTGTAACAGAACACAGACAGTTTATCAAGCGTGTGGATGTACGTATGAAGGTGGCTCTGCCGGTGAAATACATGCAGGATACCTGGGCACTGAATTCAGACGGAGAGATCGATCAGGAGCTGGGCGAGACTATGGATATTTCCAACGGCGGTCTTGCAATTTATATGAACCGCTGGTTTGATGTAGGGAGACCTGCATTTTCACCCTTCCCAGAATCGGAACTGCCGCCGCAGGAGTTCCGAGCACGAGGTGGCTGGCGTGATCTGCTGGATGAGAGAGGTACCCAAGGGCGGAAGCTTCCGCTATGTAGCCGGTATCCAGCTGCGTTTTGCAGACCCTGAGGAGAAGGCCGCTATGCAGAACTATGTAGCCTATGTGAAGAAGAGATACAGACTGTAAGAGTATGAAGAGAAGGAAGAACAGGCAGGAGGAAATCCTGCCGATATTTCAGAAAACCAGGAAGAGAAAAAAAGCCCAGGAAGCGCTTTGGCAGAAAGAGAAAGACAGATCAGATTATCCGAATCGAAGAGCTGGAAGAGCTGATGAGCAAATACGGCGAGGGAGCAGACCCTGAGGACGTTGTCAGCATGTACATTCCCCACCGTAAGCGCCGTAAGATCGGAGCAGCACTTCTGCAATTAGATAGAATGCAGCTTTTGCTGATGGGACTGCTTCTTCTGGTAGCAATTTTGTTTATCACCGCATTTATGCAGGAGAAAATGGGTAACTTCACCATCAACCTGAACCGTCTGGAGCTGTACCGAAAGGGAATCAGTATTTCGAGACCGGAGATTTCAAGGACGCAACGGCAAGGCTTACCGCAAGTGCGGTGCAGGATGCCACCAATATTTCCATCGAGGATCTTCCAGACAATCTGGATGAAGAAGAGGGAGACCATAACGGCAAGAACTACATGGCGTACACCTATTACGTGCGAAACGCAGGCAAGGAGGATCTTGGCTACAAGGCAAGGATCACTTTGGACTCCTGTGCCAAGGGCGCGGAGGATGCGGTTCGAGTGGCAGTCTGGCGGAACGGAACCCGCGTGGTATATGCGGAGCCTGCAGCAGACGGAGGCGACGAAAGCGGCTGCACCAGCTTTGAGTCCGAAGATTTGGTTTGTACATATGAAGAGCCCGATTTCCTTTGTGGGAAACGTGGACCGCTATACCATTGCAATTTGGATGGAGGGAGACGATCCCGAATGTGTGGATTCCATCATCGGAGGAAGCGTCAGTTCAGCATGCATATTGATGCTGACTATGACGATGAGACAAGCCTTGTATGGAAGTTCATCACAGATATCAAGGATACCCTGACAGGGCGACAAGCCCATCAATGCGTCTGGCAATGAAGCGCCCAATGACAGCTACTATTCAGACAGAGATCACCTGGGACACAAGGCGCAACAAATAATGATATGAGCAGTGCCACAACCACTGTTTATATAAATAAACCCTTTTATGAAGGGCATATCTTTTGGCAGAAAAAGAGGAAAACGATTTTTAAACACGCACTATATGATAGATCCTGCTATGAGCTGATATCCTCACCGGAAACGGTTTGAGGAGAATCTCTTTTAACCGGGCCCGGTGAGAGCATGAACTGATGGCAGGGGAGTGAAAAGCACTTATCACTTTCAGTCGTTTTGCTTTTGGGAAGCCAGAAGAAAGTAAATGGGAGGAATAATATGACAGAGACAAAAAGTGTGAAAACACTAAAGAAAACAACTGGGCGCAGCGATTGCCATGGTATTGGTTGCCGCTGTAGCGCTGGGATCAAGTACATATGCTTGGTTTGTGAACAATACGATGGTTAAAACAACTGGTGCTGATGTATCAGCTAGTGCAGCTTATGCGCTTCTGATTTCAGAAGGTGCAGATGGTTCTGCTACTGGTTGGGTAACTACACATACGATGACTAATGATAAGAATTTAGCAATGGTTCCGGTATCAACAACCGGAAAAACTACAACTACTCCGATGACTTTCTGGAAGAGTAATGAATGGGCAACTGTAGGTGATGATGGTGCTAAGCAGTCGCTTGTAAATACTTATAGCACTACAACAGCAAATACAGAATATCTTACAGAAACCTTTCAGATTAAAGCTTCTCAGGCCTGCAATTTGTACCTTGATCAAGATACCGTTATTAATGCAACTGGAGCAGATAAGACAACGTCTACTTTAGATAAGACTCTTCGTGTTGCTTTAGTTGTAACAGACAAAAAAACGGATATAACAAAACGTTCTTCTATCAGGTAGATGGAGAAAAAAAGGAAATGGAACTGCTAATACAACAAATGGAACTGCGGATGGTGTTGCAAGGGCTGTTAAAGACGGAAGCAAATCAGGTGTAGAAGCACTGGATGTTATTTCAACTGACAATATGAGTGCAGATAATAAAGTTCCTGTGCTTACAACCGTTAATGCAACTTCGAGTGCTCTTGTAGAGAAAAAACTGCTGCAACTACTGCAAAAGTGGACACATTATACGCATTTGCAAATCCAGAGGATGTTTGTACTGTAACAGCTTATATCTGGATGGAAGGCTGTGATGAAGATTGTACTGCCGCCAATATTACAACTTTGACTGGTGAAGCAAACAAGATCAATGCTGTTTTCGGTTTCTGTGCTGGTGCAACAAACTAAATATAAGAGTATTGACAGTTTTACGTAATTTTATAATCTAACTCAATCTCTGTGTTTGGCAGTTGTGGTGCCATCACAGGGATTTTCAATTTTATCCAAAAGGCCAAGAGTCAGGAAAGCCGTGGGGACAGGGAAAGTGGCTTTTTAGGTGTCCCCTTGGTTCTATTAATGCTTTTACAAAACGGGTATTAAGTCATCGCCTAATGTATGGGAATATCAAAAGACTTACAAAATAATATCTCCTACAGGGAAGCCAAGGGGACAGGGAAAGTGGTTTTTAATTGTCTCTTTGGCATGCTGGATTTCCAAGAACTTAACATTTGCTGTTCAGTTACATTCATTTTTAGCTTTTACGCTATTGTTGCTTGCAAACCACGCATACGTACTTGCTCCCAGCGCGATAGCGACCACGCATACCATACGATGATATTTTTTTCGCCTATAATTCTATAAAAACAACCGTTTAACGATTTTTTAACCTGATTTCTTAAGGCTTTCAGAGCGCATAGCCGTATGCCAGCTTGCATTGTTAGGGATTAGAATGAATATTTCAATAAAAGAGTCTGCGTTCCTGTCTTAAAAGTTATGAATTTTCACATTTAAGTAGTGAATAAAAAAGTAAAAAGAAAAGTATAAAAAGCCAAAGGGACAATAAAAAACCACTTTCCCTGTCCCCTTGGCTTCCGGGGATATTGGAATAAAAAAAAAGCCATGGCTCTGCCATGACCTTTCAAAAAGAATATATTTAATTTCCATTGGATGCAATACCTGCCAAACGTAAAGTAACACTATAAGTTGCCTCATCTTCTGTGGCACTATTATTTACACAATCTGCATCTGTGCCTTCCATCCAAATATAAGTTCTAAGCAGGATACCATTATATCCGACATTCTTTGCAATTGCTTCACTGTTATTTTCTGTATATCCAGTCGGGAATACGTAATCCTCATCTTCCTTTATGACAGACCAATTTTTTTCCGTTTTGATCGGAATAATGAGTATCATAGATATAGGAATATGGCACTGGAGTCAGCTTTGCAGCCTGATCTACTGTAGCAATACAGGTCATTCCATTTTCCGCTGTAGCATCATTTCCTTTTCCGGTTTCTTCTGTAGGTGCATATACAACTCTTAGTGTTTCCGTTCCAATAGGAGTTTTTCCATCAGCTGCTAGTGGCTGAGTCGTAAGAGCAATTCGCATAGAATCCGGAATAGTGGTCGAAGATGCCGTCTTCCCATTATCAATGGCAACGGTAATCGGTTTTCCTTCATTCGAATCCAAATATACATCTGCCAAACCGGTTTCTGTCATAGTATAAAGAATATATTCACTTTTAAGATATGCATAATGTAATTCGCCACCAGCTTCATATTCCCCAGGTTTTGAATCTGTTTTTGTGTTGAACATAGGCTGTGTATATGTTGTAACATTACCATGTGAGTCCCACCCGAGGCAAATATACCAATCCTTTAAATCACTTGTAGAGGATGGAGTAATTTTTCCACCAAGTGTTGTTGCAGATAGGGACTGATCATTTCCACCGTGCTGTGCACCTTTGTCAGCTTCTGCAATCTGCAAAATGAAACCATTCGTAGTCGCACTGATTGTAGTCGTGTTTGCTGTCACGGAATTATTTGATACATACCATGCATATGTGGCTGAGGTTAATGCAACACCAGATATTAAAACTGATGCAGCAGTTGCCACCAACTGCATTTTCATTTTCCTTATATTCATACTCTTACATCACCTCTCTGCTTCTACATACCAAAAGTAAAAAATTACTTTTTTACTCTTTGGTATGTACCCCACGCCACAACCGTGGGGCATAAATATGATTTTTGATTATTATTCCTATTTTGGTAAGAATTACTTAGTATATGTACCAGTAGAACCAGTAGATCCACCTGCTGCTGTATTGTCAGCAGTAAAGGATACTGTCAGACCATGTGCTGTCTGAAGCTTGTCAAGGTTCTTGGTAAATACCTGTGTGTCATCACCATCATAATATACATACATATCAACAGTGACCTGATTAGCAGTACCTACACCCTTGAATCCCTCTGACTTTAAAACATACTGATCAGAAGCGTTTTTGGTAATATTTGTAGTTTTAACAGTACCATCTTTGTCATAAACAACCCAGTTATTACCGCAAATAACAAGTACACGCATTGCATTTGTTAAGTCATTTGTTGTACTGTCTCCTGTCATAGTAACACCACTGACACGAAGATTTTTCAGTTCAGTAGTACCCGTTTTTCTCGCCAATGTAGAATGTCTGTTTGATTGCAAAGCCAGACTGAACAGCAGCATCAGCAGTACCAGTTGTTGCTGCAGCAGGTTCTCCATTTTCTCCTGCAGTTCCAGTAATATCAAACAGAGTACCTTCTTTCATTGTAGTAGCTCCTGCGTCAGATGCAAATGCGGACTGCATAACATATCCCTTAGTAGTATCTCCATTACCGTTTGTGACAGCTTTGTCGATTTTATCTACTTTTGCAGGATAAAGTTTTGTAGCAGTTCCTTCGTAAGAATCTTCTGTACCAGAATTTTCTGAAGTTACAGTTTTGTCAATTACCATAAATGCAGCATTTGACTGTGCACTGATATTTGTGGTTGTACCTTTAACGGTATTGTTACTTAGAGCAAACCAAGCATATGTACTTGATCCGAGCGCTACAGCGGCCACGCATACCATGGCAACCTTTGTTTCGGTAGTATTTTTTAACGTAAAAATTACTGGATTTAAGAAACAAAAAGTACCTGTTTGTGGAACGAAAAAAGCATTGAACCCAGCTTCACAACATGCTATTCTTAAAACAAGAAAGGAGTCCTTACACACATACAATTCCACCGGGAATATAACCTCAGTAAGAAGCCACTGCAGATCGATCTTCTCATAATCGAGAAACTAAAGGATATCCAGATTCAGAATGAAATAGGAAAAATCAGGAACACATGCATTCCTGAAAGTGCTTACAGACAAATTGGAGAAAGTTGATTTTTTTTAATTTTATGAAATCTGTAAACAACTTTACAGCACCCGGTGATAAGAGAAATGCAGATGCAATTTTGCAGGTAAGTGTTTCGGCAAACAAAGATTTGTATGAAGAAATAAGAAGGAGTGACCCTACAATGTGTGATGCATTACGAGAATTATTTAAAGATGAGTTGGAAGATGCAAGAACAGAAGGCAGAAAGGAAGAAATGTCGCGTTTGAGCGAATTGTATAAGAAGCTGGCGAAAGAAAACCGTTGTGAGGAACTGCTTCAGGCATTAGGCAATCCAGAATTGTTAGAAAAACTTTATGAAGAATTCGGGTTAGCCTAGAACGTGTTTGAAAAATCATTCCAGCAATCTCCCGCAAATTGTAACGCACATCTTGCAGAAAGCATTTTTCAAACACGCTCTAGAACCAGAAAGGGACCCATGGTGACAGGGACATTAATCAGACCACTGTCCCAGCCCTTGTGGTTTACCTTGCTATTTCAGACATTCAATGATACTAGGAGTACTGCTTCGGAAAGGAGCAAGTAAGATATGCCAGATGTTTTAAAGCTGCCGATTGGCATAGAGAGCTTTGAGAAAATCCGCAAAGAGGGATTTTATTACATCGACAAAACCAGATTAATTGAGCAGCTTCTTAATCAATGGGGAAAAAGTAAATCTCTTTACTCGGCCCCGGAGATTTGGAAAGACGCTTAATAAATATGAGCATGCTCCGATACTTTTTTGAAATCGGAACGGATAAAACACTATTTGATGGTTGGAGCTTGTCGGTATTGAAGCAGAGCGTTTTCATTTCCTTCTCGAAAGTGATAAGCTCACGGAAAATGAGAAAAACAGATATCGCGCGCTGATTGATCTTCGAGATGGCCATTACACGATGGATCATGGGATTGTGATACAATATGAATAAAGAAAGAAGTTGACGATTATGGCTTCTGTTATGAGTGCTATTACAAATACGGTTCCAATTACGCAGTTCAATCGTGGCCTTGCGGGAAAAATTTTTTGAAGAGGTCAAACAGAGCGCATGGCACATTTTAATCCTTCTTCTTTAATTTCTGAGGAAGAAATGAATCGTCGCCTTGGCATTACAGAAGATGAACTGGCTGATTTTTAAAGCTTCGCTCTGCTGGGTTACGGATCGTCTATCAGCTTCGTCGTACAGAATCTTCTATGATGGTTATTGTAATCGGTGTTCGTGCCGACGAAGAAGTATATGAACTTGCTCAGAAAAGAGCAAATAAGCATGGTTTGTTTGACAAATAAAACGCAAGAGCGAGCGGTTCGGTAATATCATTCCGCTTGCTCTTGCGTTTCTCGTCTTGAGCTTTCACCGCCTCCATGCTATAATATTTCCAGGGTTTTTACTAAATTTGAGGAGGTTTTTCCATGAGAGAAATTAAAGCTGTCAACATTACACCAGGGGATTTCGCCCCGTTCGGAACCTATTATTCTATGACGGAACCTGAAGGTTATCCGCTGCAGGGCGAAATCCACAAATTCTATCCTGACCGCATTTCCGGAACCTGCATGGGCAGTATGGGATTTTCCCCAATCGCCGTGCGAAAGGATGATCGCATTGTCAAAATGGCTGAATATCACACCACAACCTGGGAAGGCATTGTAGCTTTAGATGATGATATGATTATCCACGTAGCACCCGCCTCTGCCGGCACCCCCCGGTTCCCGAACTTGCGAAGGCGTTTATCGTCCCCAAAGGATGTATGGTAAAAATCAATGCCGCCATCTGGCATCTATGTCCTTTGCCCGTACACAACGATGTGCTCCACGCCATGATCATTTTACCAGAATGCACTTATGCCAATGACTGCACCGTAGTAGAATTCGAGGAAAAAGACTGGTTTAAGATTGTATAAAATTTCAAAAGCTGGTGAGTTCCCACCATCAAGAGGAAACTTAAAAATGTAAGGGGCGAGAAATCGCTCCTTTTTGACTGGAAAAAAGATAGCCTTGTGTGACTTGTATTTTGGGCATTCGTCCGTTATACCATAAGATATCGAATCAGTATACAATGAATTCTATAGTTAAGGGATATTTTAACACAGATGAACTGCAGAATCTTGCGGAAACCTACAACCAGGTATACAAAGGAGAATAAAGAGGCTCAGAAGCTGATCCGCCACGAAGCAGAGTATGACAGCCTGAAGAGGGCGTTTCGAACCATCGGCTACGTATGCCGGATCGGCGGCGATGAGTTCGCCATTATTATGGTAGAAATGACTTCTTCCAGCAGTTTCCAGTAAAATGCAGGAAGTAAAGATCGGTGTGCTGCGTATCGAAAAGGTAGATGAGGAGAGCGGAAAGATCATTCTCAATGTGTCAGAGGATGCGGACTGTTCCGGACTTCCGATCCTTGGCGAGACGGTATGCAATTACGACGAAGGATTTATCGGCGGTATTTTAAGCATGTATTCTGGAAAGTTCTATACGGCAGTAGAGGTAGACTGCTGGGCAACCGGTGACCGCGTGTGCAGATTTCATGCAAATATAGAAGACGAAAAATAGGAGCATAGTCATGGAGGATAAAAACAGCGAATTATTGTTTGAATACCTCAGAAGCATCCTGTATGATAAAAAAATTCAGCCGCTTGATGTGGAACAACTCGATGAGCCTTTTCGGAAGCTTGGCAGGGGACTGCAGTATTTTGCAAAGACGTTTACAGAAACAAAACAGTACGCAGCAGCCCTTTCGAGAGGAAATCTGTCGGTGCAGCCGCCTCCGCGAGAGAATTTTTTGTGTGCGAAAATTTAAAAAATATCCATGCAAATCTAAATCATCTGACCTGGCAGGCAAAACAGGTGGCAAGGGTGACTATTCTCAGACAGTATTTTTCTCAGACAGTATCTTCAATATCGCAGCAGCAGCGCCAGAGCAGGCTGGAGATTGAGGTTTACAAGGATCCTCTGACCGGAATCGGCAACCGTCTGTTCTTCTTCGAGAAAGCCACTGAGATTTTGAAAAGCGGCGAGGGCGTGATCCTTTGCTACTGTGACCTGGATCATCTGAAATAGGAAATGATAATTATGGACATGGAGAGGGCGACTGGTATATCCGGCACTTTTCGGATATTGTCAGCTGCAATATCCGCCAGGAGGATGTGTTTGCCAGAATCGGCTGAGATGAATTCTGCATTGTGCTGCGCCACTGCCAGGTGGAGACAGCACGCAGGAAAATGCGCCGCATCCAGAAGATTTTTGCAAGCGAGAAGGAGCATCCTTATAAGAAGGGATTCAGCTTCGGTCTTGAGGAAATTCCAGAAGGACACGGCAACCTGATCATCGAGGACATCATCGGCCACGCAGACAGAGCCATGTACCGACAGAAGCGGGAACATACGCGGGCGCAAAAAATTCCTTGACTTAAAGTGGACTTTAAGGCTTAAAATAACATGCAGCGGGGAGGAATCTGTTGTATATTTTACCAGAGATCTTTCCCCGGAGGGATTGAAGAAGCTGTATGAGCGCGTGAATGGGAAAATGACAGATACCACCTCATTGATGTAGACAATGATGACGCTGAGATCTCTCTCCGGCGGAAGCGGTGAAGGATGTTGTGCCGTTTGTGGCGGAATAAAAATCATAGGTACAAGGGCATTAGGAACGGTAGTTTCTGAGCTGTTTGTCCTTTTCGATTTTGCATTAAAGTAAATGGAAGATGAAAATTCTCAGGTAGTTACGGTTGTAGCGTCTGAGGATTTTTTTCGTCAGGGTACTGTCATAAATGGCAGAACGGAAACTGGAGGCCACTCTATATGATGCAGAACCGGATGTTCCATACGATGATGGAGCGAAAACGATTTTTCTATACACCAGAGGAACGAAAGGTCAGGTGTCCGAAGAAGCGCGCCAGTTCCTGCGCTACATGGAGAAAAGCACCAGTGAGAACGCCGTAAACGATACACTGCGTGATTTCCACCATATGGTAGAAACCGTGAAAAAAGATAGGGGAGGTGTCAGTAAAGTATATGAAACAGTTTGAGAGAGATAATATGATGCGAGCTGAGGGAAGAGAAGAGGAGCGAAAAATACGGAAAGAGAACATGCCCGGCTGAAAGAGAGTGTGCCCGTGCAAATGCATTAGAGGCAGAACTCAATCGGTTGAAGAGTAAAATGCTGTAGTTGTAAAGAAAGATTCAGAAAGATATGATGCAAAAAATATACGCAGATGCCGAAACGTGGTTATCTGCGTATATTTTTTTTTATGAAGAATAATGGTACAGTACAACTATATACATCATTAAAATAAACTTTAATTTATGCTGAAATGCATCTGAGAATCCATAAAAAAGTTAATCAAAATCTACATTAAATTTTATAAAAAAAAAGTAAAAGAATTGCAACAAACAAAAACTCTAAGCACAAATACAAATCACATAATACATCATTATACATCATATATAAAATATAAATAAGAACGATAAAACAGAAATTCTCCGACCAATAACATGATTTTTCGAGAAGATTGGACAAAAAATCCCTCTATCGAATCCCTCTAAGGTTGCAGTGATTTGAACAATATGTTAAAATATATACATTAATTTTATGCTTATTTTTATCAGTGCCATCGAGAATTGTGCGGAATAAGCGTTATTTGTCCTATCATTTTTTCATTGTAAGAAAGGTCGCAGAATGAAAGGTAAAATAAGGAAATGGATTAAGCCGGGCCGGGCTTTGGGAGTGCTTTAGTTCTGGCGGTATTGGCTCTTGCTGTGCGGAAAATAATGAAAATTATACATTTACAGTGCTGGTGTGTAATCATGTATGGGGCGATGAATCTCTTTATAATCCAAAGGATATTCGCTACACGCTTACAGCCAATCTTCTTTCCATGGATGGCGGCAGTCTTCCGCAAGGCTGTACTGGCGAGAACGGAATAACGCTGAATGTTCTTGGGAATAATTCTGTGTCTTATAGTTTTGATAAAACTGGTGCTTGCACTATCTCGAATCAGGTCTTGCAAACAGGTACAGCAGCCCAAAAGAGCTATCAATTTATAATGCCGAAAGCCTTGAAGGATAAAGTGAAGATTCAGATCAAGGCAGAACCTACAAATGCTTCAATGGCGGCTGTAAATAATCAGATCCTGGGTGCGGTGCTTTCTTTTGCAGATTATCAGGTGATCAAAAACTGGACAGGACATTTTATAGATTCCAAAGAGAACGGGAAAGCCCCTGGCCAGTATGATGCTTTTCAATTATGAAATAACCGGAAACATGGGACAGACTGGACAGAACTTGAAAAACTGGTTACAGTTAGTTTTCGGAAAAAAGCACAAGGGCAGCAGAACACAGAAACAAGTACTGATTTTACCGGGGCAGAATAGGATTGATGAGAATGAAAAAGCGTGAAAATAAAAGTTGGATAAAGCGTATAACAGCAGTAGTGCTGGCGGCTTGTATGGTACTGACCACACCAGCCTCCCTGCTTGCTGATGATGTGGCTGGGAAGCTAACGCTCAGGCCGTAGCAGAGGATGGCTTTACAAGCGGAGATCTTGAGACAGAGTCCTCTGATACCTCCCAGCAATCTAAAGCTGACGGGGAAAATGAAAACCAGACGTCTGGCGATGGCTTTTATATCGGATGAAGGCAAGTCAGATGCTGGAGATTTGACTGGAAACCAGTCTTCGCCGGATATCACAGGTGCGGATGCTTACGAAAATCCCTCTAATAATGCAAGTGCTTCCAATCCCGATAACCAGACAGATGACACAGCAAAGGAGGAGCAGAAGATTCAGCTCTCCCTGCAGCTGCTGTCTGATGCGAGTGAAACCACCTATGCCCAGAGTCCGGCTTTAAGTCTTACGCAGGCAAATGATTTATCAAAGAAAATAACTGTTAACACAGAGAGTAAGCTCATTGAAGTAACTGACGGAGATGGTTTAATTCTTCTATCAAATGTTGAACCGAAAGAATATCAAGACTATACTATAAAGCTAATCACCACAACCGGCTGGGATCTTACTAAACCGGTAACGGCGAACAATACCGCTGAAAAACGGTGGAACAGATGCCGGGACTGCAACCAGCTATGGCTTCCTTTGGCTTAGGAAGTGAGATATATCCTTATCAGGGAACCTTTCAGCTGGATGAAAAGACAGCTGCCGGACAATATTCCATATCCACATCAAGAGCATTGTTTAACGTTCTTTCAACAAATGCAACATTAAGTGGTACAATCCCGTTTAGCTTTTTCTGAGACTGCAGCTGCCACAGATAAACCGCTTCTGGCTGAAAAAGTAAAAAGCAGAAGATGCGAAAAACACTGGTAGCTGACATTGCACTTAGAGATTTAAATACGGAGAAAATACAAGATCCTGTAATTGGAGGATTGATCGGAACCCTTGGCGCTAATGCCAGTGCACAAATAACCTTTACGAATCAGTTTTCCTAAGAAACTTACGGTACGCGCAGAGAACCATACCGGCTTATTCTGCAATACAATGGAAACAGGCTCCTCTTTGACAGCTGTCCTTGAGGAAACGAATTCCCAAGGAACCAGATCTGTTAAAGTTGGGCAGCTGCCGATGGGGCAGATGCCGGTGGCTTTTGTTGGCCATATGAAAGCAAATTCCAGCTTAACTGTTGCCGGATGCTCTGTGAATCAGGTTTCCTCTGCTTCGGGAAATGCTGGTGGCCTTGTTGGAAGCTCCACAGATGGAATCCTTCGTGTTGCTTCTACAACAGAAGGAACCGTTACACCTTTTTACCTTTACTGATACGTTGACGCTTCAAGCGGCAAAGTGCCAAAGCAGCAGGTGGATTGATCGGGCATATTCTGTTGGGAATACGCAAGCGGGCTCAATCAGCTATGATCTTTCCCATTATACATTTAAGAACCTTATTATTTTCGGCGGACAGGATGTGGGCGGATTATTTGGACTACTTACAAACACCAGTACCGTAGCCTCCCAAATTTCAATTAATTTAGGCAACACCGCTAATGCATCAACTCCTGTTAACACAGATGCAACTCAAGCTTTGGCTTCAGTTACGAACTTCGGCGGACTGATTGGAAATTATCAGTCTACTTTTATGGCAAATACCCTGAGCATTACAGGAAATTCAGGCTCGCCTATTCAGGCTGCCTCTACAGGCGGAACAAACACCAGTGATTCCTATGGCGGCATTATCGGAACTATATCCGGAAGCAGCTATGTTGAAATTGAAAATGTGTCTGCCTTCACAGCAGATATGAAAAAGGATTCAAAAGCCAGCTTTGGAGGTCTTGTCGGAAAAATAAATGACGGTCTGCTTAATGTTGGAAATGTTACCCTTACAACAACGGAAGATCTTGCAGCTGATAGTGTTGATGGGCGTGGAGGCCTTAATGGGCCATCTGGTAATGGGAGTACTGCGCTTACATGGTACTACTGATTTAAGAAATCAGAAGATTACAGCTGCCTATAACCACACAGGACAGATCGTAGGAAACAATGAAAATGGACTGGTATATGCAACTGGCAACGGCAGTGGCTTGTATGAGTCAAACGAGGGATGGAAATTAATCCGTTATTCAGATCAGGACAGGAGTGGGTCTGACATTGGAAACTGGGGTGCTGTAGTGCGCCTTGGTGAAAAGTTGACGGAAGGTACGGATGGAGTCCTTTCCTTTGCTGCGGATGCGCATACAGTGAAAGTAAATAATGGAACTGGAACAAACATCAAGGATGCAAATGCTTTTGCAGCATATGCACTGGCGTTTGATCTCTCAAAAGCATATGCGAGCACTGAAAGTGCAGCCCTAAGCTTTGCTGCCACAGTAAATCCATCCAGTCATCAGGCGGTGACTCTCGCCGGGAATATTGATCTTACTGGTACTGGTATTTTGGGGATTGGTAAAGATAGTTTGGAAAAAATGAATCTGCACAGAAATTCCAGGGAACATTTGATGGCGATAATCATACAATCACACTGGATATCGGAACCACCTATGGTGAAAATGTTTCAGATACAGATAATAATGCAGCAGGTCAGCTTTATGCAAAGAGAAGTGATGAGAGGGATGCACATTATAGTTTGGCGCTGATTCCGTTTGGCGGTGATGTGACAATTCAGAATCTTACAATAGCAGGAACTGTTGCCTGCAGAATTCCTCTGAAAGTAAATGAGGAAGACAATTCAGGTGATATCAGATATCCGGCATTCGTCTCTGCAGCAATCGGTCTGGCAGGTGGGAACACAGATTTTGAAAATGTGACTGTCAATACCAAAGTATCTGTTACAGAGGAAGCAAATGCAAAAAAAGCTCCACGTCTGGCAGGCTGGTTTCCTGGGAAGATGTGAAAGTGGGTCATTAACATTTCGAAATTGTACCTGGGAAGTGATTCCATACTTATTGACAAGCGAAGCACGGATAATCAGAGAATCGGCGGTCTGGCGGCAGAAGTGATGGGAGGCTGTACGGTTACAGTAGAGAATTGTACATTAAGTGGCTCCATTACATCCAAAGCTGGAACAAATGCCCGTGTGGGTGGTCTGATTGCAGTCAGCAGGGGAGAGATGCAAAGTGGCGGCGGAAATTCGTATACATCCAAAGTCAGTACAATTAATATTTCAAATCTGACCGTAAATGAAGAAGTTATTACTGCAGATACCGCTTCCACCAGTGGAGGTTTGTTAGGCTATCAGTGGAAGAATACGAATGTAGTTTTTAACTCAACGAAATCAGCAGATAACACTGGTACGAGTGATTTTGGCGTAAAGATTTTCAGCTCTGAATTGAGTGCACAAAAGGCACAGTTTGGCGGTCTTGTATATCAGGCAACCGGATACTGGAACGCAACTGCAAAGGACAGCCTTGTATTTTCAACGAGCACAGATAATAAAGCAAATACTTTCACAGGAAAATCAAGCCAAGCCAGTCCAAGCGGTCTTCTGGTAGGAACCGGTCTGATTAAAGTAACAAAAAGTGGAAACGAAGTGGTAGAATCTGCACTGTATCTCGAAGCTGGTACATGGGGAACGGCTTCCGATGCTGCTTATAAGATCAACAGTGGTGCTGTAGTGCTTAATATCGGAAACTCAAATTACTTCGATGAACTGGTTGGTACGACAAAAGAATGATGATGCGGGAAACAGCAATGCAGTAGTTTCACTGGCAGTACGTGACGGAAATGGAACAGCAACCAGAATTGACCAGAATACCATAACGACATACACAAGACAGCTAGGAACAAACTATAAAAACTCTCAGACAAGATACTATTACAATCTGGACAGCTACAGAGGAATCAATACTACATTAAATCTTGACAGTGTTAGCACATCGGAAAATTTGGTTCTCTGGAGTGTGGCACAGTATGCTGCGCCGAATATCAGAGGTTACTTCCGCAACCAAAACGACAAAAAAGATGTTACAATCACCGGAACATTAGATCTCACAGGCTATTCCTATTATCCGGTGACACCGCTTAAGCGCAGTAAATCTTGGTAGAACTAAAAACACAAGTATAACCTTTGCCTACGACACCATGAACACGAAAGAAGATGGAAATAAACAGCTGTCGGATTCTGAGCATCAGCATTATCTGATGCAGCATGGATTATTCTATAATGTGTCTCTCAATATAGATGTAAAGAATACCACTTTTTTCGGCACAGTGGGAAAGGAAGATACAGCAGAAAATGGAAATGCTGGGAATACATACAATTCAGGAGCACTGATTTATGGAGGTGTGACAGGTGATCCGGTTAATTATATTGTTGAAATCAGTCTTAATAATGTAACACTGGCGGGAATCCGTGTAACAGGTGTGCAGAAAGATCAAGATACTTATGCGCCGCTTCTGATCAATAGGCTGAATCAGGCTGCGAAATTAACGGTGAACAATCTTTCCACGGGTCAAGGCTATACAGGTAGTGAAAATAGTGGAACAACCACCTATGCGGCAACCAGCCTTGTGGGTGCGGTGGGCAGTAAGACGGCTACAAAGCTGACTCTGTCATTTTCCAATATTGCACTGGATGGACGTCTTGAAAATACGACGGTGAACACTACGTCTGTATTTAATAACGGCGAAAATGAAGTACACTATAATACAACACATACAATCTTTTACGAAGGCCACTTTGTTGGATTCTTTTAAGTATTCCTCTGAAGGCTCCGGTACCTATAACTTCAACACTACCGATACCAAGGTTACTTACGGTGTGGAGCTTACAAATACAGGAACGACCGGTCGTAACCCGGATAAGCAGTATCAGTATTATGATAGTGACAGCTACATAACAGATGAACAGGATCAAAATGCCACTGCAGATTATGTGAAATCACGATATAAAAAGCTCGAATTTTATCCGCTACGTCTATACGCAGCAGAATATCAATGAAAGCAAGTATGAACTGGATATCAACCAGAAGACAACCGGTCTTCTGAAGGGGTGTGGCACCTATGGTGATCCGTACATTATTGAAGATGCGCATCAGCTGAGTTCACTGGCAGCCTATATTCAGAGTCCGGACAGTGTCTCAAAATTCCAGGCAATTTTCAATTCAAAAGTATTGGAAAATCAGACACAAACTGCAGAAGGATATCATCTTTCAAATGGAGCAACAAGTGAGGTAACAGGAACAGATATTATTTACACCTGGGA
>VOFC01005505.1_pt1 | contig 22045 bp, 36 predicted proteins | sample 5384161 | NCBI WGS metagenome assembly VOFC01 (sample SAMN12384722, study PRJNA508395) | human gut metagenome | isolation source: healthy gut B | host: Homo sapiens | reverse complement strand
AAGCGATGATATGCTGATAATCAGGGGCGTTAACGTGTTCCCGTCCCAGATTGAAACCGTGCTTCTTGATATGGGGCGAAACCGCACCGCATTATATGATAATCGTTGACCGCGTAAATAACCGCGATACGCTTGAGATTCAGGTTGAAATGTCTGATAAGCTTATTTCCGACGAGGTAAAGAGGGTTGAGGATATTAAGGCGAAGATTGCGCGGAATGTTGAAAGCATTCTCGGAATTTCCGCAAAAATTACTTTGGTTGAGGCAAAATCAATACAGCGCAGCGAAGGCAAAGCAAAGCATGTTATTGATAAAAGAAAGCTTTAAAAGGGGGAGATTATTATGATAAGACAGATTTCAATTTTTGTGGCGAACAAATCCGGAAGACTTGCACAGGTTACAAAATGCTTGGTGAAAACGGCGTTAATATTTTAGCCCTTTCCATTGCGGATACTGTTGATTACGGAATTTTAAGACTTATTGTAACAGACCCGGATTTGGCTGAAAGTGTTCTTGAAAAAAGCGAGCTTACCTATAATGTAACTCCTGTTTTGGGAATATGCGTTGACCACGTTCCCGGCGGACTTTCAAAAGCTCTAGGAATCCTTGCGGACGCAGGTCACAGCGTTGGTTATATGTACGCATTCGTCGGCAAAGCGAAGGACAGCGCCATGGTTATTATAAAAGCCGAGGATAATGACGCGGCGGCAAAATGTCTGACCGATGCGGGCGTTAAGCTTTTTGACACCTGCCGACGTAGAAAATATGTAGGTGATAATATGAAAACAATTTTATTTCAGGGCGACTCGATTACAGACGTTATGCGCCAAAGAGATAATGAAAATGCAAACGGACGCATGGGATACGGCTATCCGCTTTTTGTTACCGGTGAGCTCATGGCAAAAAAGCCCGAACAGTACGCGTTTTTACAACAGAGGAATAAGCGGCAACAGAATTGTGGACGTTTACACGCACGTATTAAGGCTGATATTATAAACCTTAAGCCGGATTATATGAGCATTTTGATAGGCGTGAATGATGTATGGCATGAATTCGACACCAAAACGGTGTTGAAGCCGAAAAATACGAAAAGATATATTCAATGCTTATTGAGGAAATAATAGCGGCTTTGCCTGATATTAAAATTATGATTTTTGAGCCGTTTACCTTAAAAGGCGAAGGGAATAAGACGTTTTACGCAAAGTTCAGAAAAAGGTTGAACTTCGGGCTCAGGCGGCAAAGAGGATTGCGGAAAAATTCGACCTGCCGTTTATACCTCTCCAGGCTGAGCTTGACAGTCTTGCAAAAAAATACCGATAATTCATGGTGGCTTTTGCCGACGGCGTTCACCCGACGCCTGCTTTTTCACCGCGTAATTGCGGATAAATGGCTCAGATGCTTTAAAAACTCGAAAACAGATAAAAAACGAGGCTGATGCCTCGTTTTTTATAACACTTTTTCCGGTTTTGTGATAAGGAGTGAAAGAGCAAAACCCGGTATAAGCACAAAGGGAAAGATTGCCGCCCGGCAGGCGAAAGCCGCGGTAGCTGCAAAAAGCCGGAAAACAATGCAACAGCACATACAAAAGCAAAAATCGATGTAAGCGCAAGGACGCCGCGTCTTATGTTAAACGGCAGTCCAGCCTTCACAACACCGGCAAGGCTTATAAAACCGACCGACAGGTACATTAAAAGGGGAACTTTGACCGGCATCTATTCCGGCGTGTCCCGAAATAATCAGAAGCGCCATGCAGCATATAAAAACCGCGATTCCGTTGGAAAGTGCCGCATGCAGCGCAGAGCTTAAAAATCCCTCATCGCACTTTTTGTCGTTAGCTTCAAATGACATGAAAAATGCAGGTATTGCCTCGATAACCGCGTCTATAAGGGTGATTTGAATGGGTATAAACGGGAAATCTCTGTTAAATAACAGGCAAAGCACACATAAAGCACCGAGTAAATCGTTTTTATAAAAAACACCCTGCGGATTTCGTCAGATTATTAATAACTCTGCGCCCCTGTGAAATAACGTCCTTTAAAACGGAAAAGTCAGAGTTTAGCAAAACAAGCTGTGCAGTCTGTTTGGCTGCGTCACAGCCTGTCCCCATTGCGATTGAACAGTCGGCGCGGCGCATTGCCAAAAGGTCGTTTTACACCGTCCCCGGTCATTGCAGCTTTATGTCCGCAGTTTTGCAAAGCGGTGATAAAGCAGCTTTTTCTGATTTGGCGTCACACGTCCAAAAACCGTGTATTTTTTCCGCAATGTTTTCAATTTCGTCATCGTTTACAGTACTCATATCTATATACTGTTCTGTTTTTCTCACACCCGCAACTTTTTGCGGTGGCTACGGCGGACAGCGCGGATTATCGCCGGAAATTATTTTTACGTCAACGCCTTGGGAATAAAAAGTACTTAAGCGTTTCCGGAGCGTTTTTCTTGACTTTGTCGGAAATTACAATGAACCCGGTGACCGATATGTTTTCCGGCAGAATTTCGCCGCGGCAAAGTCCCGTAAGTATAACGCGCTTTCCGCATGTCATAAATTCTCTGATGTTTTCCGGAACCTCCGCGGAAAGCTTTTTCCGGTGCGCCGATTACGAAGATTTCACCGTTTTCAAGCGTCACCGCCGAGTATTTTCTGTCGGAGTAGAAGGGAACCGACGCTGTTGTGCTGTACGGATTTTCAATATTAAAGTGATTTTTAAGCGCCGTGAACGTCGAATTATTGTCATGGGTATTGTTTAAATATGTTGACATAAGGCGGTTAAATTCGCCTTCATCAGTTAAGTTAAACACTTTTTCAACAGTAAGTTTTCCCTCCGTGAGCGTCCCTGTTTTATCAAGGCACAAAACATCGCACCGTGCAAGGTTTTCAAGCGAATGTAGCCGGCGGACAAGCACGTTTTTCTTTGACAGATTTATAACGCCGGTGGCAAAGCCGATGCTTATAAGCAGTACAAGCCCCTTTGGGAGCATGCCCAAAGTCCGGCAGATGTTCGGCATTGGCAACTACAGCGTCGGGAATCGGTGCGTTTCGTAAAAAAACGCTTTGCATAAGCATTAAAATTCCAATCGGTACAATGAAATTACATATAAAAGTACGCCGAGGAGATTTGTAAAAGGGTTATTATACCCCAAACCGGGCGGATAGCTTTGATTTTTGCATTTTGATACACCCACAGCGCAATTATAATCCAGTATATCATAAACAGCAGCATAACTATGCTTGCAGTAAGCTTTAAGGTTAAATCGCCGTACAAAACCGGCTGAGGATTGCTTATAACATATCCTTTATGTTGTTTTTGCTTTTGCCCAAAAGGCTTACTGTATAAAGCTTTTGACTTCCGAAACGTTCAAATTCGCTGTCGTCGTTCAATTTTTCGGTAAAAACCGAGCGCAGCATAAATTCCTCTTTTTTACAAGTTTAAACACGGTATCGGGATAACTGTCCGAGGTGAAATATCCGTCTTGTGTTCTTTTAAAGTCAAGCATTTTCGTTGCCCAGCCGTTAACGGAAGTGTATCTGCCGTTACTGTCGGTAATAAGTATATCCGTAATATCATTTGACGAGCCTGCAAGGGCTTCGGCTGCATTTTTCAGCTCGTCCGCGGTGGCTGCCTTTTCAAATGCTCTGTCTGCTTTTTCGTAGTTTACGGCAAGAGCAATTTTGTCTTTTGTAAACATATGCAGCCGCCGCTGCGCAGACAATGCCTGTTATAACGGCAATGATAATGTAAACCGTGAAAATCCTTTTGAAGTTTCCTTTTTTTGTATAAATTCATTAAAATTATTCATAAATTCTGCCCCCTTTGTTTATTAAAAACGGTGATGACGTAAGCAAAACCGCCGCCGAAAATATTATCGGCGCAAATATTGTAAATACACTCACACCGCAAAAAATGAGCACCGCCGGAAGTGTAAGAAGTACCGTGCAAACGGCTGCGAATATTTTTGTTAAAAGATTTTCATTTTTTCTGCGCCGTATTTCCGCGCATTTTAATTCGATTTCCGGTTCAAGGGTTTTTATCAAAACATTGACTTTATCCATAAATTATTCCTCCTGTTTCGGTTTTAAAAAGCCGCGCAGCTTTTTCATGCCTTCGTGTATGCGGCTTTTTACGGTTTTTTTGCCGGTACGCCCGTTATGCTTTCGATTTCTTTTAGTGTACAGTCGTCAATGTATCTTTAGCCTTATTGCCTCCGCCTGCCCCGGAGGAAGGTTTTCAATGCATTTTAGAAGATTTCTGCATACTGCATACCGTTTAAAACCGCGTTTTCTACGTTAAATCCGCTGTCCGTTTCCGGAATGTCGGCAGGTATAGGCTTGTTTTTCTTGTATAATCGATAAAAAGTATTTTTTGCAATAGTTATAATGTAGGTTGCAAACGCTGCCTTTCCGTTTATATCATATCTTTCTATTGTACGTATCAGCTTTAAAAACACGTCTGGGTTAAATCCTCTGTTAAATGCTCATCTTGCGTAAGCTTTAAAAGATATTTTGTGACATAGGGGTAAAAGGCGCGGATAAGTTCGTCAAATGCGGTGCGGTCGCCGTTTTGGCATCGCTTTATAAGTTCTTTTCATTCACATTCACTGCGCCTCCTTTTTCCTTTTTTTTCTGTATATTACACGCACAAAAAACGTATTGGTTGGATATATTTTATCATAATTTAATTATTTCGTATATATTTAACGGAAAAAAATGAGATTTTTTTCGAAAAACCCTTGATTTTTTGAAAATACGGTGTATAATAAAAATACATTATAGGTTTTTGCGTTCAAAGAGTGGGATTTCCCACTCTTTGTTTTATGTTTCGGAGGTGAAATTATGGCGTATTCCAAAACAGAGGAGCGCACCGCTCAAAAAGTCAGAGGAGATTGCTGCGTTACGGTTATGAAATTTACGACGTCGAGTTTGTAAAGGAAGGTCCTCACAGGTTTTTGCGCGTGTACATTGACAGAGATGAAGGGGTAAACCTTGACGACTGCGAGGCGATAAGCCGCGAGCTTGGCGAGTACCTTGACGCGGAGGATTTTTATTGCGGATAATTATTTTCTGGAGGTTTCATCCCCGGAATCGAGCGCGCTTTGAAAACCGACCGGCACTATGCCGCCGCCGCAGTCGGCGAGGAGGTGCGGCTTAAGCTTTATAAGGCGCAGGATGGCGCAAAAGAGATTGAAGGCGTGCTTTCGGATTTTGACAGCGAGTCTGTTACGCTGAGCGTTAATGATGAAAAAAGTAAGTATACAGAGAAAAAATATTGCAAGGGCAAATATAGTTTTAACTTTTAATGGGAGTGATTTTGAAAAAAAATGAGCGAAGATTTTTTGTTACACTGCTTGAGCAGTTTGAGAAGGAAAGGGTATAAGCCGCGACGTGCTTATAGAGGCATTGGAACAGGCGCTTGTTTCGGCTTAAAGCGTAATTACGGAAGCCACAAAAACGTGCGTGTGGAGATTGACAGACAAAACGGCAGCATGAACGTTTATGTGAAAAAAGAGGTTGTGGACGAGGTTGTTATTCCGGACAGCGAGATTTCTTTGGAAAACGCAAAGAAAATCAATCCCCAGTATGAGCTGGGCGATGTTATAGAGGAAAAACAGCGCCGCAGACATTCGGCAAATTGCCGCACAGACGGCACGCCAGGTTGTTACACAGCGTATCAGAAGCCGAGAGAAACATGGTTTATTCGGAGTTTTCCGGCAAAGTCGGAGATATTGTTTCCGGCGTTGTACAGCGTGTTGAAAGAAAAAGCGTTATGGTTGATTTGGGAACGGTTGAGGCAATGCTTATGCCGCAGGAACAGGTTGAAAGCGATAATTACCACCCCAATCAGCGCCTTAAAATTTACATTGTTGACGTTCAGCGCACAACAAAAGGACCGCAGATTATTATTTCAAGAACTCATGCAGGTCTTGTAAAAGGGAAGCTTTTGAGCTTGAGGTTCCGGAAATTCAGACAGGCGTTGTTGAGATTAAGAGCGTTTCGAGAGAAGCGGGCTCACGCTCGAAAAATTGCCGTTGTTTCAAATGACGAAAACGTTGACCCCATCGGCGCACATGCGTCGGCTCAAAAGGGACCCGTGTTGCAAATATTGTTGACGAGTTAAACGGCGAGAAAATCGATATCATAAAATACAGTGATGACCCGGCGCAGTATATTGCGGCGGCGCTTGCTCCGGCAGAGGTTGAAAGCGTTACGGTTAACGAGGAAGAAAAAGCTTTGCACCGTTGTGGTTTGCGAAAAACCAGCTTTCGTTGGCAATCGGTAAGGAAGGACAAAATGCACGCCTTGCCGCAAAAGCTTACCGGAACTGGAAAATAGATATAATCAAAAGCGGAGATGATGAACCCGTTGAAGCATAACAAGCTTTACTCCGAAAAAAGGAGAATACCGTCCTGAGCGCATGTGCATTTCATGCAGAAGTATAGTTGATAAATCAAAGCTTTTTGCGTGCGGCACGCTTTGCCGACGGAACGGTTAAAATTTGTGAAAGCGGAGGCAGGGGGAGCATATGTGTGCAAAAACAGGGCATGCATAGAAAAGCTTGTGAAATCCAACGGATTTGCACGCGGGCTTAAAACTGCGGTTCCGCATAATATATATGAGGAGTGCTGTGCCGATGAATGATAAGGCATACGGCTATATAGGCCTTTGCAAAAAAGGCAGGGCTTTTGTCGGCAGGAACAGACAGTGTTATAACTTCTGTCAGAGCAAAGAAAAGCAAAATTGTAATTGTTGCTGCGGACGCATCAGAGGGGTACGATGAAAAAGGTAACCGATAAATGTGCGTATTACGGTGTTGAGTGCATTGTTTTTCGGTACGTGCGAAAGCGTAGGCAACGCAATCGGTAAGGGACTTACCGCGTGTGTTTCGGTGACGGACGGCAATTTGGCGTCGGCTTTAAAAAAGCATTTGCTCCGGCAAACGAAAAAGGATTGATTATATGGCGAAAATTAAAATTAGTGCTATCGCAAAGGATTTGGGCGTTGACAAGGCAGAGGTGCTTGAGCTTCTTAAGAAATTCGGAAGCAAGGCAAAAAGCGCGCAAAGCTCTATCATGGATAACGAGCTTGACATAGTTTTTGAATATTTTACTCAGAAAAATCAGGTTGAGGAGTTTGATTTTCTCCTTGAAAAGATGAAAAAAACCGGCTGAGGAGAAAAAGGAAGAGCCTGTTATCGATGACGATTTAAGCGATATCAACGAGCCTATCAAGAAAGAAACAAGATATGTTGACACAAGGTCGTCAAATGTTGACCTTGAAAGATTTGATACTGAAAAAATAGAGGAGCTTGTTCCGGGAAACATTAAAGAGGACAAAATCACAACCGGAAAGCAGAAAATCAAGAAAAACAAGAAAAAGTTCTTTTGAAAAGGAATCAAAAAGAGGAAGTTAAAGCCGCGAAAGAGAAAAAGCAGAAGCCGGAGAATGTTGTGGTTTCCATCGGCGATGAAATTTCCGTGGGCGAGTTTGCCGAAAAAGCTGGGCAGACCTGCGGCAGAGGTTGTAAAGTGCCTTATGATGATAGGGGTTATGGCGTCTGTAAGCCAGAGCGGCTTTGATTGCAACCGAATTTAACGCAACGGTTGAAAAGGAAGTTATCGTTACCGAGGAGGATATCCTGTTTAACGATGTCGAGGACGCCCCCCGAGGATTTACAGCCCCGTTCGCCGGTTGTTGTTGTTATGGGTCACGTTGACCACGGTAAAACAAGACTCCTTTGACTCAATCAGAAAAACAAACGTTATTGACACCGAGGCAGGCGGTATTACTCAGCATATCGGTGCATGCAGAGTTAAAATCAACGGCAGAAACATTACTTTCCTCGACACACCCGGACATGAGGCATTCACAACAATGCGTGCAAGAGGTGCTCAGGTGACTGATATTGCAATCCTCGTTGTAGCTGCCGATGACGGTATCATGCCCCAGACAATCGAGGCTATAAACCACGCAAAAGCTGCAAACGTAAGCATTATCGTGGCGATTAACAAGATGGATAAGGAAACCGCAAACCCTGACGTTGTAAAGCAGCAGCTTACGGAACACGGTCTTGTGCCGGAGGAATGGGGCGGCGATACAATATGCGTTCCCATATCCGCTCTTAAGGGCGATAATATCGATACTTTGCTTGAAATGGTGCTGCTTGTTGCGGATATGAAGGAGCTTAAAGCCAACCCCAACAGAAGTGCAAAGGGTACCGTTATCGAAGCAAAGCTTGATAAGGGCAGAGGTCCTGTTGCTACCGTACTTGTTCAGAACGGTACATTGAAAATGGGCGATGTCGTTGTTGCCGGTACCGCTGTGGGTAAGTGTAAAGGGCCATGATTGACGATAAGGGTAAGCGCGTTAAGAGGCAGGTCCCTGCGTTCCTGTTGAGATTCTCGGATTGCGAGGTTCCTGAGGGCGGAGATGTATTCCACGCCGTAAATGACGAGAAAAAAGCGCGCGCCGTTGTTGAAAAGCGCAAACAGAAAATCAAAGATGAGTATAACAAATCAACACAGCAGGTTGTTTCTCTTGACGCACTGTTTAATCAGATTGAACAAGGTCAGATAAAGGAACTTAACATTATCGTAAAAGCTGATGTTCAGGGTTCTGTTGAGGCTATTAAGCAGTCCCTTGAAAAGCTTTCGAATGATGAAGTAAGAGTCCGTGTAATTCACGGCGGCGTGGGTGCAATAACAGAGTCGGATATAATGCTTGCGTCTGCTTCAAATGCTATTATTGTAGGGATTTAACGTTCGTCCCGATGCTGCAACGGTTGATTCTGCGGCACTTAAGAATGTTGAAATCAGGCTGTACCGCGTAATTTACCAGGCTATCGAGGAAATCGAGGCTGCTATGAAGGGTATGCTTGAGCCTACCTACCGTGAAAATGTTATCGGTCATGCGGAAATCAGACAGACATTCAGAGTTTCCGGTGTGGGCACGATTGCCGGCTGCTATGTAACGGACGGTAAAATCCAGCGTAACAGCGAAGTCAGAATTGTACGCGACGGTATCGTTGTTCACGAGGGCGAGTTAAACTCACTAGCGTTTCAAGGACGATGTTAAGGAGGTTGCAACCGGCTACGAATGCGGACTGAGCATTGACCGGTATAACGATATTAAAGAAGGAGACGTTATTGAGTGCTTCGTCATGGAAGAGGTACCCAGATAACACGAATTAACAATGTCAAACAGAATAAACAGGATAAACGAAGAGGCAAAAGGGAGCTTAGCCAAATTATACGCGAGCTTAAAGACCCCAGAGTTAAAAAACGGGCTTATAAGCGTTGTGGCGGCTGATGTTTCCAAGGATTTGGGTAAATGCGTTGCTTTTGTCAGCGTTATGGGAAGCGAAAAAGGTTCAGCAAGATGCAATTGACGGACTGCACAGCGCGTCCGGCTTTGTGCGCCGCGAGCTTGCAAACCGTCTAAAACTCCGCGCCGCGCCCGAAATTTCTTTAAGCTTGACCATTCGATAGAATACGGCGCACATATTAATGAAATTTTAAAAGGACTTTTAAAATTATGCTTGAAAAAATAGCTGAAAAAAATCAGGGAAAGTGAAAGAATATTCATTTTTCCGCATAAAAAAAATTGACGGGGACTGTCTTGGCTCATCATATGCCTTAAAGCTTGCCCTCCTAAATATGGGAAAACAGGCTGAGGTTATTATAGAGCCGACGGATTCCGTAAACAGGTACACAAAGCTTTTGAAGGACGCTTCGTGCGATAAGTTCACCCCGATTTAATGGTTGCGGTGGACTGCGGCGATTTGGAGCGCCTTGGAACGCGGAAGGAAATGTTTGAAACCTTTGCGGATACGGTAAATATCGACCATCACGGCACAAACCCGGGGTATGCAAAGCTTAATCATGTCGACCCCGATGCCGCTGCGGCAGGTGAGCTTGTTTATAAGCTGCTTATTATAATGGGGGCGGAAATTACTGCGGATATAGCCTTTAATCTTTATACCGCAATATCCTCCGATACGGGCAGTTTTGCGTATTCAAACACTACTCCGCAAACCCACGAAATCGCAGGGAGCTTATTAAAACCGGAATTAATTTCCGTATATCAATTCATACCTTTTCGCCACAAATACGCTGAGGGAATTAAAGCTTGCCGAGGAGGCGCTGAAAACCCTTTGAAACCGTCTGCAACGGCAAAATTGCTTCGTTACTGTTACAAAAGAAGTGATAGAGAAGTACAATGTGCAGGATTCCGAGCTCGGCGGACTTGTGGATTATCCAAAAGTCTTGATACGGCGCGGATTGCACTGTATTTTAAGGAGAAGGATAACGGCGTTAAGGTAAGCTTTCGTTCCAAAGGCGAGGACGTGGCAAAAATCGCGGTTAAATTCGGCGGCGGTGGTCATGTCCGCGCAAGCGGCTGTTTTGTCGAAAAAACCTCTCGCGGAGGTAAAAAGCTTATTTATGCCGAGGCAGAAGCGGCAATCGGAGGTTAATTGGGTTTGAACGGGATAATTAATGTTTATAAGCTTGCCGGAATGACGTCCCACGATGTTATATATAAGGTGCGGCGCATAACCGGCATAAAAAAGTCGGACATACAGGTACGCTTGACCCCTGACGCGCAGGGGCGTGTTGCCTGTGTGCATAGGCACGGGCACAAAGCTTTCCGATATGCTTTACCGTTTCCGATAAACGCTACACTGCCGTAATGCGGCTGGGGCTTGAAAAGGATACCCAGGATTTAAGCGGCAAGGTTTTGTACACCAAAGAGGTAAAACGTAACGGCGGAGGAGATTAAAAAAAGCGGTTTCCGGATTTGTCGGCGATGTTTTCTCAGATTCCGCCGATGTTTTCGGCGGTCAAGGTTAACGGGCAAAAGCTTTATTTATAAGCTTTGGACGGCAAGGCATTGAGATAGAACGCAAAAGCCGCGCAGTATCAGTATTTACGGAATTGATATGCACTTAAAATTGAAGGAAACGACGTGACACTGGATATAAAGTGTTCAAAAAAGGTACTTATATACGCACGCTGTGCCGCGATATAGGCGAGGTTCTGGGGAACCGGCGCTGCGATGGCGGCGCTTACGCGAACGGAAAGCGCAGGTTTTCTGTTGAAAATTCGGTAACTCTCAAGCAGCTTGAGGAAAACGGCGCCGAAAAGTTTATTACGCCGGTTGACGATATGTTCGACTATGAAAAAATTGCCGTTTCCGGTGAGGAGAGCTCTCTTCGCAGGGTGCTTAACGGAAATCCGTGAAAAATCCGCGGAATTGAGGAAGAAGCGGTACAGAGTGTATGATGACAACGGCACTTTTTGTGTGTATCGGAAGGTTGCGGCGGCATGCTTAAAATGGTAAAATGTTTTTCGGCGGTGACGGAAAATGATTGTGACGAATGACGATATTTCCTTACTTGACGGAACCTCGGCAGGCGCTTGGGTCTTTTGACGGAATGCATACGGCGCACCGTGCTGGTGGGACAAGGCTGTTTGCTATGCAAAGAAAAACGGCGTAAAATCCGCAGTTTTCACCTGACAGAAATACTTCCGACGCAAAACGGATAATAACCGTTGAGGAAAGAAACACGATTATTGAAAATATGGGCGTGGACATACTTTTCGTAAAACAGCTGACGGCGGCTTTAAAAAGCATGGCGCCGGATGAGTTTACGGAAACGTATCTTAAAAAATGCAGTTGCATAAATGCCGGTTTTAACTTTCGGTTCGGCAGCGGAAAAAAGGAAATACAGATGATTTAAGACGCTTTTGCCGCGATAATAAAATAAACTGCAATATACCTGCAGTTACGGAAAACGGCGAAACGGTCAGCAGTACGCTTATACGCAAGTATTTAAGCAAAAGGAAATTTTACGAACAGCGCAAACCTCTTTTAGGCGTGATTTTCGGTTTCGGAATTGTTTCCCACGGTGACGAAATAGGAAGAACCATCGGATTTCCACCATGATATCGAACGCACCGGACTTATTCCCTACGGCGTTTACATGACGGAAACGCTCATTGACGGCGTTTTTCCTGGGATAACAAACGTAGGCGAAAACCACGATACGTGACGGTGCAAGACCGCGTTGAAACTCATGTTTTTAAATTACAGGCGAGCGATGCCTACGGCAAAAAAATTACGGTGTATTTCAAAAAAAGCTGAGGGGATATATCGTTCGGTTTGAAACAATTGAACAATTAAAGACACAGCTTAATAAAGATGTTTAACAGTTTTAAACGCACTTTTACAAAGCAAAAATAATATTGCAAATAATTTTTTTATGATAGAATAGATTTACTTACAGATTGGAGTTGGTAGCAATGGCACAGGATTACGGCAAAACAGCAATTTGCCGAAAACGGATTTTCCCATGCGCGCCGGACTGCCCAAAAGAGAGCCTGAAACTCTGAAAAATTGGGAACAGTCTGAGCTGTACAAAGAAATGCTTAAGAAAATGAGGGTAAGCCTTCGTTTATTTTTACACAACGGTCCTCCGTACGCAAACGGTGACATTCATATCGGTCATGCTTTAAACAAGCTTTTGAAGGATATTATTATAAAGCAGAAAAGTATGTCAGGCTTATTATGCGCCGTACGTTCCCGGCTGGGATACTCACGGTCTGCCATTGAGCGCCAGGCTATTAAAAAGCTGGGCATTAACAGAAACGAAGTTACGCCTACGGAATTTCGTAAGGTGTGCCACTGATTTCGCGATAAAATACGTTACTAATCAGCGCGAGCAGTTTAAGCGTTTGGGCGTATTCGGTGACTGGGATAATCCTTATCTCACACTTAAGCCGGAATACGAGGCAAAAGCAGATTGAAATTTTCGGCGAAATGGCGGACAAAGGATATATTTACAAGGGTCTAAAGCCTGTTATCTGGTGTACGGACTGCGAAACCGCTCTTGCCGAAGCAGAAATTGAGTACAAGGACGATACTACCAATTCAATTTACGTTAAATTTGCCGTAAAGGACGACAAGGGACTTCTCGGCGAATATAAGGACAAGGCTTATTTCGTTATCTGGACAACAACTACATGGACCTTGCCCGGTAACGTTGCGATTGCGTTAAACGGCAGATTTGACTATTCACTGGTTAAAGTTGAAAACGGTGAAATGTACATTCTTGCAACCGAGCTTATTGACGCGGTTCAGAAGGCAACAGGATTCGGAAGCTACGAAATAGTAAAGAGCTTTAAAGGCAGCGACCTTGAATACATGGTTTGCCGCCATCCGTTTATCGACCGTGATTCCTCGTTATAAACGGCGATCACGTTACTTTGGAGGCAGGTACAGGCTGCGTCCATACTGCTCCGGGTCACGGTGCCGAGGACTATGTTGCGTGCTTGAATTATGATGTGCCTATGGTTGTTCCGGTTGACTCAAGGGAGTTCTGAACGAGCATGCCGGAAAATTCAGCGGAATGTTCTACAAAAAAGTCGAACGACGCTATTTTTAGAGGAATTAAAGTCCGTTAACGCCCTTCTTGCAATAGAGCCGATAACACATAGCTATCCTTTCTGCTGGAGATGCGGTAACCCCATAATTTTCCGCGCGGCAGAGCAGTGGTTTGCGTCTGTTGAAGGGTTCAAGAAGGAAAACGTTGGAGGCAATAAAGACGGTTAAGTGGATACCCGAATGGGGTCAGGACAGAATTTCAAGCATGGTTTCCGAGCGCAGCGACTGGTGCATTTCCCGTCAGCGTATGGGGCGTACCTATCCCGATTTTCTATTGCAAAGACTGCAAAAAGCCTGTTATAGACAAGGCTATTATTAACCGTGTTGCAGACGTTTTTGCCGAAAAAAGGCTCAGACGCATGGTTTGAAATGGACGCAAAAGAATTTTTGCCCGAAGGTTTCAAATGCGAGTGCGGCTGCACTGAGTTCACGAAAGAAAAAGATACGATGGACGTTTGGTTCGACAGCGGTTCGTCACATGAAGGCGTTTTGGGCGTTCGTCCGGAGCTCTCGTTCCCGGCTGACCTGTATCTTGAGGGTAACGACCAGTACAGAGGCTGGTTCCAGTCGTCATTGCTTACGTCGGTTGCCAAAAACGGCGTTGCACCTTACAAGGCTGTGCTTACCCACGGTTTTGTAATTGACGAGGAAAAGAGGAAGATGTCCAAATCTCTCGGCAACGGTCTGCCGCCTGTTGAGGTTATAAACGAGTACGGCGCGGATATTTTAAGACTGTGGGCTGCGTCTGCCGACTATAAGTCAGACGTTAAGATTTCAAAAGAGCTTTTTAAAACAGCTTTCCGAGGTTTACAGAAAAATCAGAAATAACGCAAGATATATTCTCGGTTCTATTTCCGATTTTAACCCCGATACGGACATGGTTAAGGACTTAACGCACGAGATAGACAAGTGGGCAGTTATGCGCTTAAATAAGCTGATTGAAAAGGTTACAACGGCGTATGACAATTACGAATTTTATCTTATATACCACGCAATTCACAATTTCTGCGTTGTGGATCTCAGTAACTTCTATCTGGACGTTATAAAGGACAGAACGTACTGTGAAAACAGGATTCTGCAAAACGCCGTTCGTCACAGAGCGCAATGTATATCATTCTTGACGCTTTGGTAAGGCTTATTGCGCCGATACTCTCGTTCACGGCAGAAGAAATATGGGGCTTTATGCCGCATGCCGAAGGCTCCGGGCGCAAAGAGCGTGTTCCTGACGGATATGCCTGTTGCCGATAAAGCATTTTATGATGCGGCTCTTGAGGAGAAGTGGAGCAAGATTTTAATGCTCAGAGATGACGCTGCAAAGGCCTTGAAATTGCAAGAACAAACAAAGTTATAGGTCATTCTCTCGGCGCTGACGTTACTGTTTATGCCGACAGCAAAAAATTATGACTTTATAAAGAGTATCGAAGGCGATTTGGCTGAGATATTCATTACTTCAAGTGCATCGGTTAAAACGGACGCAGAGGCTCCGACAGAGGCATACAAGGCAGAAAACCTTGCAGGAGTATCTATTACAGTTTCCGTTCCTAAGGAGAGAAGTGCGAAAGATGCTGGATGTACTCCGAAACAACAGGCAGCCACAAGGAAGGCCTGTGCGACAGATGTGCACCAGTTATTGATTTATTAAGACCGCCGGCATTGTCGGCGGTTTTTTGCGTGGCTATATGAGAGGAAGGTACATATGAATTTCAAACCAGTAGCGGATTTAATGGACAGACTTACGGCTTGGCGTATACCGGGGAATGTAATAAATATTTATAAAGACGGCGTGAAGGTGTTTGAGTACTGCTCCGGGTACGCAGACATGGAATCGGCTGAAAAATGACTGCCGATAAGTATTTTTATTTGTATTCATGCTCCAAACTCACGACAACAATTGCCGCATTGCAGCTTTATGAAAAGGGTTTGTTTTTTGCTAAGCGACCCGCTTTATGACTTTATTCCGGAATTTAAGGAAATGACCGTCAGAAAAACGGCGGAATAGAAAAATGCAAAAAGCCTGTCACAATGCGCAGCCTTTTACAATGACCGCAGGGTTTAACTATAATTTTGACTGCGGTGCATTAAAAAAAGCAGGGAGATTACAAACGGTCATTACGATACGGTAGATACGATTAAATGCTTTGCCGCAGAGCCGCTGGATTTTGAACCGGGCGACGGCTGGCAGTACAGTTTTTGCCATGACGGTGCTTGCGGCGGCGGTTGAAGTTATCGCAGGAAAAAGTTCAGGGATTATGTCCGCGAAAAACATATTTGAGCCGCTTGGAATAACCGCATCGTACACGGACAGCGATGCAGTAAAAAAGCTTATGTGCACCCAGTACCGTTTTGTTGACGGCAGTGACACGGATATTTTAAAGGCGCAGTCAAGTGCTGTTGATTCGTCAATAGGCGGCATAATAGAAAACGAAGGCTTAAATAACGTGCACATTTTAGGTGACAGATATGACAGCGGCGGCGCCGGCATAATCACAAAAGCGTGCCGGAGTATGCAAAGCTGTGTGCAGCCCCTTGCAAACGGAGGCAGCTTAAACGGTGATAAAATAATAAGCCGCGGAACTATAGACCTGTGGCGCACAAATCAGCTTGACGAAAATCAGATGAAGCAGTTTAACTGGGCACATCTTTCGGGGTACGGCTACGGATTGGGCGTGCGTACCATGATTGACCGCGCAAAAAGCGGTTCAAACGGACCTTTAGGCGAATGTGACTGGGGCGGCGCCGCCGGAGCAGTTTCGCTGATTGACACCGACAATAACGTATCGCTTTTTTACGCTCATCATATGCTTAACAATCAGGAGGCATATGTTTTGCCGAGAATGAGAAAACGTTTTGTATACATGCATATGATAAAGTTATAAAAGGAGATTAGCGCAGTGGAATATTTCAATGAATTTTCGTCGAATACTCTTGCCGCAAGCGGCAATCAAAGTTGGTTTAAAACCGAAAGCCCTGAAAAAGAGTATACCGGACGTGTTTTTTACAGGATTTTTGCCGGCGGTAATTTCAATTACAGCTTTTTGTTTTCCAACATAATAGACTCCACATTTGCAGACGGAAGCCACAGCTATGCAAATTTTTTGTGCAGCGAATGGAAAATTATCAGGGTGCGCTGCGGCGTTTTTTAAGTGTGAACGAAAACGCCGTTTGCGATACCGAAATCAAATTCGGCGGAAGTTGTGAGAAAAATGCGGCACCGGGAGAATTCTTTTATTCGGACAGTAAGACTTGCTGCCGAAAGCGGCGATTACATATGTCTTGAAATAACATATTGTGGTGATATTATCCCGTATTTTGAAGAAATAATTATCCCGACTTTTGCACTTAAAGACGGGAAATTCGTACCGGAAAAGAAGGTGCCTGTAGCCGCCATGCTGGGCTGCGACAGAGATGTTATAAAGCGAGTTGCATTTCTGGGGGAGATTCAATAACCGAAGGAATAGGTACGGAATTTAATTCATATAAAAACTGGGCGGCGCTTATAGGTGAAATAACCGGGAAAAAATACTCATACTGGAATTTGGGCATAGGCTTCGGCAGAGCCTCGATGCGGCTTCGACGGAAGCTGGCTTTATAAGGCAAAGCAAATGGACTTTGGTGATTTGCAAAAAATTATAACCGAGCTTAACAAATCGGGTTGTAAAACCGGGATTTTTACCGTTCCGCCATTCGACTGGAAAGGTGAGAATAAGAAAACCTGGGAGAGGATAAACGATTTTATTCTGCGCGAGATGCCGCAGTATACGGAATATGTTTTTAACCTTAACCCGCTTTTGTCAAATGACGGTACGGCGGTGTACGGCGGTCACCCGGATGAAACAGGCTGCAGAGTAATAGCGGAGGATTTTTGCAGAAAAATAAAACCTTTTAGACACGAGTTTGGTGCTAAATATGCACCGTGTTTTTTTGCTGATTTCTGACAAAAAAATATTTGTCAAACTTATGACGTGTGTCAAAACAGAAAAGCCTGTAAACACTTGATTTAAGCATTTACAGGCTTTTTTTGGTGCGAGTGTTCTTACAGGACTTAACGAAAATGCAGTAAAAATCAAGGGTTTCAGACAGTCGATAAACGGTATTAACTAAAAATTAAAATATTTTTCAAAATACGCTTCGATATTAATTTCTACCAGATGACTACATAAATTTTTGAGCGCGAATTTTGAAAAATGGAAAACAGACAATGAGCAGCTAGCCTTCTGCAATGTCAAACGTGATACGGTTACATTATTTGTTTGACACAGAACTGTCTGTCCACATTCATTGCTATAACGGCAATGTTGCACACCGTTAAAACGAAACCATTGCCAGACCGAGAGCGTCAGGGATTTGTACGCGAAAATCTGACGTACTCTTTTTAGACTTTCAGATGAAAGCGAGATCTTTTGAACGCAGAAGCGTGTCAGAACAGATAAAACGCGCGATTTATCGAGGCCCGTGATGAGCAACCACCATTTGAGAAATACAGAATTCATTATCGTTAAAGCAAAGGGCACAGCATTCTCATGCTTTCTCACCCCCGAAAATTGACTACACGACGGATTCCAGTGGTACTCCAGGCGATCGGAATCGACAGCACAAGCCTCCTGCGTGATCGAGAACTTTGAAAAGCATCGGATATATTATCCGGTGAGCGTATGAGAAACGAAAAGCGACGATTGAAGCTCACCACGATTGAGCGCCATGCCATCGATTTTAGAGTACAGCCGGCAAAGTGCGCCGCGCCTGAACGGAAAATCCTATACGGGAAAACTATTGATATTCCCGGCATTATAGAGCCCATACAGGTGAAAACACCGCAATAACTGAACATTTGTAATAAATCAAATATAAAAAGAATTAAATACGATATATCAAATTTATCCTATCAAATCATATCAAAAGAGCTGAGCAAAGCCGACAAAAAAACGATAGATTGATATGGATGAGGTGGACATACAGACAGATAATCAAAGAAAATATTGGACTGTGATGTTAAGCGTCAACGTTATGCTTGATGAAATCGTTGACGTTATGGCAAAACGGTTTTTGAAAAATGAAATCAAGCTTGTTATTGTGCGGTTATGCTCGGTACATGTGGAATGTAAAGCTGTTAAAGCTGACCTCGAAACGCATATTGAGTATAGAGATCGACCGTATGAGGAAGAAACACTTCGGATATTCGCAAATATCATATCGGCTGGCGGCGCTGTTTAACACCGCCTCAGATCCATTGACAGCCATCATACGTATCACAAAAGTACATCACGATATGGCAAACTTTTTAAGGTGGGCGTCTATGAAAATCAGATTACAAAAAGTGCAGACCATAGCTTTACAGCGCTTTGAGAGTAAAACGCGTTTTAACAAATCAAACAGAAAGGAAAATAAATGAATTTCAAAAGCAAATTAAAAATATTCTGTCGGCGGCATTGGCAGTATCAACGCTGCTGATTTACGCCGATAACGACCTATTGGCAGGTAAACGAATATGTCGATCCTGCGGATATATGGGTATCATCTCCGCAAACTAACGATTTTAATGACTATCACGCAGGAAACAAGCTGGTGCACGGTATGCAACAAAGATAACGATAATGTTACTTACAGAACGCCTGAATATGCAAAAGCGGAACAACCGCATTAAGGGGCGTTAAATTTTGACGAACAATGGGTTGACGGAAAACAAAGGGCAATCTTGATAACGGACGGCCGAATCAGACGCAAGCTACACCACATACCATTGGACTAAATCTGTTTACAGATCGGAACAATAAACTCTGTTGATGGCAGAGACGGATTCACGTAATGTTTGGAGCTAAATTCCTGCGACCACAATTTTCTCTGACTTTGACAATACCACCTACCCGTATAGCGAAAGCTATCATACAACGTATTAAAGGTGACGATATTGTCGTTTTGCAAGGGGTACGAAAGCAAGAGCTCTCGAAAAGAGAGAGAACAAGTATGATTTTTTCGAAACGGTTGACGGGGATTGGCAACAATCCGCCATTTCGAAACGTGTGCGGCGACTGCGGGTATCTCAACAAGTGAGTATGCAACCGCAAAATCTGGTGCGTGTCACCATACTACGGAAATGGAGCAACAAGTCCCACCGGTAACCGTGAGCGACCTGTCGGGCAGCGGCGGCCGCCGCCCTGGCATTCGCGCACGGCACATCTGCCGGAAAATGCAATCGCGCTCTGCGCCGAACTACGACCGGCGCGGATGTTATCCTGTACGACTATGAAATCAGCCATAAATATGCGAAACAATGACGGAAAACGGTGTATCGGCAATGGTAATGGCTTTTAGAGGATAGGCGACGCCGATAACAGCGGCGACACACGTTATCGTTATTCCGCCCGAAAAAGCATCGAACACGATTACAGATATTTAGGACATCGCTCCCTCTTGTGATAATCTCTTGGGTTGCGGAGTCGACGGCAGTGCGACGGCTGCGGAAACCTTGACAAAAGAAATTCACACAAAGGCAACCGCATAATTACAAAGCAATCACCATAAGAGAAGCGACCTGCAAAGCGTGCTAAGTGCTTTAAAACGCTCAATTTGATTGCGACAAATGCGGCAGCTTTATGAGGAAAGCACACCAGCAACATAAATACAAGACCAAAAGAACGACCAGTTGAAATGTAGTTAGGTATTAAATCACATTCGCGAAATTTGCGGCAATTCATATATATAACAGATATGACGCCTATTATCTCCTTACGCTTATGAGCGTATCTCAAGAAACCGACTTGTACCTTGATAAAGGCTATGGCGACTCAACCTGTATTATGTGCGGATTGAATTATGTTTCGGACTACATGAGCCTACCGACACGATTGGGACGAGGATACCGTTACAACCTACTTGTGAGAGCGAGGTAATTGAATATCGTTAAACGATAACTGTTCGGAAAATGATTGTGCTGGATCCGCAACGATGGCGACCTGCAGATCCCGAGACCCGGTACGGTTTGTATCGACATGTTTTTGTTATTCCGAAAATGTTGTTAAGAATGTAATAAGAATACAAATGCGATATCATGATTTATTGTGCCATATTGGCGATCACAATTGATAAAGTTGGCAGAACACGAATTATGCGAAAACATTATCATTCCACTTTGTAATTTAGAACACGGCAACATTTAAACTGGTATGATGAATTTTGTTTCGAACTGGTTGACCGAAAGAAACCGCATAATCATACCGCGTGAAATTACAAAACCGACTTGCAATGGATTTCGATTTACCACTTTGTATGCAGACTGCGGGCGACAAGCATATTCGACCACACGGACAAGACCGAAAACACAATTACAGCAAGAAAGGGATTTGCTCGACCGGAGCACGATATATATAATCTGCCACCCGCCCCGATCGCGCGGTTAGAACAGCACGGCGACGCTCATACGTGCAACCAGCTTGTTGTTCGTAATCAATTTGCACCGAAATGGGCCATTAATTCTCACTCTAAGGATTGCGGCGATTCAGTACAAGGAAATTACACGGATAAAATCGTCAAGAAGTTACAAAGACCGCACCGAGCCGACGGTAATAAAATCGATTTACAATTCCATTATGAGGCAATTTGGTATGGTTAAGAGTGACAAAACGCAAAGCGATACGCACCGTCGATAATCGACGAAGCGGCTACTACGAACACGGTTATGGGTGGTGAAAGCATAACATTGAGTGTACTCTCTCTGTGGCGAAATCTTTACAGACTTCGCGGATATTCCGCAAGCAGCCAGGCGAAGTTGACACTCCGGACGATGACGGCACGTGCTGAAATCGGCGGATACCCGTTATACCACGGACAAGAACAACAAGCCCGTGTTTAATTCCGAAATCACGATTGACAAGGACGATAAATATTTAATCCGCTTACCGAAAACAGATTGCTTGACTTTGCGGACAGAACGACCGTACCGTATTCAACACCGAAAATCAGACGGCGGCAACGGGCTTGAATATTTTTGTTGCCGATGACAACGGTAATAACGCAACAGGTGTAACAGACGAAAGCGGACAGTTTATCGCGCCCGACAAAAAATCCTCAACAGGCGACGATAACGTAACTATCGGAAAAGACGACGGCGACAGAATTTACCTATGTTATCAAGGTCACGGATAAGCTCAATGTTACAATTCCGAACTGCGAAACATATATCGGCGAAAGCAATAACATTGTTGTAAAAGCTGCCCGACGGTTTAATTTTGACAGGACAGCCCTGCAATTATTACCGTTACAGACCAGAACGGCAATGCCCAGAAAGGCGTATCTGTTATCATGATGCGGATAAAGACTATATCGAAAAGGCACGACCGATGATATGTACGGAAAGCTGACCGTACCGCCCGTAAATTCGGGACTTACCGATAAAGACGGAAAGGTTAATTTACAAAGCTACTATGTTTTCGTAAATTATGAAAAAGGCTATATCGAAAAAACGCTTTGTTATCTGAATGAGACAATTCTTTAGTGAAACTTCATTGAAATATGATTGATTGGCGCAAACCGTATTGGCTACCGCAACTGTTCTTGATAAGGACGCGCCCATTAAAGATATTTCCGTTACAGCAATACGTAAATCGAAACGAAGCACCGA
>VOFC01002985.1_pt1 | contig 22050 bp, 46 predicted proteins | sample 5384161 | NCBI WGS metagenome assembly VOFC01 (sample SAMN12384722, study PRJNA508395) | human gut metagenome | isolation source: healthy gut B | host: Homo sapiens | reverse complement strand
TTGCTGAAATATTATTCAGAGAAGGATATATTAAGGCATTTGAAGAAAATAAAAGATGACAATCAAGGAATCATCAGAATTACTTTAAAAATATGATGAAAAAAGGAAATAGAGTAATTGATGGATTAAAAAGAATCAGTAAACCAGGATTAAGAGATATGCTGCAAAAAGAAGAATTACCTAAAGTATTAAATGGTTTAGGAATTGCTATAATCTCAACATCAAAAGGTTTAAAAACTGATAAAGAAGCTAAAATTAGGTGTAGGTGGAGAAGTTTTAGCTTACGTATGGTAATAAAAGACTTTAAGCTCACAAATTTAATATTAGCATGCAAAGTTACAATTACTATTGATGGACAAAAATTACTGTAACAGGACCAAAAGGAACATTAGAAAGAGAAATACATAAAAATATTTCTTTAGAAATGAATGATAATACAATTAAAGTAATTAGAAAAAATGATGAACCAGCTAACAGAAGTTTACATGGTTTAACTAGAACTTTAATCCACAACATGATAGAAGGTGTAACAAAAGAATACACAAAAGAACTTCAAATAAATGGTGTTGGATACAGAGTTGCAAAACAAGGAAACGGATTAAATTTAACATTAGGATATTCACATCCAGTTATATTTGATGCACCAGAAGGAATTACTTTTGACGTACCAAATCCAAATACAATTATAGTAAGAGGAATTGATAAAGAATTAGTTGGTCAAACAGCAGCTGTTGTAAGAAGTAAAAGACCACCAGAAGTATATAGAGGAAAAGGTATTAAATATGCTGATGAAGTTATTAGACGTAAAGAAGGTAAAACAGGTAAATAAAAATCGGCATTAAGACAAAACTAAGCATTTTAATAATGCGAAGCATAGAGATTTGCAAAATTAAAAATTTTATGATTTTTGGATTGCAATAAGCGAAGTAAAACGAAGCGAAAGGAGAGATAAAAAAATGGTTAAGAAAACAGATAGAAAAATGGAAAGAACAAGAAGACATTTAAGAGTAAGAAGAAAAATATCTGGAACAGCTGAAAGACCAAGATTATGCATATACAGAAGTAATACAAACTTATATGTACAAATCATTGATGATGTAGCTGGAAAAACATTAGTAAGTTGTTCAACTTTAGACAAAGACATTAAAACAAAATATGCAAACAAAGAAGCTGCTAAAGAAGTTGGAACAGCAATTGCAAAAAAAAAGCATTAGAAAAAAATATAGATACAGTAGTATTTGACCGTGGTGGATACATTTATCATGGTGTAGTAAAAGAATTAGCAGAAGCTGCAAGAGAAGGCGGATTAAAATTCTAGTATTATAAAATATTTAATTCTAAATTAATAGAATTGAGAGATTATATATTTAATATGAGGACTACAAAAAGGTCATCATTTAACCACAAAAGGGGATATATCTTTATCCTAGTGGAAATGACCTAGAGTAAAGATATGTCCCCAGAAGGAGGAAAGGAAAAACCGATGGAAGAAAAAAGCGAATTAAAAGAAAAAGTAGTTGCCATAAACAGAGTTGCAAAAGTTGTTAAAGGTGGTAGAACTTTCAGATTTAGTGCAGTAGTAGTTGTTGGTGATGGAAACGGTCATATTGGTGTTGGAAATGGTAAAGCAGCAGAAGTACCAGATGCTATCAAAAAAATTCAAGAAGCTAAGAAAAACTTAGTAGAAGTTCCAATCGTTAACACAACAGTACCACATGAATTTGTTGGAAAATTCGGTAGTGCAAAAGTTTTATTAAAACCAGCTGCAGTTGGTACTGGACTTATCGCAGGAGGAAGCGTTAGACCAGTATTAGAGCTTGCAGGATACCAAAATATAAGAACAAAAGTTATTGGAACAAACAATCCAAGAAACGTTGTTTATGCTACAATAGAAGGATTAAAAGCTATGCAAACAGCAGAGCAAGTAGCTAAAAAAAAAAAGAGGTAAAAAAGTAGAAGAAATTTTATAATTAATATAAAATAATGTTAGCGGTAACACATAGTAACACTGATATAAAAATATCAGTGGAATGTGTACCATGTCAAAAGAAAGAGGAGGTGCAAGCATAAATGAAGCTAGGAGAATTAAAACCAGCTGAAGAAAGAGTTTCAAGAAGAAGAGTAGGACGTGGAATCGGTTCTGGACTTGGAAAAACATCAGGAAGAGGACATAAAGGACAAAAAAGCAAGATCAGGCGGCGGAGTAAGAAGAGGATTCGAAGGTGGACAAACACCATTATATAGAAGATTACCAAAAAGAGGTTTCACAAATATTCATGCTAAAAATTATACTGAAGTAACATTAACAATGTTAAACAAATCAACAGTTGAAGATGTTACAGCTGAAACATTATTAGCTGATGGAATAATTGGAAAAGTAAATGATGGAATCGTAGTATTAGCAACAGGAAATTTAGAGAAAAAAATTAAATGTTAAAGCTACAAGATTTACTGCAAAAAGCAAAAGAAAAAATTGAAGCTTTAGGCGGAAAGGCTGAGGTGATTTAATTGTTTAAAACAATCAAAAATGCATTTAAGACACCTGATGTAAGAAAAAGAATATTATATACACTACTATTAATTGTAGTATTTAGATTAGGATGTTATATTACAGTACCAGGAGTAAATAGTATAACATTAAGCGAAGCAATGAGTTCCAATAATGGAATTGCTGGATTAATTGATATTATTTCAGGAGGAGCATTTTCAAGATTTTCTGTTTTTGCAATGTCAATCAGTCTATATATCACAGCATCAATTGTTATTCAATTGTTAGCTATGATAATACCATCTCTAGAAAGATTAACTAAAGAAGGTGGAGAAGATGGTAAACAAAAAATAAATAAATATACAAAAATATTAACTATTATATTAGCATTAGTTGAAGGAATTGGACTATTTATATCTTATAAATCTTCTGGAATATTTGTAAATACAAACTTTACTAACAGCTGCAATGGTTGTAATATCATTAGTTGCAGGAACATCAATATTGATGTGGCTTGGTGAATGAAATTACAAATAAAGGTATAGGAAATGGAATTTCTATTATTATCTTTACAGGTATAATTGCAGGATTACCAAGTTTTGTAGTTACATTATGGAATTTAATTATAACAAGTTCAGGATTTAGTACAACAGGATTATTAATGGCTATTGGAATTATAATAGGAGCTATAATTTTAGTTGCTGGAGTTGTATTTGTACAACAAGCTGAAAGAAGAGTTCCAGTACAATATTCTAAAAAAGTTGTTGGAAGAAAATGGTTGGAGCACAAAATACACATATTCCATTAAAACTTAGCAATGGCAGGTGTTATGCCAATTATATTTTGCATCATCATTTATGACATTCCCAGCAATGATTATTCAAATTTTTGTTAGTGATATTGCAAAAAACAGGATTCTTAGCAGGATTATATAAATTTTCAATTGCTACATCATCTTCAAATGTAGGAATTGGATATTCAATAGCTAATGCATTAGTTTATTTATTTTTAATTATGGCATTTACATTTTTCTATACTTATGCTACATTTAATCCAGCAGAAGTATCAAATAATATTAAGAAAAATGGTGGATTTATACCAGGAATTAGAGCTGGAAAACCAACAACAGAATATTTATCATCAATTAATATCTAAACTTAACATGGTTTGGAGGATTCTTCTTAGCAGTTATTGCAATATTACCAATGCTTATTAAGATTTACAAATTTAAATATTAGCCTTTGGTGGAACAGCAATATTAATTGTTGTTGGTGTTGCATTAGAAACAATGCAGCAGTTAGAATCTCAATTAGTAATGAGACATTATAAAGGATTTTTAGAATAATAAATAAATGAATAAATAAGCATATTTATAAAAATAAAAAAATGTATTTGATTTATAGTTTTTTATAAATTTTATTATAGAAAAAAATAAAATAAAATCAATTTTTTAAAGAAAAATGAAGATAAAAATATGATAAAGATTATTATGAATAGTCTAATTTATGTCATAAAACTTAAAATATAAATTTATTTTTTTAATAAGATTTATGCCTTAGATTTGAAAGGAAAGTTTTATATAATAATGTTGGGAGCACCAGGAACAGGAAAAGGAACTGTTAGCAAAAGTTATTGAAAAAAAGTTAGTTTAAACAAATTTCAACAGGAGATATTTTTAGAGAAAATATTCAAAAAAAAACAGAACTAGGGAAAAAAGCAAATGAAATATATATCAAAGGGACAACTAGTACCAGATGAAATAACAGTTCCTATGGTAAAAAATAGATTAAACGAAGATGATGTTAAAAATGGAGCTATTTTAGATGGTTTTCCAAGAACAATAAACAAGCAGAAAAATTAGAAAAATTTTAAAAAAAGGGAAAAAATGTTGATACTAGTAATTAAATTTAACAACACCAAAAGAAGAAATTTTAGATAGAATTGTAAATAGAAGAGTATGCTCAAATCAAGAATGTGGAGCAACATATAATACAAATTTAAAAAACCTAAGGTAGAAGGAATTTGTGACAAATGTGGTTCAAAATTAGTACAAAGAAAATGATGATTCAAATGAAGAAACTGTAAAATCAAGATTAGAAAGTTATTTTAAACAAACAAGTCCTCTAGTAGAATATTATAAATAAAAAAAAAGTTATTAACAAAGACAAAAATATTAAAAGTGTTTCAAAATTAGAAAAAGAAAAGAACGTTTAAAAAGAAATGTTTTAGATCATTTAAAAAAAAAGAAAAGGGAGACGACCTAAATTGGTAACAATAAAATCAAAAAAGAAATTGAATTAATGAAAAAAGCATGCAAAGTAGTAAATTTAACATATCAAAATTAGAAAAAAATATAAAACCAGGAATGACAACATATGAATTAGACAAATAGCTGAAAAAATCAATAAGAAGTTTAGGTGCTATTCCAGCAGAAAAAGGATATGATGTTGGAATAAGAGGAATTCCACCATATCCAGCTTCTATATGTGTTCAATAAATGATGAAGTAATACATGGGATACCTTCAAGAAAAGAGTCTTAAAAGAAGGGGACATTGTAAGTATTGACACAGTAGCTCTAAAAATGGATATAATGGAGATGCAGCAAGAACTTTTTAGTAGGAAATGACAACAAAAAGAAAATCAAAGATTAATAGATGTTACAAAGCAGGCATTTTTTGAAGGAATAAAATATGCTAAACCAGGATATAGAATTGGGAGATGTTTGCCATGCAATAGGAGAATACGTACATTCACAAGGATATTCAGTTGTAAGAGAATTTCAAGGACATGGAATTGGTAGAGAAATGCATGAAGATCCAGGAATTCCAAATTATGGAAAAGCAGGAAAAGGAATTAGATTAGAACCAGGAATGACATTAGCAATAGAACCAATGGTAATTCAAGGAAAACCTGACATTTGGGAACTGGATGATGGATGGACAATTGTAACAGATGATGGAAGTTTGGCTGCACATTATGAAAATACAATTTTAATTACAGAAAATGAGCCAGAGATATTGACAATACTTTAAAAATGTTATATATATAATATAATAGTTATTATGCAAATAGGAAAAATTAAATAAAATTTAAAATTCTTAATGGAGGTAAGAAATGTCAAAAGAGGATGTTATAGAAGTTGAGGGTACTGTTAGTCGAGTCTTTACCAAATACTAATTTTAAAGTAGAACTTGAAAATGGACATCAAATATTAGCTCATATATCAGGTAAATTAAGAATGAACTATATAAAAATATCCTGGAGATAAAGTAAAAGTAGAACTTTCTCCATATGACTTAAACAGAGGTCGTATAATTTGGAGAGCAAAATAAAAATTATAAAATCAAATAAAGTTTAATTTAATAAAAAAGAGAACAAAAAAGATTTCATTAAAATGTTTATTGTAAAATCTGTTATAAAAAAATGTTTGAATATAAAAATATATATAAAAAATAAAAATTTTAATAGGAGGTGCAAAAAATGAAAGTAAGACCATCAGTAAAACCAATGTGTGACAAATGTAAAGTAATAAAAAGAAAAGGTGTAATTAGAGTTATTTGTGAAAACCCTAAACACAAACAAAGACAAGGGTAATTATAATTTTAATAACATATAAAATTAGGTATATGTGAATCCTTTATTTTAATTAATTTACATTCAATTTGTGTTTAATATATATTTTCTTAAGAAATATAAAGACCCAAGTAAACGCTAAATGCATTTCACCTTTAGTTAAAATAAAAGACAAACAAAAATCAAAAATAAAATTTAAAAAAAAATTTGGAGGTGCTAAAAAATATGGCTCGTATAGCAGGAGTAGATCTACCTAGAGAAAAAAAGAATAGAAATAGGACTTACATATATTTATGGAATAGGATTAACAAGCTCTCGAAAAATTCTTGAAAAAGCTGGTATTAATCCAGATACTAGAATAAAAGACTTAACAGATGACGAAGTAAATGGCATTAGAAAAGTTATTGATGAATCATATACAGTTGAAGGTGATTTAAGAAGAGAAGTAGCATTAAATATAAAGAGACTTACAGAAATAGGATGCTACAGAGGATTAAGACATAGAAAAGGATTACCTGTAAGAGGTCAAAGAACAAAAACTAATGCTAGAACTAGAAAAGGTCCTAGAAAATTAGTTAGCAAAAGTAAAAAATAATTAAAAAATTTATTAATTATTAAATTCAATAAATTTTATGAGAATAATAAATATAACCTTATTATCAATGAAGGAGGGAATAAGCAAAATGGCTAAAAAAAAACAACAAGAAAACCAGTAGCTAGAAGAAATAGAAAAAACATTGAAAAAGGTGCAGCACATATCCACTCTAGCTTTAACAATACAATAGTTACAATTACAGATACACAAGGAAATGCAATTTCATGGGGAAGTGCTGGAGAATTAGGATTTAAAGGTTCAAGAAAAAGCACACCATTTGCTGCAGGACAAGTTGCAGAAACAGCAGCAAAAGCAGCTATGGAACATGGATTAAAATCTGTTGAAGTATTTGTTAAAGGACCAGGTTCAGGAAGAGAAGCAGCTATTAGAGCACTTCAAACAGCTGGTCTAGAAATAAGTGCTATCAAAGATGTAACACCAATACCACACAATGGTTGTAGACCACCAAAAAGAAGAAGAGTTTAAAAAATAGAATAGCGCGATAAGAAGAACGGAGTAACCATAAGATTTGCTAAACAAATTTTTAAAAATTTTGGATAGCAATTAAAGGAACAACGCGTAGTGAAAGGAGTATAAAAATGGCAAGATATAAAGACGAGCAATGTCGTAGATGCCGTAGAGAAGGACAAAAATTGTTCTTAAAAGGTGAAGATGCTACACTGATAAATGTAGTATTTCTAGAAGAAATTATGCACCAGGTCAACATGGACAAAAAAGAGCAAAAACTTTCTGAATACGGTACTCAATTAAGAGAAAAACAAAAAACAAGATCTTTTTACGGAGTAGGAGAAAAACAATTCAGAAAATACTTCGAAATGGCTGAAAATAAAAAAGGTATAACAGGTGAAAACTTATTACAAATATTAGAAAGTAGATTAGATAACGTTGTTTACAGATTAGGATTTGGAACATCAAGAGCAGAAGCTAGACAAATGGTAAACCATGGACAATTCGAAGTAAATGGAAAAAAGTAAACATTCCATCATACTTAGTAAAAGCTGGTGATGTAATAACAGTAAGAGAAAGCAAAAAAAGATAATACAACATTAAAAATTAAATGTAAATGTGGAAGCAATCAGCTAAGACCAGTACCAGCTTGGCTAGAAAAAGATAATGAAAAACTAAGTGGTAAAAGTTATCAGATTAGCTGCTAGAGAAGATATAGATATTCCAATAGAAGAACATTTAATAGTAGAGCTTTACTCAAAATAATAGTTTTTAAAAGTAAGTGTAAAGGTTTAATCAAGACTTTAAAATTTTACTTAAAAAAACTTAAAGAAAGTTTTTAAATGTTTGAGAGTAATCTCAATTTAGGAGGTTAAAATGATAGAATTCGAAAGGCCAAATATTGAATGTCTAGAAATTGATGATGCAAATAATTATGCAAAATTTGTATGTGAACCATTAGAAAGAGGATATGGAGTAACAATCGGAAATTCACTAAGAAGAATCTTACTTTCATCACTTCCAGGATGTGCAATAACAAATGTTAAAATTGAAGGTGTATTACATGAATTTTCTACATACCAAATGTTGTAGAAGATGTTCCAGAATTAATTGTTAACTTAAAAAATGTTAGATTAAAATTTGATGAAAATGAAGAAAAAACTTAAGAATCAACTTCAAAGGTGAAGGAGAAGTTACAGCAGCAGATATAAAACAGATGGAACAGTAGAAATATTAAATCCAGAATTACATATAGCAACTGTATCTGAAGGTGGACATCTTAAAAATGGAAATGACAGTAGATAAAGGAAGAGGATACAACTCAGCAGAAAAAAACAAAAAACCAGATCAAGATATTTCAGTACTTCCAATTGATTCAATTTATACACCAGTAAAAAAAAAGTTAATTATCAAGTTGAAAATACAAGAGTTGGCCAAATGGTTGATTACGATAAATTAACAATAGAAGTATGGACAGATGGAAGCTTAAAAGCACATGAAGCATTAAGTTTAGCAGCAAAAAAAATTAATGACAGGACATTTAGAATTATTTATAGATTTATCAGAAACTACAAAAAATACACAAGTTATGGTAGAAAAAAGAAGAAGCTAAAAAGAAAAAGTTCTAGAAATGACAATAGAAGAATTAGAATTATCAGTTCGTTCATTTAATTGTTTAAAAAGAGCTGATATTTCAACAGTAGAAGATTTAATTAGTAAATCTGAAACAGAAATGATGAAAGTTAGAACCTTAGGTAAAAAATCTTTTGATGAAGTAACTGCAAAATTACATTCATTAGGCTTAGACTTTGCACAAGAAGAAGAAAGAGAATAGAGAAATATAAAAAAATGATGAACATAGTGAAAGGGAAGGTGAAAAAAATTGGCTACAAATAGAAAATTAGGTAGAACTACAGATATTAGAATGGCAATGCTAAAAAAATTAACAACAGACCTTATTAGTGCATGGAAAAGTAGAAACTACTTTACCAAGAGCAAAAGAAGTAAAAGCAATCGCTGATAGCTTAATCTCATTAGCAATAAAAGAAAAAAGACAACTTTGAAGAAGTAGAAACAAAAGTTGTAAAAGCTAAATTAGATTCAAAAGGTAATAAAGTAACAGAATTAGTAAAAAGCAAAAATGGTAAAGAATATTTAAAAGTAGTTAAAGAAGAAACTACTGAAAAAACAAACAAAAAGATATGCCATCAAGATTAAATGCAAGAAGAAAAATGAAAAAAGATAGTGAAGGTAAAAATATAGATTTCCAGCTAAATTATTTAACGAAATTGCACCTAAATATGCTGGTAAAAACGTAGGTGGATATACAAAAGAATTGTAAAAAGGTCCTAGAAGAGGATAGCAAAAATTTTACAATTAATTTAAAAAGAAAATAGCAAAAATTATATGAAAATTGTAGATACAATATTAAATAAATACCTCAAATATAAATACCAAAAAGAAGAAAAAATTTAAAAAACAAATAGTAAAAGAAGGAAAAATGCAAACGAAATAGAAAGAATAATAAAACAGAATGGATTAAAAAGCTACCAAAAAAAAAAAACAATAAAAAAGAAATAAAATATGCATGGGGAAGACTGCTAATACCAAAAAAAATAAGAATATAACAAATAAAATATTTAGAATTAATAAAATATAAAATGAGCAGGCAATTAGATATGTAATATTGCATGAAATATGTCATTTAAAATATATGAATCATTCACAGGAATTTTGGAATTTAGTACAAAAATACATGCCAGAATATAAAGAAATAAAAAAAGAATTTAAATAACAAAATAATAAAAAAACATATAATAGACCATAGGAGGCATAAAATGTTAGATTTTATACTAAGCACATGCTTTTGGACATTAGCCATTTATGGTCTATTTGAAATTATAAAAAATATAATATATATTAGTACATATACAAAATTTAAATCAGATGGAATTTATGTAATTATAGCAGTTAAAAATCAAGAAGAAAAAATAGAAGGATTTTTTGCGTTCTATAATTTTCAAAATTTTATATGGAAGAGAAGAATATTTAAAAAATATAATAGTAGCTGATTTGCAGTCAAATGATAATACAAAAAATAATTGCAAAAAAGTTACAAAAGGATTATGAAATTTTAAAAGTAACAAGTTGGAAGAATGTAAAGAAATAATAGATAATGTTAATGAACAATAATATTATTTATTTAATTCTAATTTATAAGTAAAAAACATATAGAAAACTTCTATTGTTTTTTGACATTTTACGTGATATACTAAACAAAATAAAAACAAGGAGAGGAAACATTGGAAATTACAGGAGAAGTAGCAGATATCATTATCAAAATGAATTAAATAGTTATACAATAACAACATTTGAAACAGAAGATGAACTTATTACAGTAGTAGGATATCTGCCATTTGTTACAAGTGGAGACACACTTAAATTAACAGGAAAATTTGTAGAACATAAAGAATATGGGAGACAATTTAAAGTAGATACATTTGAAAAGCTAATGCCGGAAACATTAGGAGCGTTAGAAAAATACTTAGCAAATGGTAATATAAAAGGAATTGGACCATCAATAGCAAAAAAAATTATAAAGAAATTCGGAGAAGATACAATTAGTGTATTTAAATTTGAGCCAGAAAAGTTAGCTCAAATAAAAGGAATATCAGAAACTAAAGCAAAAGAGATGTCAGAAAGCTTTATAGAAAATTGGGAAGTATGGCAAATAGTAGGATTTTTTAGAAAGGTTCGGAATAGGAGCGGAAAACGCGAAAAAAGTATATAATTTATTAGGGACAAATGCTATAGAACAAATAGAAGAAAATCCATATATGTTAATAGATATCACAAGAGGTGTGGATTTTAAGCAAATAGATCAAATGGCATTAGAATTAGGGATAAACTATGATAATCAAAAAAGAGTAGAAAGTGGAATAAAATATGGTTTAATAAAAGCTACGTATAATGGACATTCTTGTGTTATAAAAGAAAACTTAATTGAATTTGTTGTGACTCTATTAGATGTAACATCAGAATGCGTAGAAGATAGTCTAATTAGTTTAAAAGCAAAAGAAGAAATAGTAATAGAAGAAAGAGAAAAATGTGCAGTGGATATATTTATACAATTTTTATCAAGTAGAAAAAGAAATTGCAACAAGGTTATTAAGATTAGATAAAAGTAAAAATGTTAAAAAAAAATAGAAAATATAAAATCTGAATTACAAAAAATAGAAAAAAAAATCAAAAATAGAATTATCAGAAAAACAAAAAAAGAAGCAATAAAGGCAATAAATGAAAATAATGTAACTGTAATTACTGGAGGACCAGGAACAGGAAAAACAACAATTATAAGAACAATTATAGATTTATATGAAGGAAAAGGAAAAAAAAGTAGTGCTAGCTGCACCAACAGGAAGAGCAGCGAAAAAGATGACAGAAGCAACAGAAGAAGAAGCATCAACCTTACATAGATTATTAGGAATAGGAAAATTAGATGATGAAGGAATATATGCAAGACATAACGACTATGAGGGAGCACCAATAGATGCAGACGTTATAGTTGTTGATGAATTATCAATGGTAGATATGTTTTTAATGAATTACTTATTAAAATGTATATATTTAGGAACTAAGTTAGTATTAGTAGGAGACACAGATCAATTACCATCTGTAGGGCCAGGAAATGTATTAAAAGACATAATAGAATCAGAAGCAATAACTACTGTTAAATTAGATAAAATTTTTAGACAAGCTGCTAAAAGCAAAATCATTTTAAATGCTCATAGAGTAAATAATGGAGAAAAAGTTTTATAACCAAAGATGATGAAGAGATAGAAGAAGACACAAAAGAAGACTTCTTTTTTATAAAAACAAAATTCAACAGAAATGATGTTAAAAAAAGAAGTACTTACTTTATGTACTGGAAGATTAGAAAAACTTTGGAAATTATGACTTCTTTAAAAATATTCAAGTATTAACACCAACAAAAAAAGACCATTAGGAACGAAAGAATTAAATAAAGTATTGCAACAAGCATTAAACCCAAATTTAGAACAATTGCCAGAAAAAGACAATTGGGGGAGTTATATACCGTATTGGTGATAGAATAATGCAAATAAAGAATAACTATGACATAACTTGGGAAAAAAGAAAATAATAACGAATATGGAAAGCCTGAAATAGGAACAGGAGTATTTAATGGAGAAATTGGAACAATACTTGAAAATAGACGAAAAAGAAAAAAGTAGTCAAAATAAAAAATTTGATGATGAAAAAAATAGCATGGTATGAATACACAGAACTTGAGCAAATAGAACATAGCAATAACAATACATAAAGCACAACGGAAGTGAATTTGATGTTGTAAATGCAACTAAATGGAAAAAGATTTACTACAATCTATATGTCTTTATATGGAATATCTAATTTAGAGGAAATAAGCAAAAAAAAATATTTATTGAAACAACACAACTAATGGACAAAAACTTAAGAAAGTTCATGGATGCAAATGGACAAACTAATATCCCGAATATGCAAAAACAGGACTAGATATGGCAAATTTCTTTGGAGTAACTCAAAATGGAGATAAAATAGATTATGCAGATTTCTTTTCTACAGATGATAAAGTTTTATGTTTTGACGATTTGGAAAAGAGCAAATGTAGATGTTATAGATATACTAGGATATATCAATAATTTTGTTGAACATGACCATATAAAAACAATTATTATTTGTAATGAAAAAGAACTAGCAACAAAATTAAAAAGCTCAAATTTAGAAATGAAAACATTTATTGCTACTTATTTATTGGACAAACAAGGAGAATTAAACAATCCAGACAAACCAATGGTAGAAAAAATACAAAATAAAATAGAGCATGTATTTTGATAAGGCAAACGATTATGAGCGAATCAAAGAAAAACTAATTGGAGAGACCTTTGAATATGCGCCAGAATTCACTTATATAATAAATGGAATTTTAATGAGATATGAAAATAACTCAGATTTAATAAGATTTTTAAGAGAAAATACAGGACTAATCATATCTACATTTAATAAAAGTGGGACACGGAATTTAAGAATTCTAAAACATGCACTAAATGATTTCCAAAAGATTTTTGAAATGGTAGAAAAAATTATCCTAATATAAGCAATAGAGTAATGCAAACTATGCTAATTTTTACTGTTGCAATATCATTTGAAATAAAAGCAGGTAAAATAACAAAAGATAAGTTTATAAATATTAAAGATAATGAAGAATATAAGTCTATTATTAGTATCTTCAAGAACATTAATGGACAATAGACAGTTTTATATAAAAAGAATTTGATCAAAATTATTATTATATAATTTTAAATCAGAATATAGATTTTTTAAATTTATAGAATATTATGTGAGAACAAGAATTTTTGATATGAAGTTATTTAAAGAAAACATGGATACAATTAGAAATACAGTAGACACAGATAAATTACCTGGATATAAAAGATTACTTACAGAAGAATATTGGAAAATATCAGATGATGAATTTGATAAAGTTATAAAATCTGTTTTAGAAGATATAAAAAAGAAGGAAGTTTAGAATTAATTGATATAGTGAAAATATATGCATATTTTAGCTACTTCTCAAGAAGAGGATTAATAGACTATGACATAAAAACTCTAAAAAGTATATTTTTTAATGGAATGAACTTAGCATCCCTAAAATCAAAATATTGTCCAAATGTAGAGGAAGAACTTAGTAAAATAGCAATTGAACAAGTTGAAGAAGACATGGATGATATAGTTAAACACTTTAATATGCTAAATACACAATTATTAGATAAAATGTATAAAGAAAAAAGCTGAAGATGTATTTAAATGTATTCCAATGAGAATGGAAGAATTTTACGAAAAATTTGACAGACAATGTATGCAAATACCAATATTTAAATATTATGATGTTTATCAAATGTTCCAAAGAATTTTTATTTTTTACAAAATTTTTTAAATAATTAAGAAAAAATGTATAAAAAGAATTAAAAAGCAATAATAAGAGTATGAAATAAATTTATGCTGAAATTGAAGGAGGAAAATTATGAAAGCAACTGGAGTTGTAAGGAGAATAGATGATTTAGGTAGAGTTGTTATTCCAAAAGAAATAAGAAAAAAACACTTAAGAATAAAAAGAAGGAAGTAGCACAATCTGCAGCAAACTTTTTAGGAACACAAAATGCAAATTTAATATGTAATGTTATTGTAATATTTTAGTAATGAAAATGTAAAAACAAATATAGAAAAATAGCTTGTAAAAAATAATATAATTGTAGTATAAATAATGTAGTGTTGAAGAATAACGAAGGAGGACTATAAAATGGAAAAGAGATTTGAAGTAAGTAATTTACCAACAGAAGTATCTGTGTGGACAAAAATAAAGAATTTTCTATTTCATGAAGTAAAACTAGAATTAACACCAAAGCAAGAAAAGGTATTTAGAGAAGTTCATGACTTCTGGAATCAAGAAATTACAGGAGAGAAAGTTCATGATTTTCTATTCTATGAAATAACAGGGAAAAAAGTAAAGAACTTTTTATTTCAAGATATAAAAGTAGTAGATAATATTAGACTATAATTATATTTAAATAACTGAACAGATACAAAAAAACAATTAAAGAAATATCTTTAATTGTTTTTTGTGTTTTAAATGTTTGACATTACAATATAATACAAATCAAACCGCCACTACCCTCATTAACTATTTTTTCAAGTGTTTCCTGTAACTTCTCTTGTGCATCTTCTGGCATTCTAGAAAGCTTGTTTTGTAAACCTTCATTTACAAGTTCATGTAAGCTTTTTCCGAAAATGTTAGATTCCCATATTTTTTTAGGGTCAGACTCAAACTCAGAAAGTAGGTAATTTACTAATTCTTCAGATTGCTTTTCACTACCAACTATAGGAGAAACCTCGGTTTCTATGTTGGCTTTTATCATATGTATACTAGAGCTTTAGCCTTTAATTTAACACCAAACTTAGAGCCTTGTTTTACCATCTCTGGTTCTTCTAATTCTAGCTCATCCATTGTTGGAGTAACAATTCCATAACCTTTGGCATTTACTTCATCCATAGCATATGCTATTTTGTCATACTTTTTCTTAGTTTGAGAAAATTCACTAATTGTTGCAAAAAAGATCACCTTCGTTTGCAATTGTAACACCAGAAATTTCTGTTAAAATCTTGTAGAATAAATCTTCCATAAGATTTATAGAAATGTTAACACTGCCTTCTCCAAGCCTTATTTCACTTATAATACTAGAACTTATTATTTCTGTGTGCTGTATTGTAGCCAAACAAGAATCTACTTGCTTTAAAAATTTTTTACATCTTTAAATGCAGTTTTTATCTCAGAAAATAGTTCTTTTTTTAGCCAATGGTCATTAGAAAGTCTATCAACCCAGCGAGGAAATGTAATGTTTACAGTCTCAATAGGAAATTCATATAAAATTTTTCCAAATATATTATTAATGTCGTCTATATTAAGGTTAGCGCAATCTGTTGGTATAACTGGAGTTTGATATTTATCTTCTAGCTTTTTAGCTAGGCTATTGGTATATTCAGAATATGGGTCATCTGTATTTAAAACAATAACAAAAGGTTTATTAATTTCTTTTTAACTCATTTACAACTCGCTCTTCTGCACTTATGTAGTCTTCTCTTGGAATGTCTGTAATACTTCCATCAGATGTTACTAAAATTCCAATTGTAGAATGTTCTTTAATTACTTTACGAGTTCCAATTTCAGCTGATTCTTCAAAAGGAATTTCATCTTCAAACCAAGGTGTTTTTTTACCATCCTAGGCATATCATCTTCTAAATAACCAATTGCATTATTTACTAAATATCCAACACAATCTACAAGTCTAACTTTTAAATTTAGATTAGCTCCTACAGTAATGTCTACAGCTTCATTTGGAATAAATTTAGGTTCTGTTGTCATTATGGTTTCTACCACCAGCACTTTGAGGAAGCTCATCTCGTGCACGTTCTTTTTTATATTCATTGTTAATGTTTGGAATAACTAATAAATCCATAAAGTTTTTAATAAAAAAGTAGATTTTCCAGTTCTAACAGGTCCAACAACACCAACATAAATATCTCCATCGGTACGATTAGCTATATCTTGATACAATTTTAAATTATCTTCCATTAACTTATTAACCCCTTAAGAAAAAATGTTTGTACTAAACTTTATTTAATGTATATTAAGTAAGTTGAAACTTATGACTAAAATATTAAAAAAGTTGTAAAAAATAAATACTTTGTGATACAATAGCTAAAGCATTTTATATATGTAAATATATTCTTAAGCTTTGTTATGTATGCACTACAAAAAATATTTTGCATAACATATATAAAAATCTTTTATTTAGAAAGGAAGAATTTAGATGGAAAATGATATTATTGCTATAGTAATGGCAGCAGGAAAAGGAACAAGAATGAAATCTAAAAATTCAAAATTAGTTCAAAAAATATATGGAAAAGAAATTGTAAAAAGAGCAGTTGAAAATGCTGAAAAAGCAGGAGTAAAAGATATAGTAGCAGTAGTTGGCTACAAAAAAGAAGAAGTTATGAAAGTGCTAGGAGATAACATAAAATATGCATTCAAGATGAAATGCTTGGAACAGGTCATGCAGTAATGCAAGCTAAAAGAATATTTAAAAGGTAAAAAAGGTAAAGTTTTAGTTTTAAATGGAGATGTTCCATTAATTAGACCAGAAACTTTAAACAAATTAATAGAAAAAAGTATAGAAAACAAAGAATATGCAACACTACTTACAGCTATATATGACGATCCAACAGGTTATGGAAGAATAGTAAGAGATGAAGGCGGAAACATAGAAGGAATAGTAGAAGAAAAAGATACAACAGAAGAGCAAAAAGAAAATTACAGAAATAAATGCAGGTATTTATTGTTTCGATATAGAAGCTTTATTAGAAGCATTAGAAAAAATTACACCAAACAATAAACAAGGAGAATATTACATAACAGATGTTATTCAAATAATGAATAATAGAGGACTAAAAACAGGAGCTGTTATAGTAGAAGATAATACAGAAATATTAGGTATAAACGATAGAATTCAACTAGAATTCTAACAAAAGTATTACAAATGCGTATAAATACAGAGCTTATGAAACATGGGGTAACAATAGAAGATACAAATACTACATATATTTATGATGATGTAGAAATAGGTATGGACACAGTAATTCATCCAAATACAACTATAAAATCAGGAGTTATAATTGGAGAAGACTGTGAAATAGGGGACCAAACTCATATATACGTGAAGGATGTAAATTAGCAAACAAAGTAAAAAATAGGTAAGCTTTGTAGAAATTAAAAAAGCAATAATAGGGAGAAGGAACAAAAGTACCACATTTATCATATATGGGAGACTGTGAAATAGGAGAAAAATGTAATATTGGATGTGGAACAATTACATGTAATTATGACGGATTTAACAAGAGTAAAACTATAATAGGAAATCATTCATTTATAGGTTCAAACACAAATTTAGTAGCACCAGTAACATTGGGGGACAATACTTTTATTGCTGCAGGTTCTACAATAACAGATGATGTACCAGAGTATGCTTTTAGCAATTGCAAGAGAGCGCCAAACAAACAAAGAAAATTGGAATAAAAATAAAAATTTGTCCCAAGTTTTTAAGCTTGTGCATATTATGTATTAATAGTGTTTAGATAAAAAACAAAATTAGTATAAAAGATAAATACTAGATAATGTAAAGTAATCTATGTAAAAGATAAATTATGAAGACATTATAACAAAAATGTAAAAACACTATTGGGAGGTGTATAATATGTACGATGATAACAAATATTCAAATTGCTATGATAATAATTGTAATAATATGTGTGATAACAAAAAAAATCCATGTAAATATGAATGTAAGCAAAGAAAAAATAATTGTATAGACTTAATAATTGCAATATTATCTATAATACTTTAACAATAATAGGGCTAATACTAGGAGCAGCTCAGCAATTAACCCAATAATATTATTAATATTACCAGCTTTAATTATATTAGTAATAGTATTAATAATATTAATTGCAATAAAAATAATAGAAAAAGTATGTAATAAGAAAAAAGATAAGTGCTGTTAAAATATTTTTTATAATATTAAAAAATAATAATAGTGAAATAATCGTGCAGACCTTAAATTTATTTTAAAACTCGTATTGTTTAAAAATAAGCAGAAGGTAAGCAAAAAAGAACTAAAAATTAATATAAAAACAAATGAAAAAGTAAAATATATAATAATATTAGAAGAGGAGAAGTATTTCTCCTCTTTTAATGTTTTACTACATTGTTTGATTTCCTGGTAAGAAGTAGTCTACAACTCCATAGACTAAAGCTCCTATAATAGCAGCCATCAAGATACAGTGTATCCTGCAACAAAAATATTGAGTAACATATAAAACTACGGCAGATAATATAAATCCTACAAAACCTTTACCAAAAGGTGTTGCATGTAAACCGGTAAATTTTACAATAAGATAATCAATAAGTGTAAGGACTATTGCTGCTGCCGCTAATGCCCAAAAGCTATTAATTTGAAAGCCTGGTGTAAAAAGAAAGCTGTTATACCAAGAACAATTGCAGCTGTTACTAGTCTTCCAACTTTTTGCCATACGGTGCTTTTGCCATTTTCTTTAGATCTACTATTTACATCCTCTGACATACAAAACCTCCTTATTTTCTATAACATAAAAAATGTTATTGGGTTCAATTTGTATTATGTACATATAAAAAAATATTATTCATTTCAAAATTATTATTTATAAAAATTAAAAAATTTATGCGTATTTTGAATAAAAAAAATAAAAATGATAAAAATAAAAATATAGTTAAAACAAAACTAAAATAATGCACAAAATATTAAACTATATTTAATTAAAAAATGAAATTTTTTTTATGGAAAAATTAGAAAAAAATAAAAATACATATACAAAAACAGATATAGAAGATAGTTATATGAATATAGAAAATATATATTTAAAAGAAAATATGAAAGGAATAATGATATATTAAGAATAAATAATAGATAATAAACAATAAATGATGAGTAATAAATAAAATTACTATTTCATAAATTACTTTATTATTAATATATCATTAAAAAAAGAGTATGTTAATTGTTTTTTAAGAAGTATTGTTTTATACATAATAGTTTTAATAGTTATGAGATTAATGGGAAAAAGAGAAATAGGGCAACTGCAACCTTTTGAGTTAGCAATTGCAATAATGATAGCAGATTTAGCGGCAGTTCCAATGGCAGAAACAGGGATTCCTATAAGTAATGGGATAATACCAATATTAGGATTATTAGTTATGCATTTAATTATATCTTTTTAAACTTAAAAAAGTATGAAAATAAGAGAGAAATTTATGGAAAAAACCAGCAATTTTAATATATAGAGGAAAAATTGAAATGAAAAGGTACTAAAAAAGAAAGATTTACAATTAATGAATTACAAGAAAGACTAAGAAGTAATAATGTAGTTAATTTAGGGATGTAGAATATGCAATTTTGAAACAAGTGGACAAGTAACTGTAATACAAAAACCAGATAAAAGAACAACAATACCAAAGGATTTTAATATTACTCCAGAATATGAAGGAATACCATATGACTTAGTAGTAGATGGAAAAGTAATGAATAAAAATTTAAAAACAATTGGAAAAAACTATAATTGGTTAAAAAACAAGTAAATAAATTTAATATGGAGCCAGAAGAAGCTTTAATTGTTACATTTGATGGCGGAAGCCAAATGTTTTGCCAGAAAAAAGCTTGAAAAATAGAAGAACAAAACCTAAGTAAACTATATTGTGTTAATGAAAGAGTGAGACAAGCTACATTTTGTTAATTAAACAAAAGTAGAGCAAATTATATTAAAAAAACAAAAGCAAAAGAACAAAATGTTCTTATTGAAAACAAAAGGAGGAAAAAAATGTGCAGAAAGAGTTAGTTATTTGCATAATAATTGTTATTACAATTATAGTTGGCAATGTATTAACACATAATAATACAAAAAAATGCTGTAGCAGAAATGAATAAAAAGTTTACAAGATGTTAGTAGTAGCATAAATAATATTAAGAACGTAAATAAAGAGACAAAAGAATTAATTACAAAGAGTAACAAGATTTGGGATAAAGAATATCAAAAACTTGCATATTATATAGAACATGACGAATTAGAGAAGGTCACAGAGGCATTGATAAGAGCTAAGTCAATATAAATGCAGAAGAATATAATACAGCTATTGAAAATATAGATGGATGTATATTCTTACTGCAACATATAGAAGAAAAAGATAAATTTTCATTAAAAAAAAATATTTTCTAATTTTTTTTAAGTTATTAAATTAAAAGAAATTTAAATTAAGTCATTCATTGTATAAAATCCAGCAGGTTTATTTATAATAAACTTTGCCGCTTTTAATGCGCCTTTCGCATAAACTGCTCTAGAATATGCAATATGTTTTACTTCTAAGCTTTCATCATCGCTAAAAAATAGTACACTATGTTCTCCTACAATGTTGCCACCTCTAATAGAAGAAAAGCCAATTTCATTTTTAGAACGTTTTTGCCTGTTTTCATGTCTATTAAAAATGTAGGTATATTTATTGCCAGATTTTCTATTTATACTATCAGCAAGCATCATAGCAGTTCCACTTTGGAGAATCTAATTTACTATTATGATGTGTTTCTACAATTTCTATGTCATCATCTGTAAGTAAAGTTGCTAAGTTTGCAACAGTATTTTTCATAATATTTATATCAAAAGACATATTTGCAGATTGAAAAAAATAGGTATATTTTTACTACATTCATTAATAAGCTTTTGATTATCATTTGAGAATCCTGTAGTTGCAATTACAAATGTCTCGAAGATAACTAATTATGGATATTTTAAAAGCTTTAAAGGGTGTTTGTTACAAATATAAGTGATGATGAAATAACTAAACTTATAAAAATGCAATTAGAAGATGGTAGTAGTTGGAGTATTAATTCAATTAGTGTTAATGGTAGTGATGCTATGGATTATGTTTATAGCTATAAAAGAAAACTAAATTATATGTTATGAAACCAGATGAAGAAACTGTTTTAAATGCTAAGAATAATATGAAGAAAGTTTTGGAAAATAAATAATTTGTGATAATTATTCAATTTAAAAAGGTGCGACAGTGTCGCACCTTTTTAAAAATTTATATTAATTTTGCAGACAGTGTCTGCAATTTTTTGCAGCATAATAGTTCCATGTCAATTTTGCCGACAGTGTCGGCACTTTTAATAACTAATGGCTATATGTTAATTTCACAGGCACTGCCTGAAATTGGTAAAAAAACTAAAAAAGTCCGACACTGTCGGACTTTTTGATCAATATAATTATAGTTGCAACCTATTTTAATTGGATATTCACTTGACCTATAAAAGAAAAATGAATTACCTAGTTCTTTTTAAAAATGCTTCAATGTTCATTAATTATCTTTAATTTTGTTTGTTCATCTAATCTTTCATATTCTTTATTTTTTAATACGCTTCTAAGTTGTCTAACAGAGAGATTATTTTGTTCACAAATAGTAATATAATATTTTATTTCATTGGTATTATTTATTTTAAGCAATTCACAAAAATGACTCCATGTTAATTTGGTCGACAGTGTCGACCATTTTGAAACAACACAAAATAAATAAAATTGTCTAATTCTCCTTAGAGTTCTTTCAGTATATTTTAAATTTATATCATTTTCTAACTTTTCTGAATATTCTTTGATAATACCTTCACCATAATGTTTTCCTGCCTCACTTAGTAGTTTTTCCAACATTATAATAAGGTTGTTAAATCACTTTTG
>VOFC01001510.1_pt1 | contig 22068 bp, 18 predicted proteins | sample 5384161 | NCBI WGS metagenome assembly VOFC01 (sample SAMN12384722, study PRJNA508395) | human gut metagenome | isolation source: healthy gut B | host: Homo sapiens | reverse complement strand
GGCGGGTGGCCGTATCCAGCGAGGTGAGGCAGAAGGTGGACACGGCCAGGATGATGAGGCCGTAAGTGACGCCGCGGGCGCTCTCGCTGCCCAGGCCCACGCAGGCCAGCATCTGCGACAGGCCGTCGGCCAGCACCTGGGTGGGCGTCTGGCTGGTGAAGGCATGGCCGTTCCGGGTGAAGATGTAGCCCACGGCGATGAGCGAGGCGATGCCCAGCGCGCTTTCGATGAGCATGGAGCCAAAGCCCACCAGGCGGGCGTCACGCTCGCTGCTCAACTGTTTGGACGTGGTGCCCGAGGCCACCAGCGAATGGAAGCCCGAGATGGCCCCGCAGGCCACGGTCACGAACAGGGCCGGGAAAAGGTACTGGCCGTTGACCTCGAAGGAGGTGAAGGCGGGCAGCTCGATGACCGGATGCGCGGCCACGATGCCCACCACGGCGGCCAGCATCATGGCGTAGAGCAGGAAGGAGCTGAGGTAGTCGCGGGGCTGGAGCAGGATCCAGACGGGCGTCACCGAAGCCACGAGGATGTACAGGCCCAGCAGCCACATCCAGGTATCGTAGCCCGCATAGACGGGGAAGCGCAGGCCCAGGGCGATGACGCCCACGATGCCCGCCACGCCCAGCAGGGTGGCCCTGCCCAGGGGCATCTCGAAGCGGTAGACCAGCAGGCCGAAGATCACGGCCAGCACGATGAACAGCAGGGAGATGGTGGCCGTGGAGCCGTTGACGTGGTTGTGGACCAGCGCGCCCGAGGCATCGCTCATGAAACCGTTGAAGGTGCCCGCCACGATGGAGGCGAAGGCCCCCACCACCAGCACCAGGGTCAGGAAGGAGAAGATGACGAACAGGCGCTTGGCGCGCAGGCCGATGCTGCCGGCGATGACCTCGCCGATGGAGCGGCCCTTGTTGCGCAGGGAGGCGAACAGGGAGCCGAAGTCATGCACGCCGCCGAAGAAGATGCCGCCGACCACCACCCAGATGAAGCAGGGCAGCCAGCCGAAGACGGCGGCCTGGATGGGGCCGTTGATGGGCCCGGCCCCGGCGATGGACGAAAAATGGTGGCCCAGCACCACCGGAGCTTTGGAGGGCATGTAGTCCACGCCGTCGCGGAACTGGTGGGCAGGCGTGGGACGGGAAGGATCGACGCCCCAGACCTTTTCCAGCCAGGCGCCGTAGACGAAATAGCCCAGCCCCAGCAGGGCCAGGCCGCCAAGGAGCAGATACAGGGAATTCATGATGCACGCTCGCGAGGAAAAAGGGACGGGAACGCCCTGCGCACCAGCGGCAGCAGGGTGGCCCGGGCTGCCTCGTTGCAGACGCAGGCGGCATCGGGGGGGACGGTGTCGCGCCGCGGCGCGGAAGGCAGGATGAGGGCCAGCGCGCGCAGGCGCATCCAGCCGCGCAGGCCCAGCCAGAAACTCTTGCGGACACGGCAGCGCGCCAGGGCGGCGGCCGCGTCCTGATGCCATGTCCGGCACAGGATGATGACGCTCACATACGAGGCCATGTGCTCGTCGTGGGGCCGGATACGGGCCCGCCCCCAGGCCAGGGCCCCGTCACGGATGCGCTCCCAGGCGGCCGCGTCCAGCCGGGGCAGGCAGTGGACCTGCACATATTCGTGCGTCTCCGCCGCCCAGAGCGTGGCCTTGCGGTGCAGCACATAGGCCTCGTCACGACGGTGGAAGGCGCAGAGGGCGCGCAGGCTGCCGGGCCCGTCCTGCCGCTCCACATCGAAGCTCGCGGCGGCCAGGGCCGCCAGCAGGGCATCCGGCCGGACGTCCGGGGCGCTGTCCTCCGCGATGGCGCGGGGCCGGTCCGCGTGGCCGTCCTTTCCTGAGGGGGCATCCTTCTCCATGACAAAAACTCCCGTCTCCCGGGTCCGTCGCCGCCCTGTGCGGACAGGCGGCGTACCGGGGACGCCGGGGAGGGACGTGCCGGACGCGCCTCCCCGCCAACGCTATCAGGCCCTGTCCAGGGGCCAGGGTTCCACCGAAAATTCCAGGCTCCCGGCCATCTCGGCCAGGGCCCGGCGCAGGGCCTCTTCCCGGTGCGGCGAAAAGACCAGCTTGAGCAGGGCCGTGCGCGGCTCCAGCACGGTGAAGTAGGCCGTGTTGTCATAGCCTTCCAGCAAAAAGCGGAACAGGGCCGTATCCTCCGCGGCCAGACGCACCAGCAGCCTGGCGCTGCGGGCCGGAGGCGGCAGGGGCGGCGCGGGCTTGCGCGGTTTGCGCAGGGCCGGGGGCAGGTGGGCCTCCCGCGGCTGGAAGGGGCCGTGCGGCCGGGACTCGTGTGCCATCAGTACCATCCCAGATAACGCATCAGGGGCCACGAAGCCCATGGAAAAGGCTATGGTACCGGAAAAGCTCTTGCTCCACCAGGCCACCAGCAGGGCCGGGAGGGCCGTCATCAGGAAGAGGTTGTGATGCGTGGGCATGAACTCGCCCTGATAGATGAAGACGTCCGGGCCCAGCAGGGCCGCCATGACGGCCACGGGCACGAAGGAGAGCCAGTGGCGCAGCAGGTCGGGCAGGCTCTCGGCATGCAGGTACATGACCGGCCCCACACGGGGGATGACCGTCACCAGCATGCAGCCCACCAGACAAAAGAGCAGTTCCGCGTGCTGCTGTATCCAGATCATGCGGTTTCCTCCTTCTTTTCCGGCAGGGCGCTTTTGTTGCGGTGCAGCAGGGCCACGCCCAGCGAGGCGCCCAGCACCGTGGCCACCACCACGTTCCACTGGCCCATGCCGGCCAGCTTGAGGCTCAGGGAGAGGATGGCCGTCACGATGGCCACCAGCACATGCAGGCGGCTGACGCACTGCGGCACCAGCAGGGCCAGGAACATGGCCGTGAGGGCGTAGTCCAGGCCCAGGGGCTTCACGTCATGGACGAGCCCGCCGCAGAACACGCCGATGACCGTGCCCAGCACCCACGAGGCATGGGCCGTGAGGTTGCAGGTGAAGAGCGTGGCCGTGCAGAGCTTCCAGCCGCGCTGGAAGGCCGTGATGTGCACGCCGAAGGTCTCGTCCGTCATCTCGCAGCCGAACAGGAACCGCTGCCAGCGTTTGAGCGGCGCCAGCGGTTCGGCCATGGCCGCGGACATGAGCAGATGGCGCAGGTTGACCACGAAGACCGCCACGATGACGGACAGGGCCCCCACACCGGCCCCCACAGCCCGGCGCAGACGAACTGCCCGGAACCGGCGAAATGGAACACCGACATGGCCACCACCAGGGCGGGCGGGATATTGCTCTTGACGGCCAGCACACCAAAGGCGAACGCCACCGGCACATAGCCCAGCACGATGGGCAGGGCCCGGCGCACGCCATCCATATAGGGAGATGCCACGGCAGCCTCCTCTCCTGAACAGGTAATGAAAGGGTCTTCCTAGCCCTTTTCCTCCCCCTTTGGCAAGGGCTCCCTGCGGCGCGGGACACACTATCCTCGTCGGCACCGTGGTCGGTGAGGGCGTAAGGGCCCCCTGAACGCGGGACACACTGCGGCCGGCACGCGCCCCCGCGCTCCCCGGCGCTTGCCAAAGCGGGGCTTTTGGGGGAAAATCATCGTTTTCCAACCTTCAGTGCTTTCCCGAGGCCGCATGTCCGCCCTGTCATACTTCGCGCCCCGTGCCCTGCCGCCCGGACTGGCGGCCAAGGCACGTTCCCTGACCTGTCTTTCCCTGCTCTGTTTCGCCCTGGCCGACGTCCGCGACGGTCTGGGGCCTTTTCTGGGCATCTTTTTGCAAAGCCACGGCTGGACACCGGACAGCATAGGCTACGTCATGACCATCGGCGGCCTGGCGGGCATGGCCGTCACCACGCCCCTGGGCGCCCTGGCCGACGCCACCCGCCGCAAGCGCCTGCTGCTGGCCCTGGCCTCGACGGGCATCGTGGCCGCCCTGGCCCTGATCTTCCTCTGCCAGCATCCGTTGCTGGTGGGCTGCGCCCAGATCGTCCAGGCCGTCTGCGCGGCGGCCATGGCCCCGGCCATCAGCGGCCTGACCCTGGGCCTGGCGGGGCAGTCCCACCTGCCCGCCCAGCTGGGACGCAACGAGGCCTGGAACCATGCGGGCAACGGTCTTTCCGCCATGCTGGGCGGGGCCATCGGCTACTGGTACGGCGTGCCCGGCGTCTTCGCGGTCATGTGCTGCATGCTGCTCCTCAGCCTGTACGCCCTGCACGGCATCGCTCCCCGCGACATCGACCATGCCCAGGCCCGGGGCCTCGCCCCCGAGACGGATGACGCCGCGCCCGCGCGGCGCGCGGCCCTCTGGCACGGTCCCGCGGCCCTGCCCGTGCTCTGCGTGGGGCTGGTCATGCTCTTTTTCCATCTGGGCAACGCCCACATGCTGCCCCTGCTGGGCCAGTCCGCCGTGGCCCGCTTCGCCATCAACGGCGCTGCCTATACCGCCGCCACGGTGGTCATCGCCCAGGGCACCATGATCCTCGTGGCCCTCCAGGCCGCCCGCCTGGCCCGCAGGCGCGGCTACGGCATCCTGCTCTGGTGCGCCCTGCTGGCCCTGCCCCTGCGCGGCTGCATCGCGGGCTTCTGGCACAGCCCGTGGAGCATCATCCCCGTCCAGGTGCTGGACGGCGTGGGCGCGGGCATCATGGGCGTGGTCACGCCCGGCCTGGCGGCCCGGCTGCTCAACGGCACCGGCCACGTCAACCTGGGCCTGGGCATCATCATGACCCTGCAGGGCATCGGCGCCTCGTGCAGCGCCTCCTACGGCGGTCTGGCGGCCCATCTGCTGGGCTACGGCCCCGCCTTCCTGGCCCTGGCGGCCGCCCCCTGCGTGGCCCTGGGCATCCTGCTGGCGGCCGTGCGCCGGCTGCCGCGCCTGCATCACGCCCTGCTGCCCGCGGAAGACTGACGGCCCCGCGCCCCGCGACGCACGACGAGAGGAAAAGGCAATGACACCTTCACGGCAAACGTGGTATCCATCCTCTGTTGCCACAGGCCGCGGGCGGTGCTATACAGCCATCCTTCACACGCGCTTGTACAGCGCGCATCATGCATGACAAGGAGGTCCCGCCATGAAAAAAGCTCTTGGTCCCGTCACTCTGGCCTATCCCATGCCGGCCTTTCTGGTGGCCGCCTATGATGAAGAAGGCAAGGCCAACATCATGACCGCCGCCTGGGGCGGCATCTGCTGTTCCAACCCGCCCTGCATCGCCGTTTCCCTGCGGCCCGAACGCTGGACGCACAAGGCCATCGTGGCGCGCAGGGCGTTCACGGTGTGCGTGCCCTCGGCGGCCCAGGCCGCCATGGTGGACTTTGCGGGCATGGTCTCCGGCGCCAGGGGGGACAAGTTCTCGGCCACCGGCCTGACCGCCGTGCGCAGCACGGTGGTGGACGCCCCCTATGTGGACGAATGCCCGCTGGTGCTGGAATGCGAACTGCAGGCCACGCTGGAACTGGGCAGCCATACCCAGTTCGTGGGCCGCATCCTCAACGTGGGCATCGAGACCGACTGCCTCAACGAAAGCGGGCAGCCCGACATGTACCGCATCGACCCCCTGCTCTATGACGGCGGCCAGAAACAGTACTGCCGCGTGGGCGAGCCGCTGGGCAAGGCTTTTTCCCTGGGCCGCCAGTACGGCCTGTAACACCCGAACGTCCGCGCCGTCCTCCGGGACGGCGCTCTCACCTCTACGCTGGAGAACAGACGACAATGAGTGCTTCCAAAGTCTATTTCACCGACATGCGCTGCCCCGTGGGCACCGGCCTGCTGGACAAGCTGAAAAAACTGATCGAAAAGGCCGGCATCGACAGCATCGACATGGACAACAAGTTCGTGGCCATCAAGATCCATTTCGGTGAGCCGGGCAACCTGTCCTTCCTGCGTCCCAACTTCGCCAAGGTGGTGGCCGACAAAGTGACCTCCCTGGGCGGGCGCCCCTTCCTGACCGACTGCAACACCCTGTATGTGGGCCGCCGCAAGCACGCCCTGGAACATCTGGCCGCCGCCCAGGAGAACGGCTTCTCGCCCCTGAGCACCGGCTGCCAGATGACATCATCGCCGACGGCCTCAAGGGCACCGACGAGATGGAAGTGCCCCTGGAAGGCTGCGACCACTTCCAGAGCGCCTTCATCGGCCGCGCCATCATGGATGCCGACATCTTCATCAGCCTGACCCACTTCAAGGGGCACGAGCTGACCGGCTTCGGCGGTGCCATCAAGAAGATCGGCATGGGCTGCGGCAGCCGTGCGGGCAAGATGGCCATGCACAGCATCGGCAAGCCCAGCATCGACCCCGAAAAATGCCGCGGCTGCAAGACCTGTACGCACTATTGCGCCCAGTCGGCCATCAGCATCGGCGACGACCACAAGGCCCGCATCGACCATGACCTGTGCGCCGGCTGCGGCCGCTGCATCGGCGTGTGCAACTTTGACGCCATCAGCAATGCCTTCGACGCCGAGAGCGTCATCCTCAACGAGCGCATGGCCGAATACACCAAGGCCGTCATCCAGGGCCGCCCGCACTTCCATGTGAGCATCGTCAACCAGGTCTCGCCCTACTGCGACTGCCACGCCGAGAACGATGCCGCCGTGGTGCCCGACATCGGCATGTTCGCCAGCTTCGACCCCGTGGCCCTGGACCATGCCTGCATCGACGCGGTCAATGCCGCGCCCGCCATCAGCACCAGCGTGCTGGGCCAGTGCGCCCACGAGCACAACGACCACTTCACCGACATCCACCCCAGCACCAACTGGCGCAGCCAGATCGAGCATGCCCAGAAGATCGGCATCGGCAACATGGACTACGAGCTGGTGACCGTGAAATAGGGGCCTGCCCCCCGCTGTCCGGCGACAGCGCGCGACCAACGGAAAAACGGCGTCTTCCGACGCCGTTTTTTTGCTTATGCCCCCGCGCCTGCCGCGGTAAGGCACCCGGGCGGCAGCGGAAGAGGGCAGCGAAGGTGCGCGCCCTTCTAGCGGTAGAGCAGCTTTTTCCAGAAGAACTTGATGTTGCCGTCGGCGCTGGGCGCGGGCTCCCAGTGCAGGATGGTGTCCGCCATCTTTTCCAGGCCCCGGCAGACGGGGCTTTCCGGCAGGCAGCGGCAGAAGGGCTGCTGGCGCACCACGGCCTCGTGCACGCCGGGGTCACGGGGCAGCACGCCGGCCAGATCCAGCGAGACCCCGCCCAGAAAGTGGTCGCAGACATCCGTGAGCCGCACGAACATCTCGCGGGCGCTCTTCATGTCCCGCGCCATGTTGACGCAGACCTGGAAGCGCTCCACGCCGTGCTGCGTCTTCAGCACCTTGATCAGGGCATAGGCATCCGTCAGGGAGGTGGGCTCCGGGGTCAGGACGACGAGCCGTTCCTGCGCCGCCACGTTGAAATAGAGCACGCTGTCGTTGATGCCCGCGCCCGTGTCCACGATGAGGAAGTCCAGCTCGTCCTCCAGCTCGTCCATGGCGTCCAGCAGTTCCAGCTTCTGCCCCGGATTGAGCGCCAGCATCTCGCTGACCCCCGACGAGGCGGGCAGGATGGAAAAGCCGTATCCCGTGGGCAGCAGGATGTCCCGCAGGGAGGCCCCCTCGTGGAACAGGTGGAAGATGTTCTTTTCGGGATGCAGGCCCAGCAGCACGTCCACGTTGGCCAGTCCCAGGTCGGCGTCCAGAAGCAGCACACGCTTGCCGCGCGCCGCCAGGGTCAGGGCCAGATTGACCGAGATATTGGTCTTGCCCACGCCCCCCTTGCCCGAGGTGACGGAAAATACCAGAGGATAAGTGCTGTTCATGGGTGCTCCAGATGTCAGGTCTTGCCCGGACAGAGTACGATATCTGCCTGTCCCGTCAAGAGCAGGGAGGACACGCCCGCCGGGCAGCGAAGGGAACGCCCGCCCCGGGCCCGGAGCCCGGCACGCGCAGGCGCATCCGCGACAGGGAAGGCAGGGCCTGCCCCGTGCGAAGGCCCTGCGCCCGCATCTTCCGGCCTGCGCCGGATGCCGGGCGTCCATGCGTGACAGGTCCTGTGCTCCCCGGGAGTGGGGAGCGGCGCCCATGCCGGGCCACGGGATGCCCCGGCACCGGCGGGACCCGCCCTAGTTCCCCTCCGTCTTGCAGTTTTCCTGCAGACGGGTGCAGCGCCCGCCGTGGCGGGAGACCGCCAGGGCAGCCATGCTGTCATCGCCCGCGGCGCGGGCATGCCCCCGCGCGAGCTCCTGTGACTGCTCCAGCCGCGCAAGGCGCTCGCCAAGGTCGGCATTTTTTTGCCACAACTGCCTGTTTTCCCGGTTCAGGTCCCGGCGCTCCGCCTCCAGCTGGTCCAGGCGCTCCTGCAGCCAGCGGCAATGGGCCCGCAGGGCTTCGTTCTCCATCTTCTCGTTCTGGCCGGGAACGACCCGGCAGGCCGTTTTTTCATCCGCCGGGGACCTTTCTCCGGCCGGCTCTCCGGGGCCGCCCTCCTGCGGGCCGCCCGCCGCAATGTCTTCAGGGGCCTGCATGGCCCCTGTGCCCGACATCAGCCAGGAGACATTGATCCGGCATTTTTTACAAATGGTTAGGATAACATCAGCATTGGGACAGTTTTCCCCACGTTCGTAACCGCCGAGAGCGCCCTTGCTGATGCCCAGCAGGCCGGCAAAAGCCTCCTGGGACATTCTGCCCCGTACATGACGGATGCGTTCTCCAAGTTTCTGCATATGTTTTCATCCTTACCCACCCCAAAAAAGAATAGAAAATCAGCTGTTAACAAAAAAATAGATATTAAAGAACACTTTCTTGTTTACTCGACCTGAATTCTGTCCTAACAAAAGAGTGTGGGCGATATTTTGTTCCACTTTCCATCATCATGAAGAACATCATAGCCGCCCACATTTGCGAACGCAATGCTGTTATGGGAAGCGTGTCTGCAATATATTGTATTTATTATCATTATTGCAGACATGCCTGTCTCGCGCCCTGACAGCCTGCCTGTACACCTGACGCCCGTTGTTGGCTGGACGTCGCAAATTCGGGAGAGATGCATATGCAACTGACCAAGGGAGCCATCGGTAACCTGATAAACCGCTACAGGGCGGTGCTGAAAAAATGCCACCTGCTCAACGTGTTCGGCTCGCTGGCCGTGGCCGGCATGCTGGTGATGGGGGGTGCTGCGGCCGCGGGGGCGGCTACCTGGACGCAGTCGGATGGCAGCACGGGGGAGTGGAACAATGGCGTTGTGGACAATGATACGGTGCTGAACGGCAGTCGGGACGACCTTCGATAACAACTCTAAGTCAGCAGGAGCTGCCGGTGCCCTCAAGATCATGAATGGCATCAATATCGGCAATAACGTCACCTTTAAGAACAACAAAGCCGAGGCCCCTGCTTGGGGAGGCGGCGCCCTCTACATCAAGCTCGTCAAACCTAGCGACGCAGTGAATTCCGCGACCCCGTCGGCTAATCAGACGGTCACCATCGATACCAATGCTGTTTTTACCGGGAACGAAGCCAATAGCTTGGGCGGCGCCATCGCGCTTGAGTACGGTCAGTTGACTATAGCGGAAGGAGCGCGGTTCGAGAACAACAAGGCTGACACTGGCGGTGCCATCGCCATGTGGCATGATGGCGATACCAATGGCGAAACATCCGGGAGTCAGCTCAACATCTCGAAAGCCGACTTCAGCGGCAATGAAGCAAGCCTCTATGGTGGGGCGCTCTTCCTCGCCGACACGGCGGGCGGAGAGGTTACCATCACGGACAGTACCTTCACCGGCAACAAATCCGAACTATTGGGCGGTGCCATCTTTAACGCCGGCACGTTGACCATCACCGGCGACAATACCTTCACCGGCAATACCGCCGCCGGAGAAGCCAACGACATCTACAACCTCGGCACCATCACCGTCGCCGACGGCACCACCAGTCTTGGTGGCGGCCTTACGCTGGCCGACGGTACGGTGACCGTCACCGACAGCGGTACTCTGGATGGCACGGTGACGTGGGAGAGCGGCAGTGGCGAGGCCAGCAAGGGCCTGATCGTCATTGAGAGCGACGGTTCTACTGCCAGCGTCACCCTCAACGGGGGAATGGACACCGGCGAAAATGCCTCCGCCAGTGTGGACAGCGTGTCTGCACAGGATCTGAACGTTACTCTGGAAGGCATCAAGGCCAGCAATAACGTCCTTGCAACATCTGATACTGGAGCCTACAAAAATACCGGGATTGTGAAGTTTGGCTCGACAGTGGGCAATGGAGACACTCCTGTAAACCTGACTGTTACGCAGTCAGAGTTTACGAATAACACGTTGACTGTCACTGCTACCAATGGAACTAATACAACTTCTGGTGGTGCTGCAATCTCTTTTGACCCAAACGAAAGTACAACAAATTCAAATCTCATCATATCCGAAAGCACATTTGAGAAATTTAAAACAACTAATGTTACTGCCGGAGGATCTTATGGCGGTGCCATCGGTGTACAAGATAATACTGCGGTAGAATTGACCGATGTTATCTTGAATGGCAATACAGCTAAAAGCAATAATAATGCCCAAGGTGGTGGATACTACCAGGCTAATCGGGTTACCGGGACACTTAGCGCTCAGCATGTGACGGCGACTAACAACACGGCTGATGGTGCGCTCGCTCAGGGTGGCGGCATGGCTCTGTTTGGCGTTGAAGCCAGCATAGCGGATTCCACATTTACGGAGAATCTGGCCACGGGTACGACTGCCCAGGGTGGCGCCATCTATAACGAAGGTACGCTGACCGTTGAAGGCAGTACCTTCACCGGCAACAAGGCCGAAGGAGCCAGCGGCCAGGGCGGCGCCATCGCCAATGCCGGTACGCTGACCGTAGATGGTGGCACCTTCACCCAAAACAGCGCCACCCTTTATGGCGGTGCCATTGGCAATGCCGGTACGCTGACTGTCGCAGGAATCAACGATTTCTCGCAGAACAGTGCCCAACAGGGTGGAGCCATTATCAATATCCAAGATCTGACCTTCGATGGCATCGGCAATTTCTCTGCCAATACAGCTACGGCAAACGACAAAGCCAGGGGCGGCGCCATCTACAATGCCTCTTATGATGCGCTCCAAGCTGATCTCGCCTTCAAAGAAGACAGTATCTTCAAGGATAATAAGGCCGAAGCTACTGGAGACAGCGGTAGCGCCAAGGGCGGTGCCATTTTCAACTATAATGGTGGCAAGATTTCTTTCGAGAAGCAGGCCACTTTCATCGGGAACACGGCTTCCGCCGCCGATGAAGCTGCGGGTGGTGCCATCTATAATGCCAGAAACAGCGCCCTGACCTTCAATGGTGCTCTGTTTGAAAACAACCGCGCCAATGGAGACAACGGCCAGGGTGGTGCCATCTATAACGCCGGTACGTTGACCCTTAAGGGCGATAACCTGTTCACCGGCAACAATGCTGCCGAAGGCAAGGACATCTATAATACGGGCACGCTTGACTTTGCCGGCACCAACACCCAGATGGACGGCGGCATGGTGATGGCCGACGGCACGATGACCGTCGCCAACAGCCAGGTCAACATGGCCGAACTGGATGCCCGGGACGGCAAGATCACCGTCACCGGTTCCGAACTGAGCGTCAGCAAGCTTACGGGGAACACCCTGGGCAGCTCCCTGACCGTGGGTACGGACGGTATCGTCAACATCGGCAACCTGGATACCACCAAGCTGGGCGAAGCCATGAACGACGCCGGCATGGGTTCCGGCTCCGCTGTCCTGGCTCTGAACACCACCATGACCCTAGACAATAATGCCAGGCTCGTGGTGGGCACAGATGCCTCCGAGAATGGGGCTACTGCCGTCTTTGGTGAGAATTCCCTGCTGGTGGTGGACGCCGAAGGCGTGGCGGACAAGCGGGCTATCCATGCCGATGGTCAAGACTCCAAGACCGCCTTCATCCACAGCGGTGCCCAACTGCGCATCATCAATGCCGTGGCCGACGAATATGTCACCATCCTCAACGGTTTCGATACTATCCAGGATGAAGATCGTGTACTGGGAGTCGGCTGGACCAACAAGGATGGCGTGGAAAACCTCGACTACATGCTGTCCAGCTATGCCATGATCACGGATGAAAAGGATGTCGTCGTGGTCAGCGAGCTCAACGATCCCACGGCAGCCCTGCCCGGTATCGATCCCGATCTGGCTCCCGTGCTGAACGAAGTCTGGGCCAACAAACTCAATGACGTGGATTCCCCCGATATGGGCGTGCGCTTCCTGTCGCGTGCCGCCCGCGCCGACTATATCAACGGCGATGCGGCCAAGAGTGCCGCCACCATCGAAAGCGCGGCCCGTATCGCTTTTGCCGGTGCCGTGCCGCAGATGACCAGGATGGCTTCCGACGCGGCCACCAATGCCGTGGTCAACCGTCTGGGCTTCGCCAACCCGGCCGACGGCGCGCAGGCCATGAACGCCGAAGGCAAGATCGTGGACCGCAACACCACCGGCTTCGCCCTGTGGATCGCGCCCCTGTGGCAGAACCAGCACGGCTGGGGCATGGAAGCCGGCAATCTCGATTACGGCTTCAACGGCAATCTGGGCGGCGTCTCGCTGGGTGCCGACTACACCTTCGAAAACGCCATCCGCGCCGGTATCACCTTCAACATCGGCGGCGGCTATGCCGAATCCAGCGGCGGCGACCTCAACAGCACCGAGAACCGCATGACCTTCTGGGGCCTGGGCGCCTACGCCGGCTGGAACTACGAGAACTTCGGCCTCATGGCCGACGTGTCCTACACCAGCACCTGGAACGATCTGGAACAGGATCTTGATCCCGGCATGGGCATGGGCGACCTGGAAGCCGACGTGCAGGCCACGGCCATCAGTGCCGGCCTGCGTGCCGAATACAAGCTGGAGACCAGCGTGCTGGACATCATCCCGCATATCGGCGTGCGCTACATGAGCCTCAATACCTGGGGCTATGATGTGGACGCCAACGGCGGCACGGTGCTGGAAGGCGACGGTTTCCATCAGGACATCTGGACCTTCCCCATCGGTGTGACCTTCAGCAAGGACTTCACCCTGGACAGCGGCTGGTTCTTCAAGCCCAGCGTGGACTTCAGCGTGATCCCGGCCGCGGGCGACATCAAGGCCAAGCATGATGTGCAGTTCACCGGCGCCCCGGCCGTGGCCGAAATGGAGACCCAGATGATGGATTACCTCACCTGGCAGGGCGGTGTCGGCATCCAGATGGGCAACGACAACCTGAGCTTCGGCGTCAACTACACCCTGCAGGCCGGCCAGAACACCACCGGCCACGGTGTGTTCGGCAGCTTCCGTTACGAGTTCTAACCATCAAACCTGCGCGGCGGCCGTCGAGAGTCGCGGCCGCCGTGTTTTGCCAGGGCCGGTCTCCGCACCTTCCGGGAGGCCGGCCCTGCCCATACCAATCGGCCCCGGACGTACCGTGGAGGACGCGCGCATGACATCCATCAACATCCTCATCGGCACCCACCTGACCATGATCCTCTGCCTGCTCCCGCAGCCTGGCGACTAACCCCAACCCTTCAAGGAAAAAATCCATGCGCCACCTTTCCCGTTTCCTGTCCGGTCTTGCCCTCATGCTGGCCCTGCCCCTGTCCGGCTGCCTGGATACAGGCCCCGATGTGGTCTGCGTGGACGTGGAACGCGTCCTCAGCCAGTCCAGGGCCGCACAACAGGCCAACGAGCACCTGGGCAAGGTCCAGGCCATCCTGCAGAACGGCCTGGCCGCCTATCAGGAAGAACTGAAGAAAAGTCCTGAGGAAAAACGCCAGCAGGAGCTGCGTCAGGGCCTGGCCCTGCTGCAGCGCCAGATGGCCCTGGAACAGGCCGCCGCCCGTGACGTGGTCAGCAGGCACATGCTGGCCCAGATCGACGCCTGGCGCGCCGACAAGGGCGACGTGGCCGTCATGGCCCGCCAGAACGTCCTTGCCGCCCCCGCGTCCATGGACATCACCGCCGAGATCATCAGCCGCATGGATGCGGGCAGCGTGCAATTCGCCGAACTGCCCAAGGTCAGCATCCGCACCCACGCTGACGATCCCGGGGAGAAGGCTCCGGCGGAAAAGGAAAAGCCCGCCAAAGCCCCGAACAAAAAATAGGAGAAGACCATGCCCGCCCTGAAAAAGACGCCCGCCAACAGCCGCGCCCCGGAACAGCAGCCTGAACAGCAGCCGGAACAGCCGCAGATGCGCGTGGCCATGCTGCCCGCCCCTGCGCTGGAGACCATCTACGCCAATGCCTTCCAGACCACCTTTGCCCGCGGGGAGATCCTGCTCACGGCCTGCGTGAGCCGCCAGGAAAACGACCAGCAGGGCCCGGTGCTGGCCGTGCAGCCGCAAAAAGCCGTCGGCATGAGCCCCGAAAGCGCCAAGCGCCTGGCCGCCGCCCTGGTGCAGGCCATCCAGCAGTACGAGGCCCGGTACGGCGAGATCAGCCTGTAGCCCGTGCGGGGGCGGGGCTGCGAGGCCCCGTCCCGCCCCAAGTGTGCCGCAATGGCTGAAAACGACATTATCCTGCGGACTGCCCGCAATATCGCCAGACAGCGCCGTCAGCTGAAGATCACGCAAAAGGAGATGGCCCGTCTTCTGTCGCTGACGACCGAGACCGTCTGCCGTCTGGAGAAAGGGCGGCATGATTTTTCCCTGCGCCGCCTCCAGCAGTTTGCCGATATCTTCGGCTGTCGGGTCATCGATCTGCTACGCTGACTTCCGCCCTGCCCTTCACGTCCTGCCCGGCATCCTGACGGCAGCAGCGCCCCGGGCGCTCCTCCGGCCGGGCACCACATCCCCGCCGCCTGACCGCTCCCGCCCCTGCCGTGGCGGCGTCTTTCCCACCGCCCCGGCCACGCCAGCGGGGTGTAAGCGGCATGCCGGGGGCAGAAGGGGCCCTTCCCGGCCCCCGGCGGCCCGTTTTCTCACAGCCGCTCCCCGCCCTGTCCCGGTTTTCCCGGCCGTTTTGTATTGCCGCTCCAGGGCGCGCATGCTACACTTCCGCGCACGCAGTCCAGCGCGACCGGGAAGATCACGCGCCGGCGGGGGATGCCGGCAAGCCGTATGCGGTGCTGCGCCTTCCAGACCTTCAAGACAGGAGCATGTTCATGGATCCGTTTGACGCGGGCTGGCTCTCTCTGCTGCCGCCCATCATCGCCATCACCCTGGCCCTGATCACCAAGGAAGTCATTTCCTCCCTCTTCCTCGGCATTCTCAGCGGCACCGTCATCTATTGCCTGGGCATGGGCACGGGCGACATGATCATCAAGCCCGTGGAGATCGCCTTCACCACCATGGTGAACAAGGTCGATTTCAACATCATCATCTTCTGTACCCTGCTGGGCGCGCTGGTGTTCACCATCTCCCGCGCCGGCGGGACACGCGCCTACGGCAACTGGGCCACCAAGCGCATCAAGAGCAAGCGCGTGGCCATGCTCTCCACCGGCGGCCTGGGGGCCTTCATCTTCATCGACGACTATTTCAACTGCCTCACCGTGGGCACGGTCATGCGCCCGGTGACGGACCGCTACAAGATCTCCCGCGCCAAGCTGGCCTATATCATCGACGCCACCGCCGCCCCCATCTGCATCATCGCGCCCATCTCCAGCTGGGCCGCCGCCGTGGGCAGCAACCTGAAAGCCACCGGCGCCTTTGAAAGCGACTTTGCCGCCTTCGTGGCCACCATCCCCTACAACTTCTACGCCCTGTTCTCCCTTATCATGGTGGTCATGGTCTGCCTGGCCGACTTCGACTTCGGCCCCATGCGCAAGGCCGAACTGCGCGCCCAGCAGGGCGAACTGGGCAATGTGGATGCCGAACAGGCCGAGATGGGCGCCAGCGCCAAGGGCCACCTGATGGACATGCTCGTGCCCATCGGCAGCCTGATCGTCTTCGCCGTCCTGGCCCTGCTCTACAGCGGCGGCTACTGGGGCAGCGATCCCGCCTACCACACCCTGGCCGCCGCCTTCGGCAACTGCAGCGCCTCCAAGGCGCTTGTCTGGGCCTCCTTCGGCGCCCTGACCGTGGCCTTTTTCATGTTCGTGCCCAGGGGCCTCATGAGCCTCAAGTCCTTCATGGACTGCGCCGGTGAAGGCATGAAGGCCATGATGCCCGCCAACACCATCCTGGTGCTGGCCTGGGCCATCAGCGGCGTGTGCCGCGACCTTTTGCAGACCCCGCTCTTCGTCAAGACCCTGGTGGCCGACGGCGGCATCTCCGGCGGCCTGCTGCCCGCCATCATCTTCGTGGTGGCCGGCTTCCTGAGCTTCTCCACCGGTACCGCCTGGGGCACCTTTCGGCATCCTGATCCCCATCGTGGTGCCCGTGGCCCAGGCCGTGGATCCCAACCTGGTGCTGATCTGCCTGTCCGCCACCCTGGCCGGCAGCGTCTTCGGCGACCACTGCTCGCCCATCTCCGACACCACCATCCTCTCCAGTGCCGGCGCGGGCTGCGCCCATCTGGAACACGTCTCCACCCAGATGCTCTATGCCTGTGTGGTGGCGGCCAGCAGCGCGGTGGGCTACATGGTCTCCGGCCTCATGCACGGCAGCCTGCTGCCCGGCTTCGCCTCCGGCCTGGTCTTCATGGTGGTGACCATGCTGGTGCTGCGCCGGCGCAACACGCAGAAGGACGGGGCCCAGGCCTAGCCCGGGCTTTCCCCGCAACGCCAAAAGGCGCTCCCCCCGGGGAGCGCCTTTTTTTGTGCCGTGCGGCCGGACCGCCGCCGCGGGTGACACGGGATCAGGAGGCCGGGCCACCCTCCCCGGCGTTCCCTTGCCGCCCTGGAGCTTGCGGAAAATGGTGCTGCGGTTGACCTGGAACAGCTCCGAGACCCGGCGCACGGAGCCGTGCACCTCGATGGCCCGGCGCAAAAAATCCCGCTCCATGTCGGCGATGATCTCGCGCAGGGGCCGGGCCTGCGTGAGCACGGCATCCAGATGGCCGCCGCTCTCGTCGTGCAGGCCGCTGATGCTGGACGGCAGGTCGCGGGGCGAGATGCGGGGGCCCTGCCGGGTGATGACCAGGCTGTGGACCAGGTTCTGCAGTTCGCGCACGTTGCCCGGCCAGCGGTACCGGGCCAGCATGTCCAGGGTGATGTCCATGAAGGCCAGCTTTTTGCGGTACTTGGTGGTGTACTGGCGCAAAAAGAGCTCCGCCAGCACGCGCACGTCCTCGGGCCGCTCGCGCAGGGGCGGGATGCGCACGGTGCCCACGTTGAGGCGGTAGAACAGGTCGCGGCGGAAGGTGCCGGCCTCCACGCATTCCTCAAGATCGCGGTTGGTGGCGGCTATGATGCGCACATCCACCTTGCGGGGCTGGGAGCTGCCCACGCGCACGATCTCGTTGTCCTGCAGCACGCGCAGCAGGCGGGTCTGCATGGAAAGGGGCAGCTCGCCCACTTCGTCAAGAAAGATGGTGCTGCCGTCGGCGATCTCGAAATAGCCGGGCTTGCCCTTGCTGGACGCGCCGGTGAAGGCCCCGGGCACATAGCCGAAGATCTCCGATTCCGTCAGGGTCTCGGAGATGCCGCCGCAGTCCACCTTGAGCAGGATCTTGTCCTTGCGGCGGCTCCAGCGGTGGGTCAGGCGGGCGAACACGTCCTTGCCCACGCCGGTCTCGCCCATGATGAGCACCGTGGCATCGGTGCTGGCGTAACGCTTGAGCTCCAGGGCCACCGACTGCATGGCGCTGCTGGCAAAGACGGGTTCCAGGTCCCGCCCCTGGGACTGGGCCACGAAGGCCAGCTTGTCGTTGATCTCCTTGATGAGCCTGCGCTGTTCGCCGGTCTGCTCGTTGAGCTCGGCCAGGCGGGTCTCGTCCCGCACGAAGGTGACCACCAGGCAGACCCGGCCCTTGTCGTCAAAGACGGGCGCGCCCGAAATGACCACGTTCTTGCCGTCCTTGAGCTTCTGCATATAGGTGGCCGGCTTGCCCGTGCGCACCACCTCGGGGTTCAGGGCCAGGTCGAAAAAGGCCCTCGCTGACCAGGTCGCGCACATTCTTGCCCCGCAGCTCCCGCGCGGGCACCCCCACCAGATCGGCATACATCTGGTTCACATACAGGGTGGTGCCCACGGCGTCGGAAATGAAGACGCCGTCGGAAATGGTGTCGAGGATGGACGTGAAGAATTTGTGCCAGTTGACCATAGCCGCTGCTTGGAAAGGCAGAAAAAGACAAAAAAGGGCCCGCCCCGGAAGACGGACCCTTGCGCGTGCGCGAAAGCCCGGCCTAACGGGGGATGATGACCCGATCCCCCAGGGTGGCGGCAGCGATCTTCTGCAGGGCGGCAAACTTTTTGTCGTCCAGCGTCACGTCACCCATGGGGGGACACGGTCCAGGAAGGTGTACTTCTGTGTGCCCAGACGGTGATAGGGCAGCATCTCGTACTTCACATGCCCGAAGGGCTTGAGGAAGTCACAGATGGCCTTGATGTCCGGGCCATGATTGTTGAACCCGGGGATGACGGGCGTACGGGCCGTGACGGGCAGGCCGGGGAACTCCGTCACCAGGGTCTGGAAATTCTTCAGGATGAGGTCGTTGGGCATGCCGGTATGCTTTTTGTGCACCTCGGGATCCATATGCTTGATGTCGAACAGCACATGGTTGAGGTACCGGGCCGCCTCGCGCACCACATCGGTGGGGACGAGACCACAGGTCTCGATGCACGTCTTCACACGGCGTTCACGGGCCAGGCGCAGCAGGTTGAGGGCAAATTCGCTCTGCAGCAGGGGCTCGCCGCCGGAGATGGTCATGCCGCCACCGGAGCGAGCATAAAACATGGCATCTTCCTGCGCAACCTTGAGGGCCTCGGCCACGGTATAGGGCTTGCCGTAGACGATGATGCCCTGGGCCGGACAGGCTTCGGCACAGGGCATGTCCTTGCAGCCCGCGCATTTGCCGCGGTCGATGGCCACGAAGCCGTCCTCGCGGCGGGACAGGGCCCCGTTGGGACAGGCCTTGAAGCAGCGGGTGCATTTGTCCGTCCCCAGGCAGCGGCCCTGGTTGTAGGCCAGCTCCGGCTCCCGGTTCTGGGATTCCGGATTGCTGCACCAGCGGCAGCGCAGACCGCAGCCCTTGGTGAAGACGATGGTACGGATGCCGGGACCATCATGCACGGAATATTTCTGGATATTGAAAACGAGGCCGCGCGCGTTGTTGTTTTCGATCACGGGGTCACCGCCGGAGAAGTTGAGGGTTGGCAGGGAAGGCGCGGGAAAACGCCAAGGCCTCCGGCCTCCCCGCAGGGCAGCCGGAGGCGGTACAGAGGCCGGCGGCGGCACAGGGCCGCCGCCGGCAACCGGGACTGATGGTATCGTGTTCGGTACGGGCGATGAGGTCGTTCTGCAGGTCGGGGGACAGGTCCACGAAGTAGGCGCTGTACCCGGCGATGCGCACGATGAGGTTGCGATACTTCTGGGGATCCTTCTGGGCGGCCAGCAGGGTGCTCTTGTTCACCACGTTGAACTGCACATGCCACAGCTTCAGGTCGCAGAAGGTGCGGATGAAGGACACGAGCTTTTCGGTGCCCTGCTCGCCTTCCACGCACTTGGGCGTGAACTTGATGTTCAGCATGCGGGCGAAGCGGTCGCGCATGCCCATGTTCTTGGTGTTGTAGTTGGACAGCAGGACGGCGGTAGGCCCGTTGACGTCGGCGCCGTGGGAAGCGGAGGAACCGTCGGACAGCGGGAACCAGTCCACGCGGCCGTTGGGGGTGGCGGACACCACCTTGCCGAAGGGCACATGGGAGGTGAAGGGCACATAGCGCACGTTGTAGAACATGCCCAGGTCCTTCTGGCTGTACTTGGCGGCGAACTCCACGGAAAGGCGGTCGATCTCGTGGCCGATGCTGTCGGCATAGGGGTCGTTGTTGCCGTAGCAGGGAGCGGACTTCAGCAGGGCCTTCACGTCCTCGTAGCCTTCGAAGTTGGCGTCGATGGCCTTGATGACTTCGTCCATGGTCAGCTTCTTGTCTTCAAACACCAGCTTCTTGATGGCGGACAGGGAGTCCACCACGGTGCCCAGGCCCATGTATTCGAAGTAACCGAAGTCGATGCCTTCGGGGATGTGGGTCTGGTGCAGGTCGATGCAGTGCTTCATGCACAGGTCGTGCATGGCGGAGCCCATGGGCTGGGCGAAGTGCCGGGCACGCAGGTTGTTGACGATGTACTGCTGGGTGAAGGCGGTGCGCAGGAACAGCATGTGCTGCTTCACATAGGCGTTCCAGAATTCGTCCCAGGTCTTGAAGTCACGGGGATCGCCGGTCTCTTCGCCCAGCACGATGTCGCCGTACTTCTTCATGCGGCCGTTGCGCAGCACCATTTCCACGGCGGCGGCGAAGTTGATGTAGGCACCGCCGGAGGTGAAGGTGTCGCGGTTGGGCATGCGGGCCTCGGTGCAGCCGGACACGGCGTAATCCAGGGCTTCTTCAAAGGAGGCCCCCTTGGACACGTACAGGGGCACGACTTCCTCGTCGTTGATCAGTTTGGGGAAGCCGGAGCCGTCCTTGATGGTCTCGGCCACGTCCCACAGGTAGCTTTCGGGCGAGCGGCTGTGGATGCGGGCGGCCAGGTCGGGGTAGTGCAGCGGGAATTCGCGCTTGGACTTCAGGATCAGATGGGTCAGTTCGTTGGTGGCGTCGCGGCCGTCGGGGGTCTGGCCACCCACGGTCACGGCTTCCCAGTGGGCGTACCCTTCGTTGAAGGCGCCGCCGCAGGGGGAGATGTACATGTCGATGAATTCGGCCATGCCCACCCACATGCATTCCAGCAGCTCGATGGCCTTCTTGTTGTCCAGGCTGCCGTTCTCGATGTCCTGCTGGTAGTAGGGGTACAGATACTGGTCCATGCGGCCGTTGGAGATGGTGGTGCCGGTCTTCTGCTCGATACGGGAGAACATCTGCACGAACCACTGGCTCTGGCAGGCTTCCCAGAAGTCGCGGGCGGGCTCGCCGGGCACGCGTTCGGCATTGGCGGCCATGCGCAGCAGCTCGGCCTTGCGGACGGGATCATCGGTCTTTTCGGCCACCTTGCGGGCTTCGTCGGCATGGCGCCTGGCCCACAGCACGATGGCGTCGCACACGATCACCACGGCATCCAGGAAGGGCTTCTTCTCGCACATGTCCGTGGCGCTGGCGGGATCGAGGGCGGCCAGCTTTTCCTCAGCCTCGCGCTTGATGTCGTTGAAGCCGCGCTTCAGGATCTTGCCGTAATCATGCACCCACTGGATGGAGGAACGGAACGAGGAGGTCTCGTTGACGATGAAGCGGGAGATCAGGCCCTTGGGATCGTCGTAGGTCAGCTTGTGGATCTCGGGCGGCAGGGCGGCGGCCAGGGCTTCGTGGTAGGTCTTGCCCTTCCAGTAGGGGGCGATCTCCTCGATGACGCGCTTGGCGTCCTCAGCGGTGATGGTGGCAGGCGAGGTGGCGCGGGTGGGCAGGTCCTTCACGGCCATGTCCAGGAAGTCGCCGTCCAGTTCGGGGTACAGGATGCCGTAACGGCCGTCGCAGCCGGCGCGGCCCAGCAGCAGCTGGTCATCCTGCACATACACGGTGATGTTCCGGGCGATGTGCATCAGGGCCTTGGCCCAGCGCAGCACCAGGGGCTGCCCTTCGGTCTCCTGCATGGACTGGGTGAAGTACAGGGCGCGTTCGATGTCGATACGGGGCTTCATGCCGTCGAAGCGTTCCAGCATGCGGAACACGCGCTCATGGGTGGCGCGGAAGCGGTCGACCTTGCCTTCGATCTTGTCGAGCAGGCGCTGTTCCTGGGGGGATCTGCATTCGCAAACAGTCTGGGACATATCCGTTCTCCTCTTGAAGGGTGTTTGACTATGTCGCGACGAATCGCTTGCGAAATAAATAGCAATGCCTGTGCCAATTCAATAACACACCGTATTTAAAAGATATTTTTTCACCATCCCCCACAAACATCCCCGGATGATGCATTTTTGCGCCTAAAAATTTTTTTCACAGCTTTTCCGGGGGCCGAAGATTCCAAAATGCATCATCGGCGGCATGGCCGGTCGCATCCCCAAGGCCTTCTTCCGTCCGCAGGCACCCGTGTGGCCGACATATCGAAACTCCCCTCCTGAATTTTTCAGCCCCCCAAATGATGCACTTTTGCAGC
>VOFC01006404.1_pt1 | contig 22069 bp, 37 predicted proteins | sample 5384161 | NCBI WGS metagenome assembly VOFC01 (sample SAMN12384722, study PRJNA508395) | human gut metagenome | isolation source: healthy gut B | host: Homo sapiens | reverse complement strand
CACATTCCTCTGGGGTGATTTTCTGCTCCATACATTCGTTTCGAATTTCAGTCAAAATACTGTCTAACTGTAAATCCCGAAAAGCTTTTTACAGAAACTTTTTCATTGTATGCTTCCCATTTTTCTGCTGTGTCGTCATCATTTTCCAATTGATACGCAACAAGCTGCCGTGTGTTTTCTTTGTTCAGCATACTGCCATAGGTAAAGAAATTTCTGTAGTAAGAATCACTGTTTGCATCTTCGAACTCAAATTGTTTCTGACCAATGCAGAATTTGATAAATTCCCATGCAAGCGCTTTATCTTTGCAGCCTGAACTCATGGAAAAGTCCTCACCAATTCTCCAGAAAGGAATTTTTCCATCCGTTGATTTCAACAGGATCGGTTTTGTTGCCGTATCGGTTTCTTCAAACATTCCGCTCGGAGAACCTTCGAGTAAATTTGTGAATGTATTCAGCAGGACACTCTTTCCGGAAAAGCTTTTAATATCCGTGAATGCATGGGTCGCATAGGATGATTGATATTGATACAGTTCCTGCATTTTTCTCAGAAAATCCACATAATTTTCTGAATCAAAATTTACTTCTTCCTTCTTCAAATAAGCTCTGTCCTCTGTTATCGGCAGAAACACGTAAATATTGTTTTGTACATCAATCGTAAAATCATCATCTGCAATTGGCTTGGCCTGCTGATATAACTCATATAAATCATTGATATCCATTTCGTCCGGGACTTCATAATTCAGTTCATCCGTTATGTTTCTATTCAACCGAAGCATAACATAATAAAAACCTTCCGGAATTTGATACAGTTTTCCATCGACTTCTGCTGCTCGCAGGATATTATCGTAATAATCATCTCTGTTAAAATTAGGATCTGCATCAATATACTGATTTAAGTCCTCGAAATAGCCGCTGCCTTTCGTCTTAATTTCCGATGGTAAATACGTTGCATCATAAATATCCGCCCGTTGATCCGATGCAAGTTCTGTAAGCAAGGTATTTAAGCCTTCATTATACTGTTCATCCGTAACATCATTGTCAAAAACAACCTTTGTTTCAATTTTTACGCCTGGATGCTCCTTCATAAATAAATCAATCATATGCTGGGTCTGCGGCTCAATAAATAAGGTTCCATATGTAAGCGTTCCTTCCAAATCAGCTCCCTCTTCATAGACAGAAATATCATTTCTCACATCTTTTTTCATCTTGGGACCCACTTTGTGTGCTTCCACAGGCGCCAATCGCTGCTGCACATAGCATTCCAATTACCACGCAGGATACCTTTTTACCATATTTTCCGAGTTTTTTCATAGGCACTTTTCCTTTCAATTTTTCTCACCGCTTATATTTCTATATTTTATTATATACCCTCCGTTTCATTTGACAATATGCTTATTTTTACTATATTTTCAGAATTATTTTTATTAGTTTTGCACATAAAATGCCCTGACACTTTTTCCTTTTTGAAAAATAGCATCCGGGCATATCTCCTAATATTATCAAATCACTTTATTTCACTCTCTGATAATTTTATCTTCTAAACTCTTTTCCTTCTTTCTCCTGTATCATCCCTAACATTTTTTCAAAAGACTGTTCAAATCCCTCAGTATCCGCCTTTTTTTTCGCTTCTTTGTCCTTCTGACACGATGATGCGGGTATTTTTTCACTTCGTTGTTTAAATAACGCTCCATGAGCATCTAATCGATATTCTTATTCGTGTACCATTTACCAGAATGATGAATCGCATAAGAACCTTTTCCCAATGCCATTGCTGCAACACCATAGTCCTGTGATACGACAATATCTCCTTTATGACAGACACGGATCAGTTCATAATCCACAGCATCTGCTCCATCACCAACCACGACTATTTCGCTATAATCCGATATCAAATATCAAATCATGATTGGTATCGCACAACAACGTTACCGGAACACTGTGCTCTTTTGCAACTTTTTCAACCATACCAACTACCGGACAGGCATCTGCATCGACCAATATTTGCATTCTTCTGTTTCTCCTACTTTATGATTACCCAATTCGATTTTCTGTTTGTTCCATTTTGTACCAACACACCATTTTGCTGTAAAGAAAACAAATATTCGTGAAACAGTTCTTTTGGACACACCGATCTGTTCCGCATATACCTGGGTTGCAAATGGGTTCTTTTCTATAGCCTGTAACAGTTTTTCTATCTGAACCTGTTCCTTCGTTCGTGATATTTTAACGCCATCAATGCCATTTTTTATATCATTAACGCCATTTTTTGTTTTCTTGGCGTTGATTCTGGCGTTATTTGTATCGTTTTGTCCTCGATAGATATTGATACGCAAGTCAACTTCTCCACCAATAAACTCCGGTTCCATTTGCAAAGGCAACCACAGACTTCATATATTTGATGCTCTTTTTCCGGCAGGTTCTCTTTGAATTCTACGTTTTTGGATTCTCCTGCAAGAATTTCTTCTATGGTCATAAATACACCTCGCTATCCGTGTTTATTTTAATAAATCAATGCTTAAAGTTCTCTTTATATCTGTTACCTTAACATATAATTCTCATTCAAGCAATGCAGTACTTTTTTAAAAATCGTAATTCATTTTTTCAAGTCTGTCAATTCTATTATTTTCCTTTTCTCGCGCATGATCAGATTCAATCATAGGGCGAAAAGTACAGAATCTATTAGTCCCTTACCAACTCAAAACATCCTTAAGCATTTGTTTTACCGCTTCAAAAGTTAACCTGCTGGATATTTTTTTTATATTGTGAACAGAAATCTTTGTTATAAGGAGCCACCGTTTTTAAATAGTGCATATGCACTATTTTCTTACCGAAGATGACGATCTTAATGACGATGAATTGGAAGAAGGCTTTTACATTGACTTCTTTTAATCTATCGTCTGTTTGCCATGCCCGCCTTTGTGCGGGCTCTTTTTTTATCAAGAGTTCGACGGAAGTCGAACTTTCCTATTGTACAAAAAAGAGGCACATCAAGTATCTCTACTTCATGTGCCTGCAGCACTTTGAAACGGTCTCTTTTACGTTCTTAACAGTGCGAATAAAGATAAAGTTTGACAAAATTTCGAATTTTTCCTTTCTTTTTTTGACCAAAATTCATGCGGTTTTAAACGGTCTGAAACGGTCTAAAGCGGCATTTTTGCCCTGTTTTTTCCATCAAAAATTTACAAAAAAACCGCTAAAACACTGGATTTTAGCGGTTTTTCAGGTATGGACCTGAGGGGAATCGAACCCCTGTCCGAAAGCCTATTCATTCAGGCATCTCCCATTACAGTCATTCTATTGAGGATTCCCCCGTCGGCACGCCGGATGACAGGCTTGCCGCTTCGGTAGCTTCATAAAATCTTCCATCTCCGCAAAGCTTTGAAACGAAGTGCTCCGCATCTGTTTGATGCCAGGAGAATAGCCGCGGAAAACTATTCAGCTGACAACGCCGCACTTAGGCAGCGTACGCTACGTAATTATCGTCTGCGTTTAAATTTAGGTTCCAGGTTGATGACGCGGTCCCGAGTCCACGAATGGCTTCCCAAACTTCAAAACCCCCTGTCGAAACCAGTACAAGCCCGTGCTGGTTCTACAGACGCTTTTTGATACGGGGACGCAAACAGATCGTCCCGGTGCAGTGAAAACTCTCTTTCAACTGCCGTATATTGTATTATAGTCTTTCCCCATACTTTTTGTCAAGGATTTTTAATACAGATTTTTAACTTTGAAATCTCTCTCCGCCTCACGTCTCTGATCCTTCTTTGCGATATCCTGCCGTTTATCATACAGTTTTTTACCGCGTGCCAGACCGATCTCGACTTTTACGAGGCTGCCTTTTAAAATACACCTGCAGCGGAACGAGCGTGTAGCCTTTTTCCTTGATCTGCGCCTCAAGTTTACGGATCTCATAGTCGTGTAGCAGCAGTTTCCGGATGCGCAGCGGGTCTTTATTGAATATGTTGACCTTCTCGTACGGACTGATGTGCGTGCCGTATATGAATACCTCATCACGCTCAATGCGGATGAAGGATTCCTTGATGCTGCATTTTCCCATGCGGAGGGATTTTACCTCGGTACCGGCAAGGGAGATGCCGGCCTCGTATTTATCCTCGATAAAATAGTCATGATATGCCTTTTTTATTGTTGGCAATCATTCGATTTCCTTTTTGTTTTGCCATAGCTTTTTCCTCCAGGGATTTATTCTGTCTCGGTTTCTTTTTTCTACATACGTAAAATCGATTGTCCGGTTGGCAGGCTCGGCGTTTCGTACACGGACACGCACCGGCTCACCAAGGCGGAATACTCTTCCGTGCTGCTCTCCGACCAGACGGTAATTTTCTTCATCAAAATTATAATAATCGTCTTTCAGTGTCATGATGTGAACGAGTCCCTCAACGGTATTTTGCAGCTCCACATAGAAGCCCCATCCGGTCACGCCGGAAATGACGCCGTCGTACTCTTCGCCGACATGCTCCAGCATATATTCGGCTTTCTTCAGCTTCACAGCCTCTCTTTCTGCCTCTGCAGCACGCTGCTCCATCGCACTCGACTGCTCCGCCACATGCTGCAAAATGGACGAATATTTGCCGATTCTGCCGCCCTTGTCGAGACGTCCCCGCAGATCATCCTTGATAATGCGGTGGATCTGCAGATCCGGATAACGGCGGATTGGTGAGGTAAAATGGCAGTAATATGACGCTGCCAGTCCGAAGTGGCCGCTGCATTCCGGGGTATAAATGGCTCTTGCCATCGACCGGAGCAGCAGGCGGCTGATCAACGGCTCTTCCGGGGTTCCCTCGATGCTGGTGAGAATCTTCTGCACCTCACCCGGCGTAATCTCATGGGAACGCTTTTTCGACTTTGATGCCCTGTTCACGGATCAGCGTCAGCGTTGCCTCCATGCGGTCTCCGTCCGGCTTGTCATGCGTCCGGTATAAGAACGGGATTTCGCGTGTGCAGTATTCCTCTGCCACGGTCTCGTTCGCCATCAGCATGAAGTCCTCGATCATCCGTGTTGCCACGTTCGACGGATACGGGCGGATCTCCACCGGCGTCCCTTCTGCATCAAGAATTACTTTGCTCTCCGGGAATTCAAAATCAATTGCTCCGCGTTCTTTCCGACAGCTCCGGATCAGTGCAGACAGTTCCTGCATCTGGCGGAACATCGGAACCAGCTCATGATATTCCTCCAGCAGCTCCGGATGTGCTTCCGGCTCGGTCAGTATTGCATTGACGGCAGTGTAGGTCATGCGGCGGTCCACGCGGATCACCGTCTCAGCGATCTGATGGCCGATCACACGGCCTTTCTCGTTGATCGTCATAATACAGGAGAGTGCCAGGCGCTCCTGTCCTTCATTCAGGGAACAGATGCCGTTTGACAGACGCTTCGGCAGCATCGGGATGACGCGGTCCGGCAGAGAGACACTGGTGCCACGCTTTAACGCCTCACGGTCGAGGGCGGAATTTTCCTGCACATAGTTGCTGACATCAGCGATATGAACGCCAAGCGTCCACGTATCGCCCGCTTTTGTGACGGATACGGCGTCATCGAGGTCTTTGGCATCCTCGCCGTCGATTGTCACCATCTGCCAGCTTTTTCAGATCGAGGCGGCCGTTGTAATCGTTTGGAATTACTTCCTCCGGGCATTTTTCTGCCTGTGTGATCACGCGTGCCGGGAACTCCTCCGGGATCTGGTAAGCGTCCACGACTGCCTGGATATCGACAGTCTGGATACGCGGCTTCTTCTCTGTGTCGCCGTCCTTTCCATTCTTTCTGCGGAATCGGTCATCGCGTCCTCTTCTGCCCTGCTCTCCGGCGCGGCGGTCTCTTTTTTCCGTTTTTCCGTCGTTGTGGATGCACCGCGGCTCTTCTGGTAACGGCCGTCGGAGATCACATCGATTTTTCCTTCTTTTTACCAGGATTTCCATAACCTCCGCAAGCTCCGACCGTTTTGCTTTCGGCACCTGCAGCAGCATGGCAATGTCTTTCAGACGCATCGGCTCATAGTTTTTCGAGCTTACGAGATCCATGAGCAGCGTCTTGCGGTGTTTCAGCAGTTTCGAACTTCTGGAACGCGGATGGCCCGCATGACCGCCATGGTTCCCGCTGTTCTGTCCTGCATGGGACGCCGCGCTGCCCTGCGGATATTTCCTCCGATCTTTTTTCTTCTTATTATCTTTCATCTATTATCTCCTCTTTGTGAAAAAAAGACACCCTTTACGCCTTCTCGTGGGAATAAGGATGTCTTTACTTTGCTAAAAATTCATGTTTAATACAACCGACAGTACAATAAACAGAACTGCCATGATTTTTGTTGCACGGATCAGAGTTCCTTCTGCAGAACGGCTTTTGTTTCTTCCCCAGTAAGTGTCTGAGATACCTGCGATAGCACCGAGACCCTGCTGTTTTCCTTCCTGCATCAATACAACAACGGTTAAAGCAATACAATCAATGACATAAATGACTGTCAAAATCGTTCTTAAAATTTCCACAATTACACCTCCTACGGCTAACTTATATTATTTTACCATAGCGGAAGAACGATTTCAACTGTTATTTGCCTATTTTACGCCGTTTTTCACCATTCTCTTACGCCGGTTCCCTTTTGCGGGAACGGATTCCGGTATTTCGCTTCCTCACCGAGGCGTTCCTCGATGCGGAGAAGCTCATTGTATTTCGCATTCCGCTCCGACCGGCACGGTGCTCCGGTTTTGATCTGGCCGGCACCTGTCGCGACGGCAAGGTCTGCCAGAAAATCATCCTCTGTCTCTCCGGACCGATGGGAAATGACGGCGCGGTACCCTGCTCTCTGCGCCATCTCCACCGCATCCAGCGCCTCAGAGAGCGTTCCGATCTGGTTTACCTTGATCAGAACCGCATTTGCCGTGCCAAGTGCAATGCCGCAGGAAAGCCTTCTTACATTCGTCACAAACAGATCATCCCCGACCAGCTGTACTCTGTTCCCGAGCGCTTCCGTCATCTGTTTCCAGCCTTCGAAATCGTCCTCGCACAGCCCGTCTTCGATGGATACGATCGGGTATTTTTCGATCAGTTCCTCATAGTAGGCAACCATTTCTGCGGTATCCCGAAATACTGTCTTTCCGCACTGACGGGATTCCCCGGGAAAGTAGTAGACGTTCCTGCTCCTCGTAGAGCTCGCTTGCCGCCGCATCGATCGCGATCATCACGTCGTTTCCGGGCGCATAGCCGGCTTTCTGGACCGCATTGACAATGAGCTGCAGTGCTTCATCGGAATCCTTTAAATCCGGCGCAAAGCCGCCCTCATCGCCGACAGAAGTCGAGTATCCCTGCTCCTTTAGGAGCTGCTTCAGCGTATGGTAAATCTCCGCGCACATGGAAAGACCCTCCCGGAATGAGGGAGCGCCGCACGGCATAATCATAAATTCCTGCAGATCGACGGTGTTGTCGGCATGACGGCCGCCGTTTAAAATATTCATCATCGGCACGGGCATACGGCTTGTGTGGCAGCCGCCCAGGTACTGGTACAGCGGCAGATGAAGCGCATTTGCCGCCGCGCGCCCACAGCAAGTGAGACACCGAGAATGGCGTTTGCCCCGAGGTTTTCTTTCGTTTCGGTTCCGTCTGCCTGGCACAGGATATGGTCGATCCGCTCCTGCTCGAGCGCATTCTCGCCGACAACGGCATCGGCCAGCACGGTATTGACCGCTTCTACGGCCTTTCTCACGCCCTGCCCCAGATAGCGCACTTCCTGATCTCTTTTTTCCAGTGCCTCAAATTTTCCTGTCGATGCCCCGGACGGCACCTGGGCACGCCCCATATGGCCTTCCAGCCCGAGAATCCCCTCCCCGACGGCCACTTCCACCTCTACGGTCGGATTTCCGCGCGAATCCAGAATTTCTCTTCCTGTCACGCTTCGAATTGGTAAATATCGAAACATAGTTTTCCCTCCTGTTTTGCTGCAAAGTGAACAGTAACCAAGTTTCTTCTCTGCGTTCACAGTATGACCGTGCTATGGGAAAAATATGTTGCTCTCTCTGTCGAAACCTCTTTTTTTCCAGTCCTTATTCTTTTCAAACATAAAAAACGCAATATGAAAGCCATCCGATTTTTCCATTTTCGGATGGCTTTCATCCTTTCTTTTTTGTTAGAACTGTGCATTGACTGAATCCTTTCGCGTAATTATTTTTATTTTCAGATTATTATAGCAAAATATCCCTGCCGCACCCGTTTCAAAACGAATCCGGCAGGGACATTTTCACGATTTCTCTTTATTTCTTAATCAGCAGGGATTTTCCTGTCATTTCTTTTTTGGCTGCTCCATTCCCATCAGTTCCAGCAGAGTAGGTACGATATCTGCCAGGCATCCGCCTTCTCTTAACGTGTAGGATGGGTCTGCATTTACCAGGATGAACGGAACCGGGTTGGTGGTATGCGCAGTGAACGGTTCACCGGTCTCATAATCTTTAAGCTGCTCTGCATTTCCATGGTCAGCACAGATGAACATCTGGCCGTCAACCTCTTTTAATGCATCAACTGCCTTGCCTACGCACTCATCAACAGCCTCAACTGCCTGGATTGCTGCGCTCTCAACACCGGTGTGTCCTACCATATCCGGGTTGGCAAAGTTCACGATGATCACATCGTATTTCTGGGAACGAATAGCATCCGTCAGCTTGTCGCATACTTCGTAAGCGCTCATTTCCGGCTGCAGATCGTAGGTTGCAACCTTCGGAGATTTTACAAGGATTCTGTCCTCACCTTTTATTTGGTTCCTCAACGCCGCCGTTGAAGAAGAAGGTAACGTGGGCATACTTCTCTGTCTCGGCGATACGGGCCTGCTTCATGTCATGGGCTGCCAGCCACTCACCGAAGGTGTTGGTGATCTCTTCTTTTTGAATGCAACGGATTTGTTCGGGATCGTCTCATCGTATTCCGTGAAGCATACGTAGGTCAGATCCAGACGTTTTTCTCTCTCGAATCCGGTGAACTCATCTGCGCAGAATGCTCTTGTCAGCTCTCTTGCACGGTCCGGGCGGAAGTTGAAGAAAACAACAGAATCGTTATCTTTCACAGTTGCAACCGGTTTACCCTCTTTTTCATAACGGTCGGCAGAACGAACTCATCTGTTTTTCTGCATCGTAGGAAAGCCTGTACAGCTTCTGCAGCATCTGTTCCTTTTACGCCTTCACCCTTTGTCAGCGCTTTGTAAGCCAGCTCGACACGATCCCAGCGGTTATCACGGTCCATTGCATAGTAACGGCCGGAGATCACGCCGATTTCGCCGACACCGATCTCATCCATTTTTGCCTGCAGCTGCTCAACATAAGATTTTCCGGATGCCGGCGGAGTGTCACGGCCATCCAGGAAGCAGTGTACATATACTTTCTCGAGACCTTTGCGTTTTGCCAGCTCCAGAAGTCCGAATACGTGGGTGATGTGGCTGTGAACACCGCCGTCAGAGAGAAGTCCGAACAGGTGCAGTGCGGAATTGTTTGCTTTTGCATTTTCAACAGCCTTTACCAGCTCTTCATTCTCGAAGAAATCACCGTCCTGAATTGCTTTTTTGTGATTCTGGTCAGCTCCTGATATACAACACGGCCTGCGCCCATGTTCATATGGCCTACCTCAGAGTTACCCATCTGTCCGTCTGGAAGACCTACAGCAAGTCCGCTGGCCTGTCCTTTTACGTACGGGCACTGGCTCATCAGCTGGTCCATAATCGGAGTTTTCTTGCTTCGCAGACAGCGTTATGCTCGCATTTGTCATTCAGTCCATAACCATCCAGGATCATTAATACGGTTGGTTTTTTACTCATTGTGAATTCCCTTCTTTACTTAAATTTTGGGTAACAATCCAGATCCCCGTCTCGATTCCGCTTACGCTGCATCTCGATGTTGCTTTTCGCCATATAAAACTCAAGAAAAAGCGCTCCTTCACGCAAGCATGATTCGCGATTTTTCTTCCATTTCGCATGGCTCTGAATTGTTACATTTTTTAGTATACCCGGATTGTCGAAGAAATCTCCTGGATCATCGACATTCCGCCTAAAATCTGCATGGCATCCTCAAAATGGCGCTCTTTGACCTCGTCCGTAATGACGACGACTCGGCATATTTTCCATTGACACGTTTCTGAAGCATCTGTGCAATTGAAACTTTGTTGTTTCCAAAGACAGAAGCTACCGATGCCAGCGTTCCATACCGATTTTCAATCTGCATGCGTACAAAATATTTCGACTTAATTTCGCCGACACGTTTGATCGGGCATTCCCGGTAGCATGTGCAGCCGATTCTGCCGCAGCAGTTCCATAAAATATTGCGCACAACATCGAAAATGTCGCCCACAACGGCACTCGCAGTCGGAAGCTCTCCGGCACCTCGTCCGTAAAACATCGTATCCTGTACGGCATCGCCTGTCAGGAATACGGCATTGTAGGAATCATTGACAGTCGCAAGCGGATGATTGCTGTCGATCAGCATCGGATGAACGTGGGCTTCGATTCCTTCAGGGGTATCTTTTGCCACGCCGAGCAGCTTGATCGTGCATCCCATCTCTTTTGCGTACTCGATATCGGTCGCCGTGATTTTGGTAATGCCTTCGGTGTAAACATCTTCAAATGTCACTCTGGAATTGAACGCTGCCGAAGCAAGGATTGCCACTTTCCGACCGGCATCAAGACCTTCCACATCCGCAGTCGGGTCTGCTTCTGCATAGCCCATGTCCTGCGCCAGACGGAGTGCATCGCCAAACTCCATGCCTTCCTGCGACATTTTTTGTCAGAATAAAATTTGTGGTACCGTTGAAAATACCCATCAGCTCTGTGATATGATTGGCTGCAAGGCACTGTTTCACCGGACGGATGATCGGAATTCCTCCCGCCACGGATGCCTCGTAGAGAAAATCCTTTCCGTTTCTCTTTGCTGCTGCAAGGATTTTTTTATGCCCTCGGATGCCACCAGATCTTTATTTGCCGTTACAACATTCTTTCCTGCATCCAGGCAGGCAAGAATGTAATTCATGACCGGCTGTTTTCCACCCATAACCTCAACAACAATCTCAATCTCCGGGTCATTGGCAATCTCCTCGAAGCTGGTGGTAATGATGGAGGGATCGTCAACCTTTGCAGCTGCTTTTTCCACATTGCGCACGAGAATTTTTTTTCAGCTCCACACGCGCTCCCAGCTTCGGAAGCATTTCCTCCTGCTGGCTTTTCAGCACTTTGTACACACCGGTACCGACGGTGCCAAGACCCAGCATTCCGATTTTAATTACTCTTTCCTCTGCCATACTCATCTCTCCCTCTTATTTCAGGGATACGATGCATTCAATTTCCACTTTTGCTGCTTTCGGAAGAGCGGCAACTGCTACACAGGAACGAGCCGGTTTGGACTCGCCAAAGAAAGCACCGTATACTTCATTTACCTTGGCAAAATCGTTCATATCGGTCAGGAAAATGGTTGTTTTCATCACTTTCGTGCGGTCAGTTCCTGCTGCTGTCATGATTGCGTCCAGATTCTTTAAAGAGAGGGTTGCCTGCTCTTCTACAGTCTCCGGGATCACGCTGCCATGCTCTACATCAAAGCCAAGCTGTCCGGAAATAAATAAAAGGCCGTTGTCTGCGACTGCCTGTACATAAGGTCCGATTGCTGCCGGTGCTTTTTCTGTATTAATGATTTCTCTTGCCATAATCATATTCTCCTTTATGCTTTCTTTCGCGTCGTCTGATTTGCCGCGTTTTTTCCCTCTATCATGCGGTTTTTCCGACACTTTTGTCGTTCCCATCATATCACATGTGGGAGATGTCCGCAAGTGCGAAAAAACATTGCAGAAGTCTATTACGCCAGATCCTAAAGAGCGGTATTGCCATCACGTCGTAAAACAGCAAAACGCCACCAAACACTTTTCCTTTGACATTTCTGCCAAATTTCACCGTGTTTGGTGGCGTTTTAGCCTGTTTTATTTATTGATTTCGTACAAAAATCAATTATTTATTGTAGTTTACGATAGCTCCGAAATCTGGTTTCAGGGATGCTCCGCCTACCAGGCCGCCGTCGATATCCTCCTGTGCGAACAGTTCCGGTGCAGTTTTTGCGTTTACAGAACCGCCGTACTGGATACGGATAGCTTCTGCAGTTGCCTCATCATAGATCTCAGCGATGCACTCACGAATGCCTTTGCATACTTCCTGTGCCTGCTCGGTAGTAGCGGTCTTACCGGTACCGATTGCCCAGATCGGCTCGTAAGCGATAACGGCTGTTTTGGCCTGATCTGCTGTTACATTCAGGAATCCAACCTTTACCTGCTGACGGATGAAATCCATCGTTACACCCTGCTCTCTCTGCTCCAGAGTCTCACCACAGCACATGATCGGAGTCAGACCATGCTCAAATGCTTTCAGCATCTTCTTGTTTACAGTCTCGCTGGTCTCTGCGAAGTATTCTCTTCTCTCAGAGTGGCCAAGGACAACGTATTTCACGCCAGCGTCTGTCAGCATAGCCGGGGAGATCTCGCCTGTGTAAGCGCCTTTCTCCTCGAAGTACATATTCTCAGCACCGATATGGATGTTGGAGCCTTTTTTGCAGCCTCTACAACCGGGATGATATCGATGGCCGGTACGCAGAAAACAACGTCAACGTCGTCATTTGCCACCAGTGGTTTTAATGTATTAACTAACTCTACTGCCTCGCTCGGAGTCATGTTCATTTTCCAGTTTCCTGCGATAATTTTCTTTCTTGCCATGATCGTTTGATCTCCTTAGTTTTACTTATTGAAACGGTTCAGAGCCACCTCTCGATTCCGCTTGCGCTCCGAATCGTTGTTTTATTTGTCGTTTGCTGCTGCAACGCCCGGCAGTTCTTTTCCTTCCAGGAACTCCAGGAAGCGCCGCCGCCAGTGGAGATATGAGTCATCTTATCGCCATATCCAAGCTGGTTTACAGCTGCTGCGGAATCTCCGCCGCCGATGATCGTAACTGCATCTGTTTCAGCCAGTGCTGCTGCAACTGCTTTGGTTCCTGCTGCGAAATTTCGGCCTCTCGAAGCATCCCATCGGTCCGTTCCATACAACGGTTTTAGCAGTTTTAACAGCATCAGCGAACAGTTTTGCAGTTTCCGGTCCGATATCCAGACCTTCCCAGCCATCCGGAATCTGTCCGGCCGGAACAACCTGTGTATTTGCGTCGTTTGAGAATGCATCTGCAACAACGTTGTCTACCGGAAGAAGCAGTTTCACGCCTTTTGCTGCTGCTTTTTCTTTCATTTTGTTTGCATAATCCAGATAATCCATCTCAAGCAGAGAATCACCAACGGTGCCGCCTGCTGCTTTTGCGAAAGTATAAGCCATACCACCGCCGATGATCAGGACATCAACTTTATCGATCAGGTTGTCGATAACAGAAATCTTGCTGGATACTTTGGATCCACCAAGGATGGCAACAAACGGACGCTCCGGATTGTTGACAGCATTTCCAAGGAATGCGATCTCTTTCTCCATCAGATAACCAACAACTGCAGTGTCAACATATTTAGTAACACCAACATTGGAGCAATGAGCACGATGTGCGGTTCCGAATGCGTCGTTTACAAATACGTCGGCCAGGGAAGCCAGCTCTTTGGAGAATGCCTCTCCGTTCTTGGTCTCCTCCGCACGGTAACGGGTGTTCTCCAGAAGAACTACGTCGCCGTCCTTCATAGCCTCTACAGCTGCTTTTTTGCGTTCGGTCCTACAACCTCCGGATCAGCTGCAAATTTTACTTCCTGTCCCAGAAGCTCGGAAAGGCGAACAGCTACCGGTGCAAGAGAAAGCTCCGGTTTCGGCTCTCCCTTCGGTTTTCCAAGGTGGGAGCAGAGGATAACCTTTCCACCGTCTGCAATCAGCTTCTTGATCGTCGGAAGTGCTGCTACGATACGGTTCTCATCTGTGATTTTTCCATCGATAAGCGGAACATTGAAGTCACATCTTACAAGGACTCTCTTTCCTTTTACGTTGATATCATCTACGGTTTTTTTGTTTAACATGGGCGTTTCCCTCCATATATCCAACTGCATCTGCCGCGCCGTTTCTTTGTTTTTGCGGCATCGCGGTCCTTATTTAAAAAATGCAGTTTATAATTTTTGCACACGGAAAATGGCTGTTTTTATGCCGTATTTTTCCGCCGCATTCGCAAAAAAGGGCCCGGTCCTTAACAGACCGGACCCTTTGGGCTCTGAAATTTTGCCGTTCAGTTTGTTAAATTATGCTAACTCGCTGAAGTATTTGATGGTACGAACCATCTGGCTTGTGTAGGAGTTCTCGTTATCATACCAAGAAACAACCTGTACCTCTGTTGTTCCGTTCTCAAGTGGAAGAACCATGGTCTGAGTAGCATCGAACAGAGAACCAAATCTCATGCCAACGATATCACTGGATACGATCTCATCTGTGTTGTATCCGAAGGACTCGGTTGCAGATGCTTTCATTTTTGCGTTGATCTCGTCAACAGTTACAGTTCCTTCTACAACTGCTGTAAGGATTGTGGTAGAACCGGTTGGGGTTGGAACACGCTGTGCAGAACCGATCAGTTTGCCGTTCAGTTCCGGAATAACAAGGCCGATTGCTTTTGCAGCACCGGTGCTGTTTGGAACGATGTTAACTGCAGCTGCACGGGATCTTCTCAGATCGCCTTTTCTCTGCGGTCCGTCCAGAGTCATCTGATCTCCAGTGTAAGCATGGATGGTGCACATGATACCGGATTTGATAGCTGCCAGTTCGTTCAGAGCCTTTGCCATCGGAGCCAGGCAGTTGGTGGTGCAAGATGCTGCAGAAATGATCTTGTCGTCTGTTGTCAGAGTTTCGTGGTTTACATTGTAAACGATGGTCGGCAGATCGTTACCAGCCGGAGCGGAAATAACAACTTTCTTAGCGCCTGCATCGATATGAGCCTGTGCTTTTGCTTTGGAGGTGTAGAATCCGGTACACTCAAGAACTACATCAACGCCAATCTCTCCCCATGGGCAGTTGTTAGCATCCGGGAAAGCATAGATTTTGATGTTTTTCCATCTACTGTGATGGAATCTTCATCAGATGTTACGGTATCAGCCAGAGCATATCTTCCCTGAGAAGAGTCATACTTTAAAAGATGAGCAAGCATCTTAGGGCTTGTTAAATCGTTGATTGCTACTACCTCATAACCTTCTGCGCCGAACATCTGTCTGAATGCAAGACGTCCGATACGGCCAAAACCATTGATTGCTACTTTTACTGCCATGATTTTCAATTCCTCCTAAAAAGTGAATTTTAATTTTGAGTCTCTGTACTTTGTTAAAGAAACATCAACCTTATCTGTATAATACCTAATTTCGTCGGAAAATTCAAGTTCTATTTTCAAGAAAATACGAAATTATTTCTAAAATTTGTGAAGAAGCCGGATGCCAATCCGTATTTCTGCAAAATTTCGAAAGATCCGTCTATTGCAGAAAAAGCCGGAATCCAGCCTTTCTGGGGCTTTTTTCCGGCTTTTCCTGCGCGTTTTCTATTGGATCGGCAGATATTCCGGCTTCTTCTCTTTAAACCGCACGTAGTACCGGAATCCGGCTTCCTGCGCGATGGCTGCCGCGTCCGCGACTATATGTTCCGGTTTGTGGGCATCGGCACCGAAGGTGATCTTTTCGCCGCCCAGTTCCCGGTATCTTTTGATGACATCCGGCGTCGGATTCGGCACGCCAAGGCCTGCCTTGTAGCCGCCGGTGTTGATTTCCAGCGCGATATCGTACTGAATCAGCTCTTTTAAAATGGTATCGATCTCGTCTGCAAATGCGCGGTAGCTGTAATCTTTTCCTTTTTCTCTGCAGTAGCGTACCACATAATCCAGATGACCAAGCGTCTGGAAATTGTGGAAGAACCGGATATTTTCTGCGGTAGCCCGAAAATACGCCCGGTACAGCTCTTCTGCTGTCCAGTCCGGGAAAGCATCCTCATAATAGGGGTCTTTTCCGTCAATGACATGCATGGAGCCGATCACGTAGTCGAACGGCCACGCATTTACATACTCTTCCATCCGTTCTTTTAAGTGGAGCTGCAGTCCCAGTTCCACGCCGAATCGGATATCAATTCTGTCGTGGTATTTTTCCTGCAGTTCCCGGATTTTTGCCGCATATGCCGGTGTATCGAGCTGGAACTCGCCGGTACTGTAATCCATATCGTAGTGATCCGTCAGGCAGATTGCCGGAAGTCCCAGCTCGACTGCCCGTTTTACCATCTCTTCTGTTGGTGCTTCGCTGTCACTTGAAAAGAAACTGTGCATATGACAGTCCGCTATTTTCATCTTTCGGCCTCCGTAATCGTTCCGCCTCCGCCGACACAGCCGTCCACGTAGAAGACAACAGCCTGTCCCGGTGTCGGAGCACGCACGCCGTCCGGGAAGGTACAGGTAATCTCATCTTCCCCGGTCCGTTTGATCACGCACGGGGAGCCTTTGTGCCCGTACCGGATTTTTGCGGTGCAGGAGAGCTCTTCTCCAAGTTCCAGCGGCGGAATTGCCATATAGTTTACTTTGTTTGCTTTTACTACTTTTGCGAAAACCTCTTCATTTTCGCCGACCACAACCTCGTTCGTCTCCGGACGGATTTCCAGTACGAACACGCGGTGTCCCATCGGAAGGCCGAGTCCGCGGCGCTGTCCTACGGTGTAGTGGGTAATCCCCTCATGGGTACCGAGGATTTCACCCTTTGTATTCACGAAATTGCCTTTCGGTGCCACGATTCCTGTCTCGTTCTGGATAAAGGAAGCGTAATCCTGATCCGGCACGAAGCAGATTTCCTGGGAATCCTTCTTTTTTGCTACCGGAAGACCGATTTTTGCTGCAATCTCACGAATCTGATCTTTTGTGTAGTCTCCGACCGGCATCAGCGTATGCGAAAGCTGATCCTGGGTCAGATTATACAGCGCATAGGTCTGGTCTTTTGCCGCTGTTACCGAATTTGCAATCGCATACCGTCCATTGGCAAGCTGCTCGATTCTTGCATAATGTCCGGTCGCAATGTAGTCCGCTCCAATGGAAAGACTGCGCTGAAGCAACGCTTCCCATTTCACATAACGGTTGCATGCAATACACGGGTTCGGTGTTCTGCCGCAGAGATATTCGTTCGTGAAATAGTCCATGACGTTCTCACGGAACTCTTTTTTGAAGTTCATGACATAATAAGGAATGTCCAGCACCTGTGCCACCCGCCTTGCATCATCAACAGCAGAGAGGCCGCAGCATCCCCCGTTTTCTTCCTGGACTTCCTCGGCTTCATCCTGCCAGATCTGCATGGTGACACCGATCACGTCGTATCCTGCTTTTTTCAGGAGATACGCTGCCACCGAGGAATCTACGCCGCCGGACATTCCAACGACTACTTTCTTTTTTCCCATACTTAGTATTCTTCCTCTTCCTCCTCGCCCTCGCTGATATCAGACTTCGGTTTTGCAAGACCTTCGATCTTGATGTGGTTCTTCTCTGCGTAATCCCACAGCGCCGCATGAATTGCCTCCTCTGCGAGAAGGGAGCAGTGTACTTTTACAGGTGGAAGTCCGTCAAGTGCTTCCATAACTGCCTTATTGGTTACTTCCAGAGCTTCCTAGATGGTTTTTCCCTTTACCATCTCGGTAGCCATGCTGCTCGTTGCAACTGCAGCGCCGCAGCCGAAGGTTTTGAACTTACAGTCCCGGATGATACCGTTGTCGTCAATGTCAAGGTAGATTCTCATGATATCGCCGCATTTTGCATTTCCGACAGTGCCTACGCCGCTGGCGTCCTCAATCTCTCCCATGTTTCTGGGGTGCTGAAAATGGTCCATTACTTTTTCGCTGTACATTGTTATTCTTCCTCCTGAACTATTTCAAAGCAGTCCTCCTCCGGCACAGCTTTTACCTGAATTTTTCTGTACCGGCTTTTCTGGATGGACTGTCTTATTTTTTAAACTTATTTACCCTGCTGTTTTTTGCATGTAATCCTCATACAGCGGGGACATGCTGCGCAGACGGTCTACGATCGCTTTATGATCTGCTCTACAACAAAATCAACGTCCTCTTTTGTGATCTCCTCACTTAAAGTCAGACGTAAGGAACCGTGTGCTTTCTCATGCGGCAGTCCGATCGCCAGAAGTACATGGGACGGATCCAGAGAACCGGATGTACAGGCAGATCCGCTTGAAGCACAGATACCGTTGTTGTCCAGCAGGATCAGAAGGGACTCTCCCTCGATGAATTCAAAGCTGATGTTGCAGTTGTTCGGCAGACGTTTTACCGGATCGCCGTTCAGACGGCAGTTCGGAATCTCGGTTAAAATACGGTTGATCAGATAATCACGTACTTCGATTTCTTTTGCGGTACGCTCCGCCATAGTTCTTGCCGCACGCTCTGCCGCAACTCCATATCCTACGATGCCCGGTACATTTTCTGTTCCGGCACGGCGTTTTCTTTCCTGCGCACCGCCGTGTACGAAGGAGCGGATTTTCACACCCTTTCGGATGTAAAGGAAGCCGATTCCTTTCGGTCCGTTAATCTTATGACCGCTGGAACTGAGCATATCAATATTGCACTCATCCACATTGATCGGGATCTGGCCAAATGCCTGTACGGCATCTGTGTGGAATAAAATATTGTGTTCTTTTTGCAATTCTTCCGATTTCCTTGATCGGCTGAATCGTTCCGATTTCGTTGTTTGCCGCCATAACGGAAATCAGAATGGTCTCAGGTGTGATGGCTGCTTCGAGTTCATCCAGATTGACAACGCCGTTCTCATCGACGCCGACATAGGTGACTTTCGCACCGCGCTCTTTTTTCCAGATACTCACAGGTATGAAGAATCGCATGATGCTCGATTTTTGTGGTAATGATGTGATTTCCTTTATTTTTATATGCTTCAAAGGTAGCTTTTAACGCCCAGTTATCGGACTCGCTGCCGCCGGCTGTAAAATAAATTTCCTCCGGTTTTGCGCCGAGCACGTTTGCGATCTGTTCTCTTCCCTTCGTAATAGCTTCTTTGCTTTTTCCCTGCAATGGCATAAATACTGGATGGATTTCCGTAGTATTCGCTGAAATAAGGAAGCATAGCCTCGACAACTTCCGGGGCTGTTTTTGTTGTTGCCGCATTGTCCAGATAAATCATTGTTGTTCACTCCTTGTCATTTCTATCGCTGTTTCTGTTTTTCTCTAATTGCCGGCTCTGCTGAACCAGCTCTCCGAGGCTGATGGAATCCACAGCGTTCGTAATTCCCTCATTGATCCTCTGCCACACAAAACGCGTGACGCAGAAATCGGCCGCATCGCAGCCGCCCAGGCCTTCATTGACCGAGCACGTGACTGCCTCGAGTCCGCCCTCCAGCACACGGAGAACATCTCCTACCGAAATGGAATCTGCCGATTTTGCAAGTACATATCCACCGCCTGCCCCCCGCACACTCTCAATGAATCCGGCTTTTCGAAGCGGACGCACCAGCTGCTCCAGATAGCTCTCTGAGATATTCTGGCGTTCTGAAAATGCTGGCAATGGACACTGCACCCTCTTCTTCGTGACTCGCCAGATCGATCATGGCACGCAGACCATATCTTCCTTTGGTCGATAATTTCATTCCTGGTTCTCCTTTTTCCTGTGCTGTCGTTTTTCAATTCCGACAGTTTTAATCGGATTTATTTCTCACTCAGAATAGCACCTATCACGGGGTTCTGTCAAGGAGTTTTTTCGCATATTTTAGACTATCTGCGCAATGCCGTGAAAGGAGTCTATCCCATGCTGAAAATCACAAGAAAGAACACGCTTCTTCTTGGCACACTGATCCTGACCGCGTCCGGGATCATCTGCAGAATTCTTGGATTTCTCTATAGAATATTCCTGTCGCGCCGGATCGGTGCGGAAGCCTTTGGTATCTACCAGCTCGCCACACCACTCTACGCACTGATGCTCTCCCTTGGCGCAGGCGGCATGCAGACGGTGCTCTCGCGCTTTGTCGCATCGTACCTTGCCAAAAAAGGATTCCAGACGGGCAAAATCTGTCTGGCGGCCGGATGCGGCATTGTAGTGATACTTTCCTTCTCCGCCTCCATCTTTCTCTTTTTCAGCGCGGATTTTATCGGAACACGGCTTTTTGAGCCGCGGACGATTCTGCTCCTCCGGATTTTATCACTCGGCATTCTCCCCTCCGGGATCCACAACTGTCTCTCGGCATGGTATCTTGGCCAGAATCAGACGGCACTGCCTTCTTTTGCCAGCTTTTGGAACAGTTCGTGCGCATGGGCGCTTCCTACCTTGCCTGGCTTTTCTGTCTTTCCACAAGCCTCCCCCTCTGCCGCTGTCGCTGCATTCGGTACTGCCGCCGGCGAACTCTTTTCGTGTCTCTTTCTGATGGCCTGCCTGTCCGTCTCGCACAGCAGGTCCCCTCAGAAACACCGCCCGATTTCTGTTTTTTCAAAGAAAAGACCCTCTGGTACGATACCTTCCGAGAGCTTGCCGTTTTGAATCTTCCCGCTTACGCTGAACCGTATTCTTCTGAATGTCCTCCACAGCATTGAAAGTGCTCTGCTCCCCGGCTGTCTGGTCACCTTCGGTCTTTCCCGGAAAGCAGCGCTCTCGCAGTATGGCATTCTCACCGGTATGGCACTTCCTATGATCTTTTTTCCATCTGCCATCACCCACGCGGTGTCCGTCATGCTTCTGCCCGGCGTAGCAAAACAGCAGGCCGACGGTACGCCGGAGCAAATATCAGACACGATCCGTTATACAATTTCTTTCTGTGTGCTGCTTTTGGCACTTCCGCTGTTTTTGCCTTTTTCTTTTTCGGTCCGTGGCTTGACGTTTCCTTTTTCAAAACGAAGAAGTCGGCGTTTTTCTGCGTATCCTTTCATTTTTATAGTCCTTTTCTCTATCTGGAAACGACACTTGAAGCATTTTAAACGGCCTTGGAAAAACTTCTCTCGTTTTTTTCCAGAACCTTGCCGGAGATGTAATTCGTATTCTTGCAATTCTTTTTCTCGTCCCGGTTTTCGGCATCCGTGGCTATCTCTATGGTATTCTTGCAAGTGAACTTACCATTATGACAATGGCACTTTTGTTCCTGCATCGGGGAATCTGCAAACGGATTTGCTGTTCATTGATACCTTTTTTCTATCTTTTTAAGAGAAACAGAATTTTCGCCGAAAAAATATCGACAATCTTCGCGTTATGTATTATAATTTATAGATAGTTTGCGACGGAGCACACAAGAACGCTCCTCTGTCCGCAGCTAGAAAAAGAAGTGCATCTAAGATAAAGGAGAACGAAAATGAGCCTTGAATTTGTAAGAAAACTTCCCACCCCAACAGAGATCCGGGAACAATATCCCTTAAGCGCCCGCGCAACCGAAATCAAAAAACAGCGTGACGCTGAAATCGCAAAAAGTCTTTACCGGGGATTCCGATAAATTTCTTGTTATCGTAGGACCTTGCTCCGCAGACAATGAAGACGCTGTTCTGGAGTACAATCACCGTCTGGCAAAGGTTGCCGACAAAGTATCCGACAAACTGATCATCATCCCGCGTGTCTATACCAACAAACCGCGTACCACAGGTGAAGGCTACAAAGGTATCGTTCATCAGCCGGACCCGGAAGGAAAGCCGGACCTGCTGCACGGCCTGATCGCCATGCGTAAAATGCATATGCGTGTAGTAGAAGAGACTGATCTGACTTCTGCAGACGAAATGCTGTATCCGTCCAACTGGAGCTATCTGTCCGATATTCTCTCCTATGTTGCGGTCGGCGCACGTTCCGTAGAAAACCAGGAGCACCGTCTGACTGTTTCCGGCATCGACATTCCGGCCGGCATGAAAAACCCGACAAGCGGTGATCTTTCTGTTATGATCAACTCCGTCATTGCCGCACAGGGCTCCCACTCCTTTTATTTACCGTACCTGGGAGGTAAAGACAAGCGGAAATCCGCTGGCGCACACCATTCTCCGCGGTGCGACCAACAAGCACGGCAACTCCGTGCCGAACTATCACTACGAGGACATTCAGCTTCTGCTGGAGAAATACAACGAAACACATCTCGTAAACCCGGCTACCATCATCGATGCCAACCATTCCAACTCCGG